>Ga0268276_1004203_pt1 | contig 10341 bp, 9 predicted proteins | sample saktaG_4_FD_190145 | JGI IMG/M metagenome (GOLD analysis project Ga0268276, IMG submission 190145) | Saline water microbial communities from Sakinaw Lake, British Columbia, Canada - sak_2010_1_5_45m | ecosystem: Environmental > Aquatic > Non-marine Saline and Alkaline > Saline ...
TGATAAATCCAAGGGTCATCTGACTGTTGGCGATAGTCACCGCCAACATTCGGGTTGTATGCCATGCGCATTACCAATTTGCCATCATATGTATGAAAAAACGCCCGCCAGTTGACTCTTTGAAATATTTTCATGAACAATGAATGAATCTCATCTTCTTGGAAATAACTATCGGCAGTGATCGCGCCATTAAGAAAAATGGTAGTATCGATGGTAGAATATTCTGCTTTTTTATATGGCTTAGCGGAATAAAAATCTAAAAAATGGACAAAAAAACCCTCAAAATGATCGACGTTATTAAGAAAGGTTTTCAGCGTCTGTTTGACTCGGTCAATTCCCTCTTGTCTAGTAATAAACTTGTTTTCAACACCGATAACCTGCGAAGACAACCCAAACCCAACACTAGCAATTGAAGCTCTGTCTTTATGTCTGGTGCTGTCTTTTACAAGACCGTATCCGGGACTTATAATATTTAGATTAGCTTCATTCTGAAAATACAGAAAACTTCTGTAGAGTTCCTCAGCAAGTACGTTCATAAATTCCTCCGAAACGTTTCAACATTCACCTATATTCTATGCTACTTTGATGTAAATAGCAATATCGAAAGAAAAATCAGTCCAACCGCTTGAAAATAATAATCAATAATGCTATGTTTGAAATGGATAAATATTCATTTTTACCGTTAATCATATTTAATTATGATCAACATGAAAAAAGTGGTGATATTGTGTCGAAAAAAGCCATCCTAATTTTGGTAATATCATTATTTGTGATTGTTTCATTATGTCTAGTTTCAATACTGATAGAGCCGAGCCAAGACACCTTTGAACTGACAATTAGGACAAACAAGACAACGTATGAAACCCAAGAAGAAATTGTAGCTGTGGCGGAATTCAAAAATCATTCTTTCGGTATCTATGAAGGCACTTTTCATCCTGTCATAATTCATATTCTTTTATTGCTTAAAGATAAAGATAACCCTATATTTACTTTGCCAGCAGCGAATCATCTAATCTGGCCATATGGAGTCAAGCGAGTGAGTGAGACGTTCTCTGCTGGCAGACCTGAATCATATGTTGTTGCAGCATACTGCTCAGTAAGAATTGATGGAATCACGTATAGATACCATACTTCCGTTTCAATCACAGTCACTGACGTTGAAGACCAATTTCAAGACTAAACTGAATAACAATTGTGTAGCAAAATTGAAGAAATAGATAACAAAAACAGAAATTGGATTATGCCAATTTCTGTTGTTTTTTTATTCAGGAATATCGATGATTCTCATCGTATTGGTCGACCCGTGTTCCTGTCCCCAGCCGGATGTGATAATTATTGTTGCTCCCGGAAGATATCCGAAATCTTTGGCAACCTCGATAGCATACTGATCATAGAGCTTGTAATCGGTAACGTTCTTTTTCAAAGTTGCAAATACTCCCCAGTAATAGGATAGTCTCTGACAGGTTTCGATGCTGTCGGTGATGGCGATGATGGGAACTCCCGGGCGGAATTTGCACATTCTTTTTGCTGTGCCTCCGGTTTCGGTAAAAGCAACGATTACTTCCGCTTTTGGAAGCGATATTACTGTCTGACTGACAGCGATTCCGATTGCGTCATTGATAGTTTTGTGGGAAGTAGTTATTGATCTTTGGAGCCGTTCTTCATATGGAATGATATCTTCGATTGCCTTTGCGATCGTATCCATCGTCAATACTGCTTCAATCGGATATTCGCCAGCTGCCGTTTCTCCAGAAAGCATGATTGCATCTGAGCCGTCAAGGATTGCGTTTGCCACATCTGACGCCTCCGCCCTAGTAGGCCGGGGAGAAGACATCATCGATTCCAGCATATGGGTTGCGGTTATGACAGGTTTGCCAACTTCATTGGCTTTTTTGATTAGTTTCTTTTGGTAGATTGGGACAAGGGCTGTCGATACTTCGACGCCAAGATCGCCTCTGGCAACCATGACTCCATCAGACACACTCAAAATTTCCGTAAGATTGTCGACACCTTCCTGATTTTCGATTTTGGCAATCAGTTCAATCTTTTCTGCGCCAACGGTTTTCAGTAATTCTCTGATTGCCACTACATCTTCTTTCCTTCTTACAAATGACATGGCAATCATGTCGACTTTGTTATTTGCGGCAAATAGGATATCCTCTTTGTCTTTTTCCGAAAGAAATGGCATCGATAATTTGACGTTTGGAACATTGACGCCTTTTCTGCTTTTGATGAATCCGGAGTTGTTAACGACACATTTTAGTTTTTCATTGGCAACTTCTTGTACGGTAAGACGCATCTTGCCGTCATCAATCAAAATGTAATCTCCAACTTTGATATCAGCAAAAAGTTCGGGAGTAGAAATATGAAATCCCGAAGCATTTCCCAACATTTCTTCTCTAAAAATCTCGACTATACTGTCTTTCTTGAAATATGCCTGTTGATTTTCAAACATGCCCGTGCGAATTTCCGGGCCTTTGGTATCAGCCATGATACCGATATAGCGGTTCAATTTTTTTGCTTGTCGCCTGATCATCTCAATCCTGTTTTTATGTTCTTCTTGCGTTCCATGCGAAAAATTAATCCGCCCGACATTCATTCCAGCATTGATTATTTTCTCAATCATTTCATCCGAATCGATCGCGGGACCGATTGTACAGACGATTTTTGTTTTTCTTTTCATGAAAGATTCCTCCTTCGGCATTCTCAAATATTATTATACACTATTTTTTGTCAACATGCAGCAACTACTCTTCAATCATTCAGCCACTTTTGGAAATCTTCGGGTAGTGGACTTGACACTTCCAAGATGTTTTTTGTCAATGGATGGATGAAAGAAATTTTTGCGGAGTGGAGCAAGATTCTGCCATCGTATTTACTTTTTGCTCCATAAATCTTGTCCCCAAGGAGCGGATGTCCTGAATATGCCATGTGAACCCGGATTTGGTGCGTCCTGCCTGTCTCAAGCCAAAGTCGTACCAAAGAGCAATTTGTATATTCAGCTACAACTTCATAGCGGGTTATGGCGTTTTTGCCGCCTCGATAAACGATATATTTGTTGTTGAGATGTCGATCCTTGCCAATTGGTAAGTCGATCTTTCCCTGTCTTTTTTCCATTTTGCCTTCGACAAGTGCGAGATATTCTCTCGAGACATCAATGTGGTTCCAGTGGTAGTCAAGAAAACTGTGCGCTAGAAAATGCTTGGCAAACAAGATGACTCCGGACGTGTCCTTGTCAAGGCGATGCAAGTATCTCACCTGCCTGTCGATATTTCTAGCCTCGAGAAATGAAGCAGCAAGATTGGCAAGTGTTCCGGTTTCAGTTTTAAATTCCGGATGGATGATAATCCCCGGAGGTTTGTCCAACACATAGACCCAATCGTCTTCATATAAGCAGGTTATTTTTCCTATGTCAGGAATATAATCGAGTTTTTCTTCGGAAGCAACATCAATTTCCAGTTTGTCTCCTTGCGACAATAATTCAGTCAAAGAAACATTCTTTCCATTTAAAAACAAAGCATTGGCAATTTCCAAAGCTTTGATTTTCTTATGGGAAATGTGAAAAGAAGCAAGCAGCGATTCAATCGACTGCAAAGCGTAATTCTTGTCAATCGGGATTAGAATCAAATCCATGGGTTTCGCCTCAATTTCCTGAACCATCATAATCTTGTTTATCAGGAAATACGCCCCTGACGCCACCTCTGGGATTCGGAGTGTCGCCAAAACTCCTGGGAATCAGGTGGACATGGAGATGCATCACGCTTTGACCGGAAGCCCTGCCCTGATTTACTCCGAGATTATACCCATCGGGATGTATTGAATCGTCAAGGATTTTTTTAACATTTTTCAAAGCATCGTCGATTGCCACAAGTTCTGCAACAGATGCATCAAAATATGATTCGAAATGTCGTTTGGAAATGATGAGAGCGTGACCTTTTGTAACCGGATAATTATCCAAGATGGCAAAAGCCAAATCATTTTCGAAAATGATCTTTTCTCTTTTCAACAAAATGTCACAAAAAAGACACATGATCAGCGCTTTTTGAGAATAAAGTATAAGCCGAACAGGATCAAAATCGAAGGCATGAACAAGCCCTTGAAATTCCAGCCTCTTTCATCGATAAAGAAATACAACCCAATCGTCAGCAAAATCGCGTTGCCGGCCGTTACTCCCTGTTTCGACATCGAGACCAGAGCTGGTACGATCAAAAGCAGTGTCCACCAGCCGTCAAAGAAAATATTGATAGGGATGATATCTAGTCTGTCAAGTAAAAAGACAACTCCGAAAACCACTAAAAGTATTCCTAAAATAAGTCTTGAGTTCGATTTCATTTTTTAATACCTCCGTTAATAATTGTACTATAAATTGGATTAAAGTCAAATTGCAAATAAGAAAAGTGGCAGTCTACTGCCACGAAAAAAGCGTTTTAATTTCCGATAAGTCAGAAATCTGGTAATCGGCAAAAGTAGAATTGGTCGCATCATGGATGGCAATCGCGACCATGCCCCCCGCTTTAGCTGCCTCGATTCCCACCGTCGCGTCTTCAATCACGGCACATTCAGATGGCCTCAAGTTCAATCGTTTTGCGGCTAACAAAAACACTTCGGGATCTGGTTTGCTATTAGAGATGTCAGTCCCGTCCGCGACAGCGTCAAAATATGTATCGAGTCCGATCTGATGCAAGATCCTTGATGTGTTTTTACTGCTGGACCCAATTGCAAGTTTTACGTTTTTACTTCGCAGAAATGTCAAAATATCCATGGCTCCCGGCAGCATGTCTTCGGCTTTAAGAGATTGCAGGGATTGTTTGTACAGTTCATTCTTTTTTTGAGCTAAAATCTCTTTTTCAGAATTTGAATAACTCTTATTGGCTTTTTCCAAAAGAATGTCAAGCGAAGCCATTCTGGACACGCCTCTCAGTCTATTGTTTATTTCGCGGTCAAAAGGGATCTGTTCCTGAATGGCAATATGTTTCCAAGCAAGGTAATGGAATTCATCGGTAGAAACAATCACTCCGTCCAAATCAAATATGAATCCTTTTAATTTCATTCGCTCTTCTCCCAAGTGACAAATGCATTAGTGCTTGTAACTTTGGCGCTAGCAACTCTGCTTTTTACAATGACATTGAACCGCACTTCTTTAATCTTGCTGGTAAGCCTAGTATCCACTGTGATTAGGTAGTTGTGATGCTTCAATCCGCAGAATCCGTAAACCAAGGAAATATAGGCTCCTCCGCATGCGGCAAGGTGAGTACCACCGATATAGAGACCTCCTGCAAACTGTTTGCCAGTCCCTTCAAGATCGATTGTAGCACTTCTCATAAAATGAGGATACGCATAGTTTGGTTTGCCAACATCACAGGCTAACAAGGCATGCATCGAGGCACTAAGGCTCGATCCGTGTTCAGTCTTGGGTTCATAATACGCAAAATTAGCTTTTTTTACTACTCTTGTAAATCTCTCAGGCAACACCGCCATGAGTGAAACGACATCCGCCTGTTTGATGATTTTTGTGGGGGTTGCCAGGCCAGTCTCGCCACCCAAATATTCATTTGGATGTTTGATTTTCTTTTTTAATTCTTCGACCGTCGTCTCTTCCAAATCGAAATAACCGGAGAACTGCTCGATGACATTTCCTTCGTTTGGCAATGGCAGATACAGTTTTTCCCGCATCGTTCTGATTTTTACTATATCTTGAGTCCAGTCTTTTTCCTTGATAAACTGGGCTATTTTTTTGGATTCGTGACTTCTCGCATAATCAAGCAATAAATCGGTTTGTTCAAACACATAATCAATCATATAATTTGTGTAGGCATTGTTATCAACTTTTTCATGATATTCATCAGGACCAATCACAGACAAAGCCTCATACATTTTTGTTTCTCGATTATAGGTAAGATAGTCAAGATAGAATCGCGAGCATTCGATGACCATTTCCATACCCCCAGCAAACAAGACAGAGGCATCATCGGTTCTTTCGAGATATTTGACCAAGGCATAAACCATGGCACCATTGACGTGAACTTGCTTTTCCTTGAAATATGTTCTGACCGGCTCTCCGGTCATGGCATCAGTCATATTGTAGTCGCTACACGCGTCATAGCCCTTTTCTTGGCTTTCCCAGGCGTAATAGGCTCCGAGATACCCATAATGCTTTGCCTTCTTCATGGCGCCTTCAAGCCCTAAAATGCGATACATTATCATATGTCTCGCAGCTTCCGGATCTGTATTCAGGTAAAACGGCAACATGAATATTTCTGCATCCCAAAACACAGCTCCTTTGTATACTTGTCCGGAAAGGCCTCTGGCAGGGCTGGATACATTATCAGAATATGGTCTGGCACTGATCAGTTGATAGATTGAATAGTTTACGCCGGTGTTGGCTTCCTCGTCTCCGATGATCTCGATTCGGGAAACATCCCATCTGGCACGCCAAAATTCTTCGTTTTCGATGTATCGTTTCTTATAGCCAATTTTTTGCGCTTTCGTAATCAAGGTGTCTAGATACTCATAACTATCATCCCTGGTATGGCAAACTCCAACGTATTTGTAAATGGTATATTCTTTTTTCGCTTCAAGCTCCAAATGATAATGGCGTAAAACCTTGCGATTCTGGATGATTGGTTCTCCTTCAGCAGCGAAGTTTCTCGTCGACGTTTCTCCGACTATCACCGGAAGCCCCAATTCTTTTGTTCTTGCCTTGACAAAATAAAAATCGGCTTCATCAATCGTTTCATCGATGTCCAGATGATTTCCGGAAAGATTATAGATATCCAAATCAATGCCGGAGTAGATGTCGACTTTGACATTAGACTCAGCAGCGATTGTGTATTTTTCATATAGAAGTTCTTTGTTTTTTTGATCTGCGAATCGTTCCGAATTGATAGTAATTTGATTATCTTTTATAGTAAATGCGGTTTGACGGTAAAATGTCCCTTTGTCAATATCAATGCCGATTTTATGGGAGGTTGGCTTTATTTTCGTAGGATTCAGTTCGACATCCTTGACGCGGACAATTGTATAAAGAGGATTGAAGGCATTGACAGATTCTCGCCACAAATCACCCATTTGATCGTAAATTCCGTTTAGGTTTAACGCTACCATTTCCGCTTTTGTGTACTCGCTCAAGGTTCCCCGGTAACCGAAATAACCGTTCCCGACCAAATATCTCACACCATCAAGAATAATGTCGTTCTTCCGATATGACTTCTGTTCGATTTTTTTCATCCTTAGTCCTCCTACTAAAATCAGACAAAACGATAATGATGAAATATCTCAAAGTATAACTCCCTCAATAATCATCATAAGTCGATAAATATTCTAACAAATAGATTATACTTGTTTTTCCCAGGTTTTTTCAAGTAGTTTAGTACTTTTATTGACTATCATGACGGATTTATGCGGATTTCATGAAATTATGTGACGGTTATTCTAATAACTGCACCCAAGCGGATTTTATCAGCTTGTGAACCAAAAAAAAGAAATTCACAAATAACTGATTTGGTTTTGGAAATCACTGGAGCATCAATTAAGTTTTGAAAATGGCTGCGTGAAAAATAATTGAATATCATAGTTGCTTTTTTGCTCATAATTTGATAAAATATTACCACTGATGTTGATGGAGGTGATACTATGGCAAATATCAAAATGCAAATGAAACGTATTCTTACCAATGAGAAAAGACGCGCTGCAAAAGTCTCGTTCAAATCCTCTTTGAAGACTGCGCTCAAAAATGTAGAAATAGCTGTTCAAAACAAAAACAAAGATGCCGCTGTTGAAGCGTTGAATGTAGCATTCATGAAGTTGGACAAGTCGGTTTCAAAAGGAATTCATCATAAAAACTATGCATCCAGACAAAAATCACGTTTATCTCTAGACGTAAATAATTTATAAGAAAAAAAAGCCTTTTGGCTTTTTTCTTTTTATTCTAGGCCTTTATTGGTACATTCTCAAGATGAACAGTTCCAGTCCGATCTGCTTGTCAATCTGTCCGGTTTTGATCTTGGAGTCGAGATCTTCAAGTTTTGTCAAAAAAAATTCGAGTTGGTTTTCGGTTATCTGATTGGCATTTTTCATTATGTAATACGTTCTGCCTTTGCTGGCAGCGAAATAATGCATTATGTCTTCATATTTGTAGTTCATCCGAATCAATTCTTTTGTGTAAAGAATCTCTTGGAATTTGGAGATAATGGCACTGATCATCCACATCGGATCGATATTTGATTCAAGTAATTCTCGGTAGATAGCAATCATCATCTGCTTGTCGTCCTCGATAACAGCGTTGACAAGCTGATAGATATGGTCTTCAGGATTCTTGTAGACAACTTCTTTGATCATGTCAACAGTGATGGTGTCATATCCATAAGCATAGTTGATCAGTTTTTCAAGTTCGTTGAACATCATTTCTCGGTCGCTTCCGGCCCGGCTCACAAAAACTTGTAAGGCATTGGCATCGATTTTTAAGTTTTGTTTGGAAAGGACATCCTTAATTTCCTGGAACACATCCTTGTTTTTATCAGGGTTACAGGAAATCACTTCAAAGTGATCCAGGATCAGCTTTACGGTTTTATTTCTCCCATCGAGTTTTTCATATGGAGCCAAGATAATAAGAACTGTGGATGGGTTGGGGTTCTTGATGTAATCTTCCAAGCGGATAAAATCATGTTCCAATTCTTTATTTAGCTTTACGGCAGACATAAACGAGGCGCTGGTGAGAACCACTGCCTTTTTTTCCGAGAGAAAAGGAATTGTCATCGCATTGTCGATCGCGTCCTGCAACAAAGACTCTTCCATATCGTAGGTTTCCAAATCCATCCGGTCAATCTTGAATTTCGTCAATATTTCATCGGTCTTCTGCTTCATCAAATAATGATCTGTTCCGGAAAGCAAAAACAATATCTGTTCCAATATTATCACCAAGAGATATATTAACATATTTTCGCGTTTTTATAAATAGCTAGTTTAGATTCACAATCCGAAAAAAGAATATATCTGTTTTGGCCAAACATTATTATTGTTCGGTAGACGAACAAATGGCTTCGTGATAAACGGACAGTATACAAAGCAAATCGTCCCTGAATTCTCGGTCATGATGACATCTGTCATTTGGTTTTCCCAGCGAGAAATTACTTCAAGACTCGGATGGCCGAAAGTGTTTCTGCCCACGGAAATCAATGCATATTTAGCTTTTGAAGTTTCCACGAACAAAGATGAGGACGAGGAATCGCTACCATGGTGTCCAACCTTTACAACATCACAAATCAATTCATTATTGTTTAGTAATTTACTTTCTATCTGCATCTCAGCATCGCCCATGAACAGCCAGCGATCAGGTCCGATCATTCCTGATAACACTAACGAATTGTTGTTCTCGTTTGTAAAACCCTGATCTGAATTCAAAACATCGAATGTTAGATTTCCACAGACGAGTTTGTCGCCAATCTTTGGTATCAGTGTTTTTTCATGAAAGATAAAATTTGATTCTTTATTCATTACAAGTGTGCCTATCGAAAGCTTTTCCAATAAATCATTTGCTTCACCAAAATGATCCTCATGCATGTGTGTAATCACCAACAGATCCAATTCGCGAATGTTCTCGCCTTGAAAATAAGCCAAAAGGCTGTCGTAATCATCCTTGGATCCGGTGTCAATCAGCATTTTACAGCCATCTGAATTTACATAGATTGCATCGCCTTGTCCGACATCAAAGATGATTACTTCGCTCACAAAAGGATTGGTGGTTAATGACATGAAAACCACAAACACTGACAATATCAGGTATTTTGTCATTTTTTCTCTATTTTTCCAAGCGGAAAAGAAGCCGAACAAACACAAATAGAATAGCATTCTACTAACAGTTCCTGGAAAATTGAATCCAATCAGCAAATTAAACGACGAAAAAAAGTTAACGCAACTTTCGAATGTTCGACATATGAATATATAGATTTGAGAGAAAAAAGGAAAAAACAGCGTGGCAAATGATAGCGGCAGAAAAATAATCTGTACGAATTCGATAAAAAACAGATTGGCAGGGATGGTCAAAATACCAAAGCTCTTATTGATTTCCAAAATGACAGGCAACGCAAAAAGATTTGCCAGCACGGTCAATCTCAGGATCTGCATGAAACTGTTTTTGTGGGCAATAAAATCACGCCCGAGCAAAATGCAGAAGCTGATCAAATAACTAAGAGTAAACCCAACCTGATTCAAATAATATGGATTGACCAGTAGCATAACCATCATCAACAAACTCAAAACATCCAGCCGGGAGAGACTATTTTCCTTGTCTTCTATAAAGAAAATGCTGATGGTAAGGATTGTTGCCCTAACAATCGAGACCTT
>Ga0268276_1004204_pt1 | contig 10341 bp, 8 predicted proteins | sample saktaG_4_FD_190145 | JGI IMG/M metagenome (GOLD analysis project Ga0268276, IMG submission 190145) | Saline water microbial communities from Sakinaw Lake, British Columbia, Canada - sak_2010_1_5_45m | ecosystem: Environmental > Aquatic > Non-marine Saline and Alkaline > Saline ...
TAGTAGTTAATCCTCCAGCACAAACTTTCGGGCCGATCTCTTTATTTCTTTCCAAAATTAAAACACTTTTCTTGGCTTTTTGTAATTCTAAACCACAACTTAATCCTCCAGGTCCTGCTCCAATAATTACTACATCGTATTCTTCTTTCATATTTTTATATATTAACAAAAAATCGCCTTTTTGGCGATTCTAATTTGCTGGGGGACGTGGATTCGAACTTTTAAATAAGTAGCTTAAAATAACTCCATCATTCAGTTCCCAATTATTCGTCTTCTTCTGAATACGACATATTAATTTTCATTTTCTTTTAAATATTGCATATTAATTTCTATTTTTAATAATATTATTATACTTTTATAATATCACTTTTGTTTTCTATGTATAAATCTATGAATCTACGAAACCAGCTTCTTGTAGATTTCGTAGGCAGTCATTGCTCCATTAATACCACGGTGAGGCATTGGTTCTTCTGGAACTCCAAGGCGCTTTGCTACTTCATTCAAACTGAATTTTTCAAAATTTGAATTTTGAAGTTTCATCCATATCATAGTAAAAAGATCAATGCGATGATGATCCATTTGGTTTTTAATCCCGGTTTTCCTAAATGCTTCAAAAATAAACGACCAATCAAAAGTCATATTATGGGCGCAAAATATCGCTTCCTTTGTCTTTTCGCCATAAATGGACATGGCTTCTTTAAGCGTTATGGCGTTTTTCCAGTCAGTTTCATTATACCCATTTAGATTTAACGCAAATTCATGTGCTGTTTCAATATGTTCGGGTTTTACCTTAACATCAATAGTATCCAGAATTTCAAGCGTTTTCTGATCAACTACTACCAATCCAATTTCAACAATTTCTTGAATTGCAAAATCAAGGCCAGTAGTTTCAACATCAGTAATCGCAATCGTCCTTTCAAAAATATTTGTTGTATGCTCTTGTTTCATCGTTATTTTTATTATACCAAAAAATCGTCTATTAGGCGATTCTAAAATACGCTCCGTAAACTTAATAATATTAAAATCTTTTTTTAATTTCTTCTTTCTAAAAATTTTATATAGTATTCTTTTGGCTTAGAATACTTTTCTTTTAGTTTAAAAAATTCGGGGTCTATTTCAGATACTCTTTTTAGCTTTTTGTTTTCTAAAAACAAAGGATCTACTATCCGAGGTTTAATTTGGCAATAAAAATCGTAGTCTTCTTTAGTACTATCTTTATACTTAATTTTATTATCTGCTCTTGCAAGTAAATGAGCTAGATTAGAATCTTCATTAGCAGCAGATCTTATTTTTGCCCAAACTTTTTCTTCTGTAGTAAATAAATCATCCGTAGTAATAACTTTTTTATTAAGAGCGTACTTCAATAATGCTTCCATAGTTTTAAACATCACAGCAGATATTAACCCAGACCAGAACCAATTATACATCTCTAAATATTGCAAAGCATATTTGTTAGCTAAATTTTTATTTTTAAACACCCAAAAATCATCAACAATCAAAAGGTTATTAAGAAATTGGTTAATTTCTTTAGGATGAACTTTAGTGGTAATTTCAATCGCCCTAAGAAAATAATCAATTCTATCTGCACACAAATCCGGTAGATCTCTTTCTTTTAAAGGAAAGTTTTCCTCATTCACAATATATTTATAATCTATCCCATATTTCTTTAAAATATTAGGAATTTCTGAATCCTTAACAAACTTTTCAAAATAATTATCTTGAAAATCCTGATTCGTCTCAAAACCATAAATATAATCCCCAACATGAGAAAATACAGTATGAGAAACATCATGAATTAAACCAGCAATTTGTTCTTTTAATGAAGCTCCAAATCTTTTAAGCAAAATGGAAACTCCAATCGAATGCTCGAATCTTTTAAAAGTCATCCCCGGAAAATATGGCTCAAAATAACCATGCTGATCTATACCTTTCATTCTTTGCAAACTTGGAGATTTTATTAAATCTAAAATAACCGGTCCATCTATTTCAATCATTCCATAAACCCTGTCTTGATATTTCATATATCCTAATTCTACCAAAAAACCGCCTATTAGGCGATTTTTTTTGATTATGAATAACTTAAATTATTTTTCTATCTTTTCTTCAGGATCTTTTTCTTTTTCAACCTTCTCTTTTTTGTCTTTTTTAGGTTCTTCTTTGACTTCCTCTTTAACTTGTTCAATCTTCGGTTCTTCTTTGACTTCCTCCTTAATCTCAACTTCTTCTTTCTTTTTATCATCAACTTTTTCCTCAATTTTTTCTTCAGGATTATCCTCTGGCTTATCTTCAACTTGTTTCTCTCCAGTTGTTGGCGTCTGTGCTGTTTTTTCTCCAGACCCACCTTTTCCTTTCTTCTCTTTCTTCTTTCTAATAGAAATTGGCCTTTTTTTGCCTTCAATAATTTTCGCTCGTACTAAAAGATTATAGCAAGAATCCGAAGGTTGAGCTCCTTGACTAATCCAATATAGAATCCTTTCTTTTTTTAATTCGAATTTATTTATTCGTGGGTCCCACCATCCTAAAATTTCTTTTGATTTGCCGCTGTTAATGGCAGTTTTAGAATCTACGGCTATAACACGAAAAATAAAGTCTCTTTTTTTGCCTTGTCTTTGAAATCGTAAAGTTAACATAGTTTATACATCCTAATTGAAAACACTTAAAAAGTCAATTTTACACATCCAAATTCTTTACTTTTTGGGCATAAGCTTGAATGAACTTTTTCCTTGGTAATACTTCTTTACCCATTAAAATATCAAATAATCTATCAGCATCTTCCGCATCTTCAATAGTAACTTGTTTTAGAACTCTTTTCTCAGGATCCATTGTCGTATCCCATAATTGATCTGGATTCATTTCTCCTAACCCTTTATATCTCTGAATAGAAATTCCCTTCATTAAATCATCATTATTTTCATCAGAAAGCTCATCTTTTTCTACAGCTAGAATAGACTCATTTTTGCCTTCTTCAACTAATTTTAATTTTCTCACTTTAGATTTTGAAGGTTGTTCTTTTTCCATTTCCACTTTGCCATGTATTCTCTCTAATACCTTCTGTTTTTCATCCTCTGTATAAGCATAATGAAATTCTTTGCCTTTTTGAATACGATACAAAGGAGGCTGCGCTATATAAATATACCCGGCATCAATAATTGGTCTAAAGTAACGGAAAAACAGTGTTAAAAGCAAACTGCGAATATGAGCGCCATCTGTATCTGCATCAGTCATTATAACAATTTTGTGGTAACGAAGTTTATCAATATTAAAATCTTCGCTTATTGCTGTTCCTAAAGCTACAATTAAAGCTCTTATTTCTTCAGAAATCATCATCCTGTCAAAACGGCTTTTTTCAACATTCAAAATTTTCCCTTTTAAAGGAAGAATTGCTTGTGTGTTTCTATTCCTACCCATTTTGCTCGAGCCACCGGCCGAATCCCCCTCAACTATAAACAATTCAGAGTCTTCTGCTTTTTTGGAAATACAATCAGCTAATTTCCCAGGCAGAGTCATCCCTTCCAAAACTCCTTTCCTAAGAATATTTTCCCTAGCTTTTTTAGCAGCTTGTCGAGCCCTGGCGATCAATAAAGATTTCTCAATAATTCTTTTAGCATCTTCTTTATTCCCCTCTAAAAATTCCCTGAAATTTTCTCCAACAACCTGCTCTACAACAGTTCGCACTTCTGGATTACCTAATTTTGCTTTTGTCTGCCCTTCAAATTGTGGTTCCCTTAATTTTACGCTGACTACTGCAACTAATCCTTCACGTGTATCTTCACCAGTAAAACCACTATCCTCATTTTTAAATATTTCCTGCTCCTTAGCATAATCATTTAATATCCTTGTTAATGCTGACCTGAAACCAGTCAAATGCATTCCCCCTTCTGGAGTATGAATATTATTGGCGAAAGCTTTTTCTATACCTTCAAAATCATCTGTATAAAGCAAAGCAACTTCAACTAGGATTTCTTCTTTCTCTTGTTTTGTATAAAAAACATTATTAGTTAAACAATGAGCACTCCTTGCCAAATATTTTACTAAAGTAATAATTCCGCTTTCAAAATAAAAAGTATAAGAAGGTATAAGAGCATCTTTTCTATGATCTTCAAACTTAATTGTAGTACCTGATGTAAGATATGCTTGTTGTCTTAAATGATCGAGAATTTTTTTTGTATCAAATTTAATTTCTTTAAAAATTTCAGGATCTGGTTCAAAAATAATTTTTGTTCCTGATTTCTGGCACTTACCTATTTCTTTGAGTTTTGTCTTTGGCTTTCCTCTATTATATTCTTGGCTATATAATGATCCATCACGACAAACTTCTGCCTGTAAATATTCTGAAAGAGCATTAACGACTGAAATTCCTACTCCATGCAACCCTCCAGCTACTTTATAGGAACTCCCACCAAATTTTCCACCAGCGTGCAAAGTACACATTACAGTTTCTAATGCTGATTTTTTTGTCTTTTTATGAAGATCAATAGGAATTCCTCTTCCATCATCTGTTACCGCTACCCTATTTTCTTTTAATACCTGAACTTTAATATCCTTAGCATAACCACCCATAGCTTCATCAATACAATTATCTACAACTTCCCAAATAAGATGATGAAGACCATCTACTCCTGTAGATCCAATATACATACCAGGCCTTCTTCGAACTGGTTCCAATCCTTCCAAAACATAGATATCTTTAGCTGTATACGAACTAACCTCTTTATCATCAAGGCTTTTTTCAACTTTTTTTATTTTCTTAATAGGTTTATTCATATTAATTATCGTATTTCTGCCCCAATATCATTCAACGCTTTATAAATTTTCTTCATTTCTTTATCAACTTCTTCGTTTTTTAATGTATGGCCTTTAGAACGAAAAGTTAAATGAAAAGATAGGCTTTTAGTACCTGATAAAAGATTTTTTCCAACATATATATCAAATAAATCCACGTCCTCAAGATTAAAAGGAGAAACATCTTGAATAACACTTAATATCTTGTCTATCAGAATATCCTGTGAAATAATAAAAGATATATCTCTAATAATAGCCGGATATTTCGGGAGTGATTGAAACTCTCTTTCTTCTTTAACAATCTCTAGTAGAGGAAGAAGTTTAATTTCCCAAAAAATTAAATTTCCTTCACAACCATATTCTTTTAATAAATCTCCCCTTGGATTTCCTATCACGCCAATTAAATCTTTATCTTTATAAATTGCAGTTCCTTGTTCTAATAAAAAAGAATACTCAGTATTTTCTAATGATTTAAAACTATAATTATCTTTATCTATTCCAAATTTATTAAATAAATCCTCAATAATTCCCTTTGCTTCATAAAACAACATAGAAGAATTATTAGGCTTTTCTTTGTGGGCTAAAATACCTGAGAGAACAAAATGTTCTTTCAAGCTTTCTCCGTCTTTAAGATAAAATTTACCTACCTCAAAAAATCTGATTTTATCAACAAAACGAAAATTATAATTTATATTTTTAAGAAAATCAATTAGAAGGGTCGGGCGTAAATATTTAGTTAAAGCGCTAGTAGGATTTTGTATCTCTATAAGTTTCTGTTGCCATTTATCAGGCAAAATGTTCTTATCTTTTTCTGATATAAATGAATAATTATATACTTCCTCCAAATTATATCCCTTGAGCCAATCTTTTACCTGTTTTCGAAACTCAAAAAACTCATTCTGTAAAGGAAGAGTCAAGACCTCTTGCGGAATAGTTGAATCTATTTTATCAATTCCATACAAACGAGCTACTTCACCCATTACATCTTCTTTTATTTTTATATCATTCCGAAAAGGCGGTGGGGAAATTAAAAAATAATTTTTTCTTTCTTGAATAGAAAAGCCTAAAAGAGAAAGGTAATGAATAACCTCTTTTTTTGTAATTATCCATCCTAAAAACTTTTCCCAATTTTCCCATCTAATGGGAATGAATATTTTTTCTTCTTTAGAAATTTTTTGCTCTGATTTACCTTTTAATATATCTCCGCCGGCTACTTCTTGAATTAATTGAGCTAAACGATCAACGGCATAATCAGTTAAATCTAGCGGAAGATTATGTTCAAACCTCCACGAAGCATCAGTTCTTAATCCTAATTTTTTAGAAGCAAGTCTAATATTAACTCCATTAAAATTAGCGCTCTCTAAAATTATATTTGTTGTATCTTTACTAATACCAGACTTTTTCCCTCCTTTTATTCCAGCTAGAGATAATAAATTTTCATGATCGGCAATAACCATTATTTTTTCATTTAAATTATATACTTCATCTTCCAAAGTAGTAATTCTTTCATTCTTCTTCGCCTGTCTTATAATTATTTCTTTTTTGGTTTTTTTATTAACCATTGATGATTTATCGCAAATTTTATCAAAATCAAAAGTATGAAGCGGTTGGCCTGTTTCCAACATTACATAATTAGCAGAATCTACAATGTTATTAATTGAGCGCACGCCGCAATCAGCTAATATATCTCTTAACCATTTTGGCGATTCTTTTACTTTCACTTTCTGAAGTACTCTTGCCAAATAACAATTACAATTTAAACTTTCTATTTTAATGCTCAAAAGATCTTCAGTGATCAAATTCTTTTCTTTTAAATTAATTTTAGGATAAATAAACTTTTTCCCTAAAATCGCTCCGATTTCCCTAACTAATCCTAAATGACCTGACGCTTCAGAAACTTGATTAGATAAAAGCTCCACATCCAAAATAGCTCTCTTGCCACGATACTTAACCATTGTTTCAGCAAAATACATCGTTAAAATATCTGCCAGTTTCTGAGGCGATTCTTTAAACTTTAGTAAATCTTTTAACCAATTATATGAAAATTTCATAATTTAAAATTGTTCCAAAAATCTTATATCTGAAGAAAAAAATAATCTAATATCGTCAATATGATATTTGATCATAGCGATCCTTTCTACCCCAAGCCCAAAAGCAAAACCCTGCCAGCGATTCGTCTCATAACCGACTCTCTTAAATAAATCTGGATGGACCATTCCTGCGCCCATTATTTCCAACCATTCATCTTCTATTTTTGACCCTTCGATTTTCCTCAGAGCAGGCTTTTGGTTTTTAGCTTTTGACTTTATTTTTATATCCACTTCAACTCCAGGAGCTACAAAAGGAAAATAACTAGGCCTAAAACGAATTAAAACCTTTTGTTTAAAAATATCCTTTACAACTTCTTCAATTATGGCTTTAAAATTAGATAAGCTAATATTCTCTCCTACCATCAATCCTTCTATCTGATGAAATTGAATTTCATGAGAAGCATCAGTTGCTTCATAACGAAAACATTTACCAGGAACAATTATACGAAAAGGTGGTTGATTAGTTTCCATAAAATGAACCTGCATTGGACTGGTATGTGTCCGCAATAAAAATTTATCCTTATTATTGCTTCGCAACCATAATGTGTCAAACATTTCTCTGGCAGGATGTCCAGCAGGAATATTTAAAGCATCAAAATTATAATATTCGGTCTCAATTTCAGGACCTTCAATAATGGAAAAGCCCATCTTCTGGAAAGAATTAGTTATATCACTCAAAGTTAATGTCAAAGGATGAAGATGCCCATAGTGTATTTTCTTACCTGGCTGAGTAATATCAATAAAATCTAGAGAAGAAGAAAAATCATTTTCAATATTCTTTTTCGCTCCATCATATAAAGAAGAAAGGATTTGCCGAATTTCATTAGCCTTTTGTCCTTGTTTTTTCTTTTCTATTAATGGTAATTTTGTCAGAGAATTGAAAAACAAAGAGAGAACACTTTTTCTCCCTAAATACTTAATACGCCACTGTTCTAGATCTAATGCATTTTTAATTAAAGAAATGCTATTTTTAGCCTCTTTTTTTAATTGTTCTAAATCCATATATACTCTTTAATACTTCCCTTTTAGTACGTATCTTAATAGATATTATTAATTTTACTCTAAAATATTGATCTTTTCAACCCACACATCATAAGATGAAAGATGATTTCGCTCCCTCTTTCTGTTTGCTAAAAAATGAAAAAAATTATACAATAAAATAGTAAATATTTAAATATTATTATGTCTGGACATTCTAAATGGTCTAAAATAAAATACCAAAAAGCTGTTAAAGACCCAAAAAGATCTAAGGCTTTTTCTAAATTAGCCGCTCTGATCACTGTTACAGCCAAAAATGGTGGGAATATTGATTCAAATTCCAAATTAAAAATGGCTGTTGAAAAAGCAAAAGAGTTTGGAGTGCCAAAAGAGAATATTGAAAGAGCTATAAGCAGAGGGTCTGGTGAATTAGATGACGGGAAAAAGATTGATGAAATTTTCTGCGAAGCTTATGGCCCGGGAGGTTCAGCTCTTTTAATCCAAGCAATCACAGATAACAAAAATCGAACATTGGCCGAGTTACGACATTTGCTTCAAGCACATGGATCTAAAATGGCAGATACTGGAAGTGTACTTTGGATGTTTAAAGAATCAGGAAAAATTATTTTGCCCAAAAAATTTTGGAATGATAATATTTCATTAGAAGCCATTGAAAAGGGCGCGGAAGAAATAAAAGAAAAAAATGAAGAAATAATCATTTATACTAATCCACAAAATCTAGCTTCAATTAAAGATTTTTTTGAAAAAAAAATTGGTAAAGGCATCATTAAAGCTGAGTTTGATTTTATAAGCCAGCAACCAATAAAAATCACAGACAAAGAAACAAAAGTTAAATTAGATAATTTGTTCAGCGCTTTAGATGAGCATGATGATGTAGAAGAAATTTATTGTAACGCCGACTTATTATAATGATAATTTTAGGAATTGACCCGGGAACAACTCGAATAGGATGGGCTTTTCTTCGCGTTGTAAAAAAGGATATAAAACCAATAGATTATGGCTGTTTAGAAATATCCAAAGAAACACAAGGAGAAAGACTGGAAATAATAGCAAAAGAAATTAATTCTTTGATAAAAAAATATAAGCCATCAATAGTTGCTATTGAAAAAATATTTTTCTTTAAAAATGCTAAAACTGTTATGAGTATTAGCGAAGCAAGAGGTGTTATACTCTTGATTGCACAAAAGAACCACTTAAAATGTATAGAATTAACGCCATTAGAAATCAAGCAAAATCTCATAGGTTATGGAAGAGCAAATAAGAAAGATGTCCAAAAAACAATTCAGTGTTTTTTCTCTTTAGAAATAATGCCAAAACCAGACGATATCGCTGATGCTTTAGCTGTTGCTTTGGCAGGAATTAATAAAATAGGAATGAAGCACTCAAATTAAAATAAAATGATAAAAAAGACTATCTCATTTTTTTTACTATTATCTTTTTCGGGTTTAGTTTTATTGGGATTTTTTTTAATTTTTCTTGCTGAAGGATTACCAGACCCATCTGTATTTGATAAACGAATCGTTCCAGAATCAACAAAAATATATGACCGCACTGGAAAAATTTTGCTTTACGAAATCCATGGGGAACAAAAACGAACTGTAATCCCCCTAAATCAGATTTCTCCAAACGTTATTAAAACAACTCTAGCAGCCGAAGACCATACTTTTTATGAGCATCACGGTTTTGTTTTCAAAAGCTTTGTACGAGCTATTATAAATACCGTTGTTTATCATAAACCAATACAGGGAGTATCGACAATCACGCAGCAATTAGCGCGTAATGCTTTTTTAACAACTAAACGGAGCATCATTAGAAAGATTAAAGAAGCGATCGTAACCATCCAGATTGAACGCCATTACACAAAAGATCAAATTTTAGAAATGTATTTCAACCAGATTAGTTTTGGCGACAATAACTATGGCGTTGAAACTGCAAGTCAATACTATTTTAATAAATCAGCTAAGGATTTGGATTTGACAGAAGCTGCTTACTTAACCAGCCTAATTCAGTCACCTAGCTATCTATCTCCTTACGGCTCTCATATTGACCAGTTAGAGCAAAGAAAAAACTGGGTTTTAAGCAGAACAGCAGTTATAAACTATTTTTCTGAGGATGAAGTGACTAAAGCGCAAGCTGAAAAAGTAACTTTTGCTACTCAAAGTTTCGGCTTTAAAGCACCTCATTTTGTAATGTATGTTCGTGATCTCCTTTATAAAGAATTAGGAGAAAAAGAGCTAGAAAAAGGCGGATATACTATTATTACGAGCTTGGACATGCGTCTTCAAAATTTAGCTGAGGAATTAGTTGAAAAATACGGAAACCTTAATGAAAAAAATGCAGGAGTACAAAACCTAAGTCTTCTAGCCGAAGACCCAAATACTGGCCAGATATTAGCAATGGTTGGATCTCGCGATTATTGGAATATGGAAGCTGAAGGAAATGTAAATACTACTCTGAGCATTCGTCAACC
>Ga0268276_1004205_pt1 | contig 10341 bp, 3 predicted proteins | sample saktaG_4_FD_190145 | JGI IMG/M metagenome (GOLD analysis project Ga0268276, IMG submission 190145) | Saline water microbial communities from Sakinaw Lake, British Columbia, Canada - sak_2010_1_5_45m | ecosystem: Environmental > Aquatic > Non-marine Saline and Alkaline > Saline ...
CGGCGGCGCGGAAAGGTTTCACGCCTTCGCGCGGCGGCCAGAATTCCGGATAGTCCGTATCGTAGGGGTTGCTGTGCCACCAATACCAGTCGAGGGCGACGGGAATGCCGCCGCACTCCTTTTGCAGGCGTTCCACAGGTGGAAGAACGTCTTTGATGAGGCCGCGGTTCCAGACCCACATGCCGATTTTGCGTAACGGGTTGTCACCTTTACGTTTGGTGTGCCACGCCTGGGAAGCGCCCCATTTTTTGTAGATTTGTCCCGCCTCGAACCAGTCGCCCGTGAACTCGATGAACCCATTCTCGTACGGGACGGCGTAGCTCGCGTGGGGTTTGTCCGTCTGGCCTGGATAATGGATGCCCGTGTAGGAGAAGTGCGAACCGTCTTTCGCGATCGCGAACTCGAAGTTCTTGGTGTGCCACGCGGGATCGCGGTGATCGAAATAATAGGAGGGCCGCCCGGTGTTGACCAGTGCGGAAAACTGCATGGATCCCGAGTAGAGACGCGAGATGCGCGCGCCTGGATTGAAGAAGCGTTCCCCTTGGTAGACCGAGCCGCAGTCCCACCCCGCAAAGACGAACTTCGAATCCTGCGTGTAATCGCCCTTGATCACGGGGAAGCGGATCTCCTCCACGAACGGGGTGCCTTGGTAACCGTCGTATGAGAACGTCCCGCACCAGAGACCGTCGGGTTGCCGTTGCCAGCGGATTCTGACGGTGAAGCCCTCGCCCCAGCGCGGGTGCCCTTTCCATGTGGCGGCAACCGAACCGTCCGGCTGCTCGACGGTACGGCTCCGCATTTCTTCCGGCCCGAAGAATTGCACGGCACCGTGCATGTCGCCCAGCCCCAGTTGCCAGTCAAGGAACGGCTGGTAGGCGGCCGATGCGGCAAGCGTCACGGAAAAGAGGAACAAGGCGCACAGCACAGTCCGCCGGATACAGGCCGGGAAACGGTCGTTTTTCATTAGGACAGGTTTTCTTGATTATTGTGGTGTGGTTACAGAATCCGGATGAGGATGCCTTTGGGTATAACGCGGATATACCCGTCAGTCATCAATCTCACCGTGGCGCCCGGGACAGTGATGCTTGCCAATTGCGCTGAGGTCAATCCTGTGCCGGACGTGCCGAAACGCAATGTGTTATCCGCCAGCTCGCCTCGGATAGTCAGAGTCGCGTTACTCCAAACCGTCTGTGAGCAGTCCGCGAAGGACATGGCCGCTGTGCCGTCAGCCGCGTCCAGCACACAGTCGCCTGCAAGAGCCAGTGTGCCGAAGACGTTGCCGCTGCCTGCGGTACCGCCCAATGTCGCTGAAGTCAACGTGACCGGTATCACGTTACTGGCCGCAAAACATCCGTCCGCCGCGATGAAGCCACCCGCCTTGACCAGCAAAGCGTTATAAGTTTGCGCGGCGCTGACTTTTAGAGTGCCCGTACCGGTCTTGACGAGTTCTGAATCACCAAAAAGCGCGCCGCTCAAAAGTGCGTCTATAGCTGCCGAACCGTCTGCGACCTCGACTGTGCGGCGGAAACCGTAGGGCGAGTTGTTTGCGCTCAATGCGATCGGATTACAGAAATCAACCATGGCATTGGCGTGCGGAGAAGAAAGCTTAAGAGCGAAACCATGATCTTCATTTGCGACGTTGTTTAGAAACCCGTTTGCGCCCCAGGTAAGCGTTGCGCCCGTGCCGCCTAGATTCACTGTGCGATCCGTACCGTAAGCGCTGAAACCGGCTCCGTTGTTCAAGAATATTCCGTTGGAACTCGCTCCGCATGCCAACGAAAAGTCGCCGGGTGCGGCGTCGTTCAAGTCCGCGCCGATTTCAAGGACAGCCCCGTCCGTCAGTCTCAGGTAAAGTGTCAGAGCCAGCGTTTGCGCACGGGTCACACGCAGGATACCTTCAAAACGGTTGGGTTGGCTTCCCAGTCCCTCTTTGGTGGTAATGGTGAGTCCCGGGCCGGTGAAGAAGAAGGGACCGGAACTGCTGTCCGGCAATGAAAGATCGAGATTCAACGCAGCGGTGTCGGTCAGGTAGTTGTGGAACCAAGTGATACTGGCACCCTCTTCGCTGGTCGCACGGAATGTGATGTCATGTGCGCCGCGGGCTAAAATGGCTCGTCCTTTTTCGGAGATAAAGCTTCCGGTGCCGATGTCGACGGTGACATCGTTGGCAGACGAGTCTGCGGTGATCGTGGAGAATGCTAGGTCTGACGAACGCGTGATATCCGAAGTGAACAGGTAGTTGTCTGTGGTTGTACCAGGGTAGGCGTCATAGGCCGTGAAGGGAACGATGTGTTTATCGGCGTTGTCCCATGTGGGTAACGATACGCCATCGGGACGTTTGATCAGAATAACCGCTCGGCTATTGCGCATGAGCAGCCCGTTGACGACGGCTATTTCGCCGGAGAGATTGGTGGCGGCCAGCGTATTGCCGACTGCGCTGGAGAGGTCAAAAAGATGGGTTAACTGTGCCGTCAGGCCGCGCGCCTCAAGGGTGTCGAGGTACAGGTGGACGCCGTTGCCACCGTTCGCGTCCAGTTCCAGCGTGTTGAATTGAAAGGAACGTTCGCTTAGAGCCAAGGTGTTGATCGACTCTTCCGTTACGCCGCTGGGCGCGCCGCGGAATGTCAACTTGCCTTCGTTGAGCAGGATCGTGTTCGTGGGTGACGTCAACTGGTCGTGATCGGTGTAGTCGAGGATCATATTCCCCGCCTCCACTACCGTATTCCCCTCGTGGTCCAGATGTTCACCCGCGAAACGCCATGAGCCTGTACCGTGTTTTCGGATGTCGACGGAATAGGTTCGCAGGATGCTGCTCTTTATGGCGAACCGGTTGGTCAGCCACGTCATGCCGGTGAAAAGACCCTCGCCGGTTCCTCCGAACGCGAGCCCTCTGGACGCGCTTGTCGAGTTATATAAAGTTGTCAGGAAGAAAGGTCCCGACAACGTGAGTTTTCCGTCGCCGTTGGCGATCAGGTTGTTGACCGCCATGTGGTAATAACCATCGATAGCGAAGCCTTTGTTGATCGTACAATCCGCATCACCAAGGAAGGTAAAATAATTGTTCGCGTCATTAAGAGGATTACCAAGAAACAGCGTGGAATTCAATCCGAGTGTGTTCGCCGAGGTGAACTGGAGGCCCTCGTTGGGTAGGTTTTCGTTACCAACGGTGATTGCGCCTGTGAACGTGCTGGCAGGGTTGGTCAGCCGCCAGATACCGTTCCCGCCGATTCTCGGAACAATCACATTAGAGGGTGATTGCTGAATGATCGGCCCGCTGATGACATTAGGCGATGTGTGGCTGTTATACGTGCCTCTCAAGTACAGGTAACTCGTCGATACCGCGGCGTTGTTGGTAATGGCTCCTGTTAGCCGTAACGGGGCGGTGCCATTGTTGAAGAGATAGGAGAATGTTGATGTCAGCACAAAAACACGGTCGGTCGTCTGCGGGGTTGAGAACCCCGACAAGGTGATGCCGTAATTGGCGGTGCTGCTGTTTGCCGGAAAACAGATGGGGCCACCCGAACCCAAGGCGGAGGGCTGTCCCTGGTTGGCGATTACAGTGCTGGCCGTTGCTGTGAGATAAGCGATCTGGGTTGCCTCCCCACGAATGCCTCCGCTGAAGGTGTTGGTGGGGCAGGTCAGCGTGGTGTATACGCTTGCGCCGGTGTTGCCGCCGATCGAGAGGTACCCTGTCCCCGAGACGCACCCGTTCATTATGAGGGAGCCGCCCGTGTGCCGGATACCTGTGCCAGAGCCGAACGCCACCGGCCCGTTGATTGTGCAGACCGGCACGAGCGGAGCTCCGGTCATCAGTTCCCCGCTTCGCGCGATAGTCCAAGTGGAGACGACATTGAAATGGATGTCCTTCGAAAAGGTTACGGTATTTGCGCTGGCCGACGTGAGCTTTCCAAATCGGAGCAGCCCGCCCGATGTCAGTGTGCGGGGAGTGTCCTCGCTGTCGCTGACGATGGTGAGTTGCACACCGTCAACTGGACAGGAGAAGTCCATCCCTACTGAAGACAGGTTCACGTCGGTACTCATGGTTAACGTATACGCGCCCGCCGTGTCAATCGTCGTGAAATTGCCGTTGATCGTGTCACCGCTCCAGTTCACGGTGTCGCAGATGTTACTCCCGCCTGTGCCCGTGGAGACGCCGATGCCGTTCCATTGAGCATGAACCTTTACAGAGATCAACGCCAAGAGAAAAACCATTGGAACCATTGTTATTAATGTCTGTTTTTTCATAATCAACTCCTTTTTACCTGATTAACGCACTTCAAAGGGGCGCCGCCTTTGCGGCCTGCCGTTACCCAATCTGATTTTGCCCGTCATTTCCCGTTCGGAACCGGACCTTTCGCTGGCAAATAAGCGGCTTGAAACGAACGCTTTTTTAAAGCGGCACCCGAAGCCGGTTTGTTTCGGATCTCGTCGATGTCCAGCCCCGGGTAGGGGGACAGTATGGCGCCCCCGCCGTTGTTGAGGATTGTTTTCGGGACGTTGTCAAAGAAAGGCCAGTTGAAGCCCGGCTCCATTTTCATCCGTCCATTTTCATCGTACCAGGAAGCAACGAGTTCTGTGCGCGCGTCAATTTCGGCTTCAAGTAATGCGGCAGCCCCCTTAGAGCCTGACAACCGATAAGCGCTCCAGTAAACATGGATGGACACCAGTGTTTTCAAATACTTAAACTCGCGCTCGACCAGTTTCAGCCTGGCTTGCACGCGAGGGTCCTGATCCATGGCCAAAGCCTGGCTGAGCTGTTTTTCCATGTAAAGGAGTGTGCCCGGCTGGAAAAGATATGTCAATTGTTCGGAAGGGTTATGCGGCCGGACATGCATCAGGTCCAGTTTGCTGTGGCCGTCTTTAAAATCCATTGAGGCATATAGCGCGTCAAAAAGCTTTTTCATTGGAGAGGACGCCCTGCCGTAAGCCGCACGGTAGAAATCGTCCGCAAGCATTTGCGGGTCTATGTAGGGATCAAAGAGAAGCTTGCTGTAAACGTAATAAACCGGGCCTTCCAAGCCAAGCGCCTCTCCCCACCCGCATTTAAAGATGCCCTGGACACCGTTGTCCGCAAAAAGCCTGAGCTGCTTTGAGACATAGGCCGGAGAACGCTTGGGGCTGAAGGTCGTCGTGTGCCAAGCCCCCCAATTATAGGTATATACCAGCTTGGGGATGCGGAACTTTTTCCATTTTGTGAGCATCTCCTCCCAGGGAGTGGAAAACGCGCACATTTCGACCAGCACATTGTCAGGAAAAGAATCGAAGGTTTTTGGAGGCTGTTTCGTATCGCCGTAAGCGAGGAAGACGATCTTTTTATCCGGCCGGCGTTTTTTCATTTCTTCCGCCATTTTTCGATAGACGATCCATAAAGCTTCTCCCGCGTCATTGCCGGCAAGGGCCCTGCATGTGTCGCATTCGCAGAACGTCATCCCGTCCGTCTGCCCAATCTGCACCCAATCGAAACCATAGTCATACTGCCGCTCCAGCTCTCTCATCATAAGCTCCTGCACTTCGAGATTTGAAATGCAAAGATGCCCGCCTCCGGCGGCACCGAACTCAGGCTGCCGTTTTCCGTCCACCAGCACGAAATATTCAGGATGCGTCTCTCGGCATCTCCATTTTGGGACGGCAACCGGGAAGGAATGTCCCCCGTAATTCTTATAGAACGGGATTTCATTGTGGTTCAGGGCAATGGTGACATCGCCATAGTTTCTGCCATAACAATACGGGAAACGCGCGGAGCCGACAAAATCAAGTTTCGCGTCGACTTTAAGGCCTTTCGTTTTGGGAATGTGCAGGCCGTTGGGCCCGGGCATAAGAAAACGCACGCCTACTTCGTCTTCGAGAAAGGAGGTAACCGCTTTATAGGTGCCCAGATACTCTTTGTAGCTCCGGTCCTTGACGTCCGCAGCGAGACCTTGAAGCATCATTAAATACTCGCGGTCATGATGCTCAAGCGGGCCTTTTATGTTGGCGGAAGCGTCGCAACCCGCCAAAAAGATATCCCGGGGGGCGGCCCGCTTACAGAAAGTCCAGCCCTTCAGTTTGTCGAACGGCACGCCCGCTTTTATAGCCGCTCCCGTTTTTCCAAGGCAGATGTGCGGCCTGTTTGTCGGGGCGGCCGATTCTTTGACAACAGGCAGGCGGCAGCCGGTCGCTTCTTCCAGCGAGGACTGCAGCAGATCGGCGGCCTTTTTTACCCGGTCTCTGACGTCCTCGCCATCCGGGACAACAATGACATATTCGGAAGCGCCGCCTGACACCAGCGTGATTTCCTGACGCGCCGCCTTATCCGCCGGCATGTTTCCGGCCGCCGGAACGGAACATGAAACGCTGAATAAACCCGCATAAAGGTAATGAATGGTTTTCGTTCGTACGGTCCTTTTTTGCGGCCTTTTCAGTGCAGGGGCCCCGCGTTTTTTACCGTGACAGTTGAAAGATGCGGGTCGTGCCTTGCGGGCATTCGACGTCAAAGGTCTCGATGCCATTAAACAACAGTCCTTTGCCGAGAGCCGACTGACCCGGCTCAAGCGGCACAAGCTCCTTCAGCGAAGCCTTTTCCGGCAGCCGAATCGTTTGCCTGCCCGGCGGCAGCGTAAGCGCCAGATAGCTTTCGTTGGCATAGACGGCGGTGCCGGCAGACTCGTTGTAGATGTGCACGCCGGCCTGTTTGGCATAGTGCCGCATCGCCTCCGATGGCAGCGGCGGCATCGACACGAAAAGGTTCCGGCAGTTCGGCCCGTTCTTCTCCGCTACCACAACCTGACCTTCCGCCGTGTGCCCGGCCGCCGTGTCAGCCCCTTCAACGACATGAAAAAACGGGGACACCCCCTCGCTCTCGTAGTTCAACAGGCCGCCGTCGGGCAGCTTGAACGCGATTTTCGCTTTGGGCTGCGTCGCCTCCATCCGCACCTTCATGCCGAGCAGGGAAGAAATGTTGTCGGCCGACAGATCGTCTTTGATCAGTCCGGGGGCATACATCCACATCAGCAAGCGGTTGTCCTTCATGCACCTGTCGCGGATGATCCGCCGCTGGTCTTCCGACAAGGCGAAGGCGTTGAGAAAGACGATCATGCGGTAACGGGAGAGTTCGAGATCCTTCAAGTCGTCAAGAAGATAGAAGTCGTTGGGGGCGCCGATGGTGCCCATGACACGCAATTGATGAATGATCCACACGAATTTCCCGCCATGTTGTGACACGCCGTAAGGCAGATAACGATACGAGTTTTCGTCCAGCACCACGGCGATCTGCGCGAGGGACTTGCGCGGAAGGTGAATGCTTTCGTCACCGACGGTCTGCATTTGCGCGAACATTTTCAGGAACGCCTCGTCATCGTACCAGCCCCCCCAGAGATCAAACCACCAGCTGGCCCAGCCGCTCACCAGGTTCTTGGCGAAAATTTCCTTCAGCGTTTGCATGCTGATCGGGATTGTCGGCGGCCCGAGCCATCGCTTTTCGTTATAACAGCCCTGCGGATCGATGTCGGGGCGGATTTTTGAGATCCATTTGGTCAGCGACGTCTTGGCGTCGATCTCGCTGTAAAACAGCTTGCCCGCCTTCAGGACGGAATCCGTTTCCGTATAGCTCCGGCCTCCCGCAGTCGTGACGAAGTCGACGTCTTTGGAGTCGAGCACCCGACGCAAAGCCAGGTGGCCGGTGTCCGCCCAGATCCAGGTGTACCCATAGAATAAGCCCGCAATCAGCCGGCCTTCCGAACCCTCTTTCACCGCTTTGCAAAAGGCCAGCGCGGAATCGACAAGCTCTGTGGAATGAAAGAGGCGGTAGTCGATCACGAGCCGGGATTTCTTCGGATCAAGGAAGTTGCCGCAGTCCCCCTTAGAACGTTCGGCGGCTGAAGGAATGGCAAGCTCGCCGATCGGTTTGCCGAACAGACGTTCGATCTCCTTGCCGTCCTTCCCGTAACGCCCCCAGAGCCACTCGCGGAAGCCCTTTTGCGCGCAAGCGCTCACATCGCACCCCTTGGCAAGTTCCTCGGTGCCCCCGGCGGTGACCATGTACCCGATCACGTGATCCCCGTACTTCGACGACGACACGGCCCGGACGATTTTCTTCAAAGCCGCAGCCGTGTCGTTGCGCCAGGCCAAGGAAGAAAACGATTGCCGTCGCCCCTGGCCGCCAAGTTTTCCCTCATCGTTGGTCTCTTCAGGATGCAGGAGATCCCACCAGGCGGGGCTGTCGCAGAACACGCGCGGAAAGATGAGCGCGTCCGGATCCATGTCGATAATCTTTTTCAGGTTCGCTTCCACCACCGACATGTCCACGTCATCGGGCCCCCGCCAGAGGCCCGGGGTGTTCCACTTCACGGGCTTGTCCCCTCCCAGCCATTTGTCGGTCAGCGTCAGGGCCACGCTGTAGAAATGGACGCCGTGCTCCGCCATCTGTTTATAGCGGTACTGTTCCGGATAATACGACATGTACGCCATCGGAAAGCGCGGGACGCCGTTCACGAACATCGTCGGCTGACCGTTATGGCGTTTGATCTCACACTTTATTTTTTTCGCTTGCTCCTGAACCGGTGCCGGTTCCTGAGCCTGCGTACACGAGACGGTCACCGCCCCCCAAAGGAAGGCGGCAACACCAAGCAATACCGCGACCGGGAGCGGGTCGCGCGAGTGGGACAGGCGATCAAGAAAAGGCATTTCGATGTTTTCTCAAGGTAGAAGTTGAAAAATGCGGGTCATGCTGTTTGAAGAAGGGATGTCAAACGTGTCGCTTTTGTCAAACGAGAGACCCGGGTTGATGGTTGTCTGGCCAGGTTCGATAGCGATAAGTTCCTTGAGTGCGGCTTTTTCCGGTAGCCGAAGTGTCCGTTTGCCAGTGTTCGAGGCGGATAAAGTGAGTGCCAGATAGCTTTCGTTGGCAACAACTGTTCCTCCCGATTCGAGGTAGATGTGGACCCCGGCCCGCTGGGCATATTTCTGTAACAGTATCATCGGCAACGGAGGCATCGACACAAACAGGTTCCGGCAGTTCGGACCGTTCTTCTCCGCCACCACAATCCGGCCTTCCGCCGTGTGCCCGACCGCCGCATCCGCCCCTTCAACGACATGAAAGAACGGGGACACCTCCGCTCCGCTATAGTTGTAGACCTTCGTTTCGCCGGGCAGCTTGACGTCGATTTTAGCCTTCGGATGCGTTGTCTCCATCCGCACCTTCATGCCGAGCAGAGAAGAAATGTTGTCGACTGAAAGATCGTCTTTGATCAGTCCGGGAGCATACACCCACATCAGCAGGCGATTGTCCTTCATGCATCTTTCGCGGATCATCCGACGCTGGTCTTCCGACAGGGCGAAGGCGTTGATAAAAACAATCATGCGGTAGCGGGAAAGATCGAGATCCTTCAGGTCGCTGAGCAGATAGAAGTCGTTGGGGGCGCCGATCCATCCGACGGCGCCAACTTGGGAGCGAATCCACAAGAACTTATTGTTCACATTTCTGTCCGCCACCCCATAGGGCAGGTAGCGAAACGAGTTTTCGTCCAATACCACGGCGATCTGCGCAAGGGACTTGCGCGGAAGCCGGATGCTCTCGTCTCCGGCGATCTGCATTTGGCCGAACATCTTCAGGATCGCTTCGTCATCGTACCAGCCTCCCCAAAGGTCGAACCACCAGTTGGCGCAGCCTTTGACCATATTCCTGACGAAGGCGGACTTCATTCTTTGCATGCTGATGGCAATCGTCGGCGGTCCGAACCAGCGCTCTTCATTGTATTTGCCCTGGGGGTCGATGTCGGGACGCAATTTGGAGATCCATTGGACCAGCGAGGTTTTGGTGTCGATCTCGCTGTACATTATTTTTCCGGCCTTGATGATGGAATCGGTTTCCGAACCGAACCCTCCTCCCGCCGTCGTGACGAAATCGATATCTTTGGAGTCAAGAAGCCGGCGCAGGGCCAGGTGTCCGGTGTCTGGCCAAGATCGGGTGCATCCATAGAACGTGCCTGTGATCAGGCGTCCTTCCGACGCCTCTTTCACGGCTTTGCAGAAGGCCAACCCCGAATCGACGATCTCAGCGGAATGAAACTCGCGGAGATCGATCACGAGCCTGGATTTCTGCGGGTCAAGAAAATTGCCGCAGTCCGCTTTAGACCGTTCTGAGTGAGACGGGATGGAAATCTCTTCAATCTTTTTTCCGAACAGCCGTTCGATCTCCCTGCCGTCTTTCCCGTAGCGCTCGAACAGCCACTCGCGGAAATGTTTTTGCGTGCAAACGCCCGAGTCGATGTGTTTCGACATCTCTTCGGTGTCGCCTGCGGTGGGCATGTAGCCGATCACATGGTTGCCGTATTTCGACGCCGACACGCTCCGAACGATTTTTTT
>Ga0268276_1004206_pt1 | contig 10336 bp, 10 predicted proteins | sample saktaG_4_FD_190145 | JGI IMG/M metagenome (GOLD analysis project Ga0268276, IMG submission 190145) | Saline water microbial communities from Sakinaw Lake, British Columbia, Canada - sak_2010_1_5_45m | ecosystem: Environmental > Aquatic > Non-marine Saline and Alkaline > Saline ...
CACCACCAGAATGAAGGGCGGCAGGGCTTCCGGTACCATCCTGAGGAGAAAATGGACCTGCATCCCGAAACTGGTGCAGGCCGAATTCAGGTCAAAACAGAGCGCGTCGATCCCCAATTCCGCCGCTATGACCGCCGCCTCGGAGGGCGAGACGTGATCCGGGGCGGAACTTCCGGAAATGACGAGGCCTACATCCGCCGGTTTGAGACCGGCGCGTTCGAGTGCCATCCGCGCCGCAACGGCGCCGCTCCTCGTATTTCCGTAAAGGCTCGCCTCAAGAGCAGCCCTCGGGTCGCGGTTTTTCGTCTCCCGGATGTAATCCAGGGGAAGGACGGTGCGGCGGGTGCGGATGCCGACACGCTCCAGGATCCAATCGTCACTGGTTCCGATATCAAGTTCCTCGAGAAAACGGTTCGTGATCACGTTTTCAGGATAGAAATGGCCGAGACCGTGGATGTAAATCATTTCAGACAATCTCCCGCCCGATGATCATGTCCTGCACTTCGCGGACCCCTTCGTAAATATCAATGACGTGAGCGTCCCTGGCGAGCTTGGAGATCTCGTATTCCGACATGAAGCCGTATCCGCCGTGAAGATGGAGGCCCTCGTTGGCGCAGAAGAGCGCGGCCTCGGCGGCGGCATTCTTGGCGAGGGAGGCGTAGAGCCCCCTGTCGGGGCTTTCCTCCTGAACCTTGAAGGCGGCTTTCATGAGGGCGAGATCCGCCAGTTCCAGGCGTTTCCACATTTTCACAAGACCCTCTCTCGCCACGGGAAGGTCACAGATCCTCTGACCGAACTGTTTTCGCTCTTTCGTGTATTCCAGCGTCACATCCAGGGCGCGCTTCGCGAGGCCCACGCCGATGGCCGCGACCATGGGCCGCGCGTAATCGAGGACATCCACGACATACTTGAAACCCAGCCTCCGGTCGCCTATGATCTGGTCCTGCTCCACCACCACGTCTTCAAAGGTGACGCTGGCCGTGTTGGAGAGACGCTGTCCGAGCTTGTCCTCCGGCTTACCGATAATCATTGTTCCCCCCTCGGGAAGAAGGATCTCTTTCCCCTGAATAAAGTTCGTGCCGGCATCTCCGTTGGCAATCGACGTGAGGGGAATGATGACACAGGCCATGAAATTCCCCGCGGGTTTTCCCACCTTGCAGAAAACAGTGAACTGGGAGGCGTAAGAAGCGTTCGTGATGAAACACTTCGCGCCGTTGAGGATATACGTCCTCTCGTCCTTTTTTTTGATAAAGCTGGTCATGGCCGAGTTATCCGAGCCCGCGCCGGGTTCCGTGAGGCAGAAGGAAGCGAGCATGGGACCTTCCGCGAAAGGCTTCAGGAAAGCCTCTTTCTGTTCATCCGTGCCGTGCTGCGCGATGACGGCGTTCGCCAGGTCGTTGCACATGGCGGACGTGGAAATACCCGTGTCGCCGTAGGAAAGCTCTTTGATGATGAGAGCCGTCGAGATCACGTCCACTTCAAAACCCTTCACGGACGCGGGAATGCTGAGATTGAGAATCCCGATGTCCCAGGCCTTCTGGATGACAGTCCAGGGAAACAGGTGTTCCCTTTCCCAGTCCATCACGTGAGGCGTGATCTCATTTCTGACAAAACGTTTGACCGTTTCCACATAGGACTGCTGTGTGTCCGTAAGATTAAAATCCATGGCTTCTCACCTGTTCAATAATGCGCGCTGAGTTTTTTCTATCGGATTGGAGCTGTCGGCGATCAGCTCCCGCGGAAAACCCTTTCGGCCGCTGAAAGGGTCGTGATGGACTGGCAGGCAACACCAATGGTCTTAAAGAAATCGCGGAGAGGACGGCTAGGCCCGATCTCGTAAACAGCATCCGCTTTCCCGGCAAGACGGTTCATGTTCTCTTTCCATTGCACCGTATTGCTCACCTGCGCGACGAGATTGTTGACGATCTCCTCTGGGGTCCCTGAATGAAAATCGCCGGTAAAATTGGATGTCACGAATTCAGCTTTCTCGCTGTGTACATGCTTCCAGACGGAACGAAGGATGTCCTCGAAGGGGTCTTCAACGGGCCTCATGAAGCGGCTGTGAAAAGGGGCGCTTACATTCAGCGGTACAAACCTTAAAGGCTGACCGTCCGTGACGATCTCCAGTAGCCTCTTCTCGGCGTCGGGCATGGCTCTTGATTCACCGCTGATCACGATCTGATGGGAGGAGTTGATGTTGGCCACGTCGATGGGAAGATTCGAGAGTGCCCGGCGGATGATTTTCATATTCATGTCAGTGGAAATGACGGCCGCCATGCCCCCAAGGCCCGCGGGCACAGCGCCCTGCATGAGCCTGCCCCGGCTCTGCACAATTTTCAGAGCTTCCGAAAGGGATACGACGCCTGCCGCGATCAGGGCTGTCAGTTCGCCCAGGCTGTGCCCGCCGAACAAGGACGGCGAGAAGCCGTATCGGTCCTTCAGGCCGCGCAGCATGGCGATCTCCGTTGTCACAATGCAGGGCTGGGTATATTCTGTAAAATTCAGACTTTCGTCGTCGCTGAAGCAGAGGCCGGCCACATCCCAGCCCAGCGCGTCGGAAGCCTCTTCATAGGCCCGCCGGCTGACCGGAATCTGTTCGTAAAAATCCCTGCCCATTCCCGGCCTCTGGGATCCCTGACCCGGAAATACAACGGCTATGCGCTGACCTTGCATCTGAATATCCTCCAATAATCGGATTTGCGGCTATTCCGCAAACTCAGAAAGATATGAGCACATTCCATGCCAGCCATGACAGATGGGAAATAAAGCGGATATCACTCAGATATCATTGAGGAACTACCGATCAGATGTCTTTGCAGGCGGGTTATTACAGTCCCTTTCAGCCCTTCATATTGGAAAAGTCTTTTCGCACTGCGAAGGAGCCTTCGCAGTCCTTTATTTCTTTAGTCTTTTAGCTTCCTAACTTCTCAACTTCGCATCTTCGCAACTTCTATCTTTGATCACCCTCCCAGACCCTCGAGAAAGGCCATGCAGTTATGTCCCAGGACCTTGTGGTTATAGCCTCCTTCCAGGATGGCAAAACAGCCCCCGATGCATTTTTTCGCCGCCTCCCGAACCATCTGACCGATCTCCGTGTAATCGGAGCGCTCGAGAACGCCGCCCCAGTCTTCCTTCGCATAATCAAAACCAGCCGAAACGCCGATGATGTCAACCCCCTCCGTAGGAAGATTTTTTTGGACCTGTTTCAGAAACTCCCCGCGGCTGGAAGAGGAGGGGTTGAACAGGGTGACATACCCCAGTCCGCCCAGGGTATTGACCGTTCCGTCACCGAAATGAAGGTCTATGTCCAGGACATAGGCTTTTTTGATCTTCCCTTCCCGTCTGAGCTTCTCCAGGGCGATGGACATGTTGTTGAAATAGCAGAATCCCCAGGAACTGTTGGCGGAGGCATGGTGTCCCGGCGGACGGATCAGGGCAAAGCAGGGTTCCTCAAGGCCAATGGTCGCCGCCTGAATCGCGCCGCCTGCCGCGAGGGCCGCAACATCATAAATCCCCATGCGGCGCACGTCGTCGATATGGTATTTTGTATGCACGGCGGCAATGTCTTCTTCGCCGGCCGGCATGGCCTTCACGAAGGTCACCCGCTTCCCGATCACATCCAGAATGGCCTCCATGCGCCCGTCTGCCGCCGCCGGATCCATGGTATAGGACGACTTGAAATCTTCGTGGTAAACGACTTTCACCGCTCTGCCCTCCTCTCTTGGTGTTATCTTGGTATTACTTATTAGTACGAATCCCTCCCCCCGTCAAATAAAATTGATCGGAATCAAGGAACCTTTCAAACGGTCGGAAAGGACATTTTGCTTGAACCCCTGACCCCTTGAATCCTCGGACCCTTCATGCTAATCCAGCCGCTTCCGGAACCTTCTGACAGCGCCTGTAAAAACGAAAACACCGAGAACCGCCAGTCCAAAGAATTGCGGCCACAGCTCCTGCAAGCCGACACCTTTCAGGAAAATGCCCCTGATGATGATGATCATGTACCTCAACGGGTCAAGGTACGTGAGCCACTGGACGAACTCAGGCATATTGGCGATGGGAAAAACAAAACCGCTCAACATGAAGAAGGGAACGATAAAGAAAAAAGTGGTCATCATGGCCTGCTGCTGGGTCGCGGAAATGGTAGAGATGAAGAGGCCTATGCCCAGGGTGCTGAGGAGGAAGATGCAGATGGCAAGGAAGAGAAGAAAGGCATTGCCCATCATGGGAACCTCGAACCAGAAAATGGCGAAAATGGCGACAATTACCATTTGGGCAATGGATATAATCGTGTAAGGGATGGTCTTTCCCAAAATCAGCTCAGCGGGTTTCATTGGCGTAACGATCAGCTGCTCCATTGTGCCCACTTCCTTTTCCTTGATAATGGCCATGGACGTAAAGAGAAGAGAGAGAATCATGATGAGGACCGCGACAATGCCGGGAACATAAAAATCGCGGCTGTCCAGGTTCACATTATACCACGTCCTCACCCGGCCATCGATCTGACCATAATCGATTTTTAGAGGATAAACCTCTCTTAAAAGTTGCTGATTCAGCCGGTCCAGGACAAGAGCGGTATAGGCAATCCTCACAGAAGCCATGTTGCTCATGCTTCCGTCGGCGAGGATCTGAACGTTAGCCGTCTCCCCCTTCCTTACCTTCTGGCTGAAATCGGGGGGCACTTTCACGGCAAGATCTACTTTTCGCCTCAGGAGCAGCTCTTCCAGTTCCCTGGAACTTTCAGGATGGTAGGTTATGCGGAAGATCTTATTGCCGCTGAAGGCATCTCTCAGCATCCGGCTTTCACGGGTCTGGGACTGATCGAGTAAGGCCACCGTCACATCCCGCACGTCTGTGGACATGACGTAGCCGAAGACAATGATCTGAACCAGAGGGGAGATGACGAGGAGCCTCCTGTTTTTCGGGTCCCTGAACAACTGGATAAATTCCTTCCGCACCAATTCGCGAACCCGAAGCCATGTAATCTTCACATTCCCTCCCGCTTCAACCGCATGAGGGTTGCTATCGCCAGGACCGCAAACATGACCGCAAGGACAACGTAACTTGGCCACAGATAGGCAAGTCCGAGATTGCGAAGATACAAGCCGTTCTGAATATCGATGAAATAGGTGGCAGGGATAATATACGTCACCATCTGAATGATGAAGGGCATGTTCGCCTTTGGAAAAACAAAATCAGAAAGCAGAAGCGATGGCAGATACGTCACAAGAATGGCCATCTGATTCGCGACCAGCTGAGATTTCGTCACGATGGATATCAGAAGGCCAAGACTCAGGGCGACGGACAGATAGAGGGCGGCGGCCAGGATCATGAGCCAGAAGCTCGATTTCATGACAACGCCAAACAGGATTTGCCCCATGAGAACAGCAATGAGGACATCCGTAAAAGCAATAAGAAAATAGGGGATGGCCTTACCCATCAGAAATTCCTCAGCCCGGATGGGCATGGACAGGAGCGTCTCCATGGTGCCGTTTTCATACTCCCTGGCGATGACGAGAGAGGTCAGCATGGCCCCCACGATCATGATGATGATGGCGATAATCCCGGGGACAATGAAATTCCGGCTCTCCAGGTCTTCGTTGAACCAGACTCTTATCCTTCCCTCCACGGGCAACCGGATCTTCTCCCTTCCCTCGCGGTTGAGAAAGTTAAGAAGAAGACTCTGGTTGTAGCCACTGACAAAGGCGGTGATATAGCCCCGGGTTATGCTTGCAAAGTTGGGATCGGTTCCGTCAATGAGTATCTGCAAGGGCGACACGAGGTCGGCCTTCAGCTTCGAGGACCATCCCGGAGGTATAATGACCGCCATGGCAGCGAAGCCATGATCCAGATATTCCGTCGCTGCCTTGTCATGGGGAAGATATTTGAAAACATCAAAATAGGACGAGGCACCAAGTTTACGCAAAAAATCACGACTCGTGTCTGTCCTGTCATAATCCACGACCACAACCTTCACGTTATCCACGTCGAGGCTCAAGGCATAACCGAAAAGAAGAATCAGAAGAAGCGGGAGCGCAAAGGCCAGGTAGAGACTCCTGTAATCCCTGATGAGGTGGTAGAACTCCTTTCGGGCAATGGCCTGGATATTGATGAGGCTCAATTTTCCCTCCGGGACATGAGTTTAATGAAGGCATCATTCAGTGTGGCATCCGGTTTTTCAGGAAAGGCTTCCCGAACGATCTCCATGGGACCGCCGATGGCGACGATCTTTCCCTCGTTGATCATCACGATCCGTTCGCAGTTCAGGGCCTCATCCATGTAATGGGTCGTCACAAAAATGGTGACCCCTTCTCCCGCTAAATCATTGATAAACTCCCAGAAATGCCTGCGGGTAATCGGGTCAACTCCAGAGGTAGGTTCATCGAGAAAGAGAATTTCAGGCCTGTGAAGGAGCGCACATCCCAGGGCCAGGCGCTGACGCCATCCGGTCGGCAACTCCCTAGTCAGGCGGGACTTCACCTCTCTCAATCGGGTGAGTTCAAGCGCCCACTCGATACGGCCGTTCCACTCGACCTGAGGCACGTCATAAATTCCCAAATAGAAGCGGATGTTCTCGAGCGGTGTCAGATCCTCGTAAAGGGAAAACTTTTGAGACATGTAACCGATGGACTGCTTGATTTCTTCGGATTGTTTGACCACATCATAGCCCGCGACCTGCCCGAAGCCGGAGGTCGGCGTGATGATGCCGCAGAGCATTCGGATGGTGGTCGATTTCCCGGCGCCGTTAGGACCCAGAAAGCCGAATATCTCCCCTTTTTTAATGGAGAAGGTAACCCTGTCCACGGCGACAAAGTTTCCGAATTTCTTTACCAGGTCTTTTACGGAAACAACATCAGAGTTTGAAGCGGTCATGAATCAGTTCCTTGTCCACCTCCTGAATACGCTGAACCATGGCTTCCTCAAGGTTCGGGAAGGAAGATCGAATGTCTTCGGGGCTGGCAAGATCAAGTATCCGGGAGCGATGCATAAGAGCCAGGCGATCGCATTTCTCGCCCTCATCGAGGTAGGCCGTGGAAACTAGAATGGTCATGCCTCCACGCTTCATCTCCGCCAGAATCTCCCAGAACTCCTGCCGGGATACAGGATCCACGCCGTTCGTCGGCTCATCCAGGATGAGGACCTGCGGCTCATGGACAAGGACGCAGGCGAGGCCCAGCTTCTGTTTCATCCCGCCCGAAAGGTTGCCGGCCAGGCGGTCGACGAAAGGCAGAAGATTGGAAAAGCCGAGATAACGCTCCCGCCGCTTTTTCCTCTCCGCTCTGAAGATACTGAAGATATCCATGAAGAAGTCCAGGTTCTCGCCCACGGTAAGATCCTGGTAGAGGCCGAACCGCTGAGGCATGTAACCAATGAGATGCTTGATCCTTGTCTTCTGAGTCACCACGTCCAGTCCGTCGATGCGGATACTGCCTGCGGTTGGGGGGATCATGGTCGCGATCATTCTCAGAAGCGTGGATTTTCCCGCCCCGTCGGACCCGACAAGCCCGAAGATGGTCCCTTTCTCCACCTGAAAGGATACATCGCTGACCGCTTCGAGATCTCTGAAACGCCTGGTGACCTGATTCATTTCGACAAACGGTTTTTCAGGAACGATCATGTTCTTGTCATCCTTCATCGATGATCAGCGCAGCCAGGCATCGGCCGGCATCCCCGTCTTCAGTTCAAGGTCGGGATTGGGAATGGTCACCTGAACCAGATAAACGAGCTTGACCCGCTCTTTGTGGGTCTGGATGATCTTCGGCGTGAATTCCCCTTCGGGAGAGATATAAGAAACGTATCCCTTATAAACCTTCTTTGGGAAGGTATCCACCTTGACGTCCACCTTCTGGCCCGGTTTCACCTTGCCGATTTCCGTCTCACCCACAAAGATCTTCAGCTTCACGAAAGAGAGATCCGAGAGGGTGAATACCTGGCGGGCCGGCGAGACCACGTAACCCGGCTCGACATTGCGGCTGACGATCATGCCATCGTAGGGTGCCGTCAAGCGGGCCCTTTTCAACTGGATCTCCGCAAAATCAAGGACCGCTTTCGACGCCTGAATCTGGGCCCCGGCCGCCTCGACTTCCCTTTCCGCCACGTCGATCCTTTTCAGATTGCTCTGAGCCTGATTCAGGACCGCCTCGGCATCGGTGAGCCTGGCACGCGCCGTGTCATAATTGAGCCTCATGGACTCCCACTCCTTCTGGGAAACAACCCGTCTTTCGTAGAGCTGATCGTACCGTTCTTTATCCTGTTTCGCCTTCACCATGATATCCCTGGCGCTCGATACACCAGCCTGAGCCCTTGTCACATCCGCGGGGAACGTCTTGCTATTAATCTCCAGGACGGTTTTCATCTGGTTGAGGTTTCTTTCCGTTCTCGTCAGGTTCGCCTTCGCCTGGTCGACACCGGCCTGATACTCGGAAGCATCGAGCACGGCCAGGACCTGATCCTTCTTCACCGCATGGCCCTCGTCAACGAGCACCTGGACGACACGGCCCGCCACCTGGAACGAGAGTTCCGAGTTTGTCGATTCGATGGTTCCGGAGTAGAAGAGCTCTCCCGACGTGCTCTTCCACTGTCCGTAGTATACGAAAGCCCCCACCCCCAGGAGCAGAACCACGAATGCGATCACGATCATTCTCTTTTTCTTCAAGATGACCTCCGTCTTGATCCATGCCTGATATGGCCGGTTTCCTGAAGCGTTCCCCGCACGAAGATTTCAATAAACTCTTTCATCGCTCTGTCCAACTCGGTTTTTTTTATTCTTCGATCGGCGATGAATTCCTCCCGGTAAAAATAGGAAAAGAACATTCCGAGAAAGGCCCGCGCCGCGTATTCCGGGTCGACATCTCTCAGCATTCCTTTTCCGCGCAGCTCCCGGAAGTAGGACGCCAGGGTCTTGAACATGTCGTCCGTAAAAAGATAGAAGATTTCCCTGATTCGCGGCGACCGGTGCATCTCGCTCTGCACGATCCTCACCAGTTCCCGCCTCTGTTTCAAAATCCCCAGGAACCGCCCCGCGATCAGGAAAAGGGCATCCCGGTAATCCCGGTCCCGCAATTCCGGAAGAAGGCCTTTCAACGCCGGAAGAAAGCTGTACCAGCTGATCACCTCTTCAAAGAGCCTTTCCTTGGAGGAAAAATGCCGGAAGAGCGTGACCTCCGCAACGCAGGCACCAACGGCGATTTCCCTGGTCGTCGTCCCGAGATAACCCTTCCTCGAAAAGATTTTCAGGGCAGCCTCCAGAATCCTGTCTCTTGTCGTCGTTTCCTTTTTCATGTTAGTGTGTACTTACTAACATATCCGTTCCGGCCTGTCCAGAAAAAACAGGCCGATGGGAAACGCCCTTCGCCTTGCTTCAAGAACCTTGACAAAAAACGCGGACCCGCATAACGTTCGGGAAACCATTTTCTTTCGGTTGACGTATCTGAAGAATGGGAGATGGTTATGCAGGATAAAATATTCGAAGCGATCTACAAAAAAGTGGAAGAGGAACCTTACGCGCAAAAGCTCGGTCTGAAACTGTTGAAGCTCGGCCCCGGATATTCGCTGGTTCGGATGGACTTCACGGAGGACATGGAAAACATCTTCGGCATGGCGCACGGCGGTGCAATCTTTTCGCTCATCGACGAGGCCTTCGAAACGGCTTCAAATTCTCACGGCACCGTCGCCGTCGCCCTGGGCCTCACGGTCAATTATATTGCGTCTCCGGCCCGGGGTGCCACGCTATACGCGGAAGCAAAGGAGATCAGCCGTTCCAGCCGGATCGGCACCTACGAAATCGAGGTCCGGGACAATGACCGGAACCTCATCGCCCGGTGCCAGACCCAGGTGTACAGGAAAAAGGACAGGCTCCCTTTCCTCGATTAGCCGCAAAACCCCATGGTCTTGAGAAGCTTCAGGGTCGTCGGGGTCACGGGCATGTGCTCCAGTTCTTCCGCCGCAACCCAGCGGGCATCCACGGCGTCATCGCCCGGGGTGATCACCCCGCTCACGTAATCGGCCCTGAGATCCACGATGATATAGTGAAATTCAACGGCACCGGCGCCGTCACGCTGAATGATGTCAAAGGTGTAAAAGGGATTGCCGGCACGAATGACCAGTCCGGTTTCTTCAAGGATTTCTCTCTCAGCGGCCTTCTGAAGGGTTTCACCCAGTTCCACGAGACCGCCGGGTATGGCCCACATCCCCCTGCCCGGCTGCGTGCCCCGCCTGACCAGGAGAACCCTGCCGTCTTCAATCACGACAGCCCCCACACCCACCCGGGGAATATGCGCATAGTCCTTGCCCGTCATGCTACGTTTTTCCGCTTTTCCCCGCCCCTTCGATATCA
>Ga0268276_1004207_pt1 | contig 10335 bp, 8 predicted proteins | sample saktaG_4_FD_190145 | JGI IMG/M metagenome (GOLD analysis project Ga0268276, IMG submission 190145) | Saline water microbial communities from Sakinaw Lake, British Columbia, Canada - sak_2010_1_5_45m | ecosystem: Environmental > Aquatic > Non-marine Saline and Alkaline > Saline ...
TCTCAATGAATATGATGCCCTCAATTCTTTCTGCATTGACTAAAGTGCTTTTAACATGCCAGGTGAAATTGAAAAACATTTTTTCTCCTTGTATTGTATCCTGCGAACTGGCCTGGGCTGCGTTAATGCCCTGCATATATGCAATGTTAAGAGAACTAATAGTACTTAGATTGTATGTAACTAACCGGTAAGTCCCTGTGCAGCTAGGATCAACAAAAACAACGGGAAAGCTTCCGTAATACCAGATCTCCGAACAACGTCCATAATAGCTGTAACCCATTGGGTGGACTATTCTATCCATAGGTGGTCCGAAAAGAACATATATACGTCCACGGTCTGTCCAATATCCTTCTTTCCCCTCACCGAAAAAAAGTTCGTTTGCTCTTTCTATCCGGTTAAAATATTCCGTCTTGAACTCATTTTCTTCTGTATCCGGATTAGGATCCCGGCGTTTCCAGAATTCTTCTTTAAATTTTTCCTTTTCAGAATCCGGGAGATCGAGAAAAATTCTTTCCTCTTCCTTTGTAATAATGTATCTAACTTTGGCAAAGAACTCGGCATCATCGGGGTTGAGCTCTTGTGCTAACTTGTAATAATGATAAGAGCAGGAAAAAAACGAGAGTGCAAGGCATGAAGTCAATATAAATAGAGCAAACAGCCGAAATAAATATTTCTCAGTCTTTTTTTTATTTAATATAAATGTGCCAGACATTTTATTTCTCCTTTTTTTCAACAAATAACTCCTTACTTACAAATCTATAGTGAGATGAAGATAAATTCAAGTTTTAGGGGTATGAAATGCGGAAGGAGGGACTCGAACCCACACGGCTTTTAAGGCCATAAACTCCTGAGGCTTACGCGTCTACCAATTCCGCCACTTCCGCACTCGCATTATCCGCGCCTTTCTTCCGGAGTAGGTATTATAATCTTACTCAAAAAAAGAGTAAAGTCTTGACAAATCGAAATTCGGTTCTTATCTTAATGATAAGTGGCAAAATTTTTTTATCTTCAATATCTCATCAAAGGTCTTTTTTATCCTGAATTATTTACTTTATTTAAAAGGGGGGTTAAATGAAACTTTTGAACCGGCCGCAAATTGAGAGTCTGGCTAAATTTAAAAGCAGGGACTTTCTGACGACTTCATTCTATCTCGACACTAACAAAAGCAGGATGACGAAGAAAGAAGTCAAATTATCTTTGAAAAATCTTGTCAGCAGCGGCAAAACACGGCTGTCTCAGATGAGTTTAGACAAGGCGAAAAAGGAATCACTATTCAAGGATTTGGAAAGCATCTATCGATTTTGCTCCCACGAGCTTGCCTCTTATAATTTTGCTGGTATCGGGATTTTCTCATGCAGCAGTCAAGATTTCTGGCAGGTTTTTAACCTGTGTAATTCGCCCAGAAACAGGATTATTTTCGACCAGAACCCGTATGTTCGCCCACTCTCTGCAATTCTTGACGAACACCACAGGATATGTGTTCTCACGCTCGATAGGAAAGAAGCCAAATGGTGTGACATCTTTATGGGAGACATCACCCTTATTAAAAGCATAATCGGAGATGTTCCGAGTAAGGTCAAGGAAGGAGGTTGGAAAGGGTACGAATCCAAACGCATCGAAAGACACATATCCGGCCGTCTTCGTGAACATCTTAAGAAGGCAGCTAAAGTAACATTCGAACTGTTCAAAGAAACTAGTTTTGACAGGTTCTTCATTGGCTGTCAAGATGAATATTATACAGAGTTAGAATCCCTTTTTCATTCATATTGTAAGGATAGATTGAAAGGCCGGCTCAGAATAAAACCAGCCGATCCTCCTGATAAGATTCTTAAAGAAGCACTGGAATTGAAAAATGAACTGAAGGTTCAGGAGAAAAAGGATCTCGTATTAAGCTTTATTTCCGAGCTGGAGAAGGGAAGATTGGCTGTCTCAGGATTAAAAAACACACTTAGAAAACTTAATAATGGAGAAGCTCAGATACTGCTTATCACCCGGAATTTCTCCAAGCCCGGGAAAATCTGTCCGAAGTGCGGCTTTTTGTTTGTAGATGAGACACAATGTCCGACCTGCCAGAGCAAAACAGAACCTCTCGTTGATGTCATCGATGAAGCCATTGAACTGGCCATGGATAAAAGATGTAGAGTGAAACATATCAATCCGCCTTCCAAGCTGAGCAGGTACGGAAATATTGGTGCATTCTTGCGCTACAAAACTTGAAGCGCAAGCAGAAAAACTTCAGCCGCCATAAATCTGTTCATAAGTCCACCACCAAGGCGGTATGGCCTGTGATACGGGCTGATTTTAGATACCCAAGATGAGCTTTTGCAGTTGTGAAGTAAATAAGCAAGCCAGTGACATCCACGATAGTCGTTAGTGCTGGGATGGGGCAACTACAGCAGGGTCGAGCTTCATTTTTGCGGAAGAGTTAATTTTTTCTTGACGCAAAGGTTTAAGCTGTGCTATATGCAGATTGAAGATAAAAAAAATAAACCTGGATTATTCACGAGTCGAGGCTGCTGTAGATACGAGGGGTAAAGGATGAAGCTGTGGTATTTCACCGCAACTCCTTTGCAGCGAAGCAGATACAGTAAGATCGGCTCTCCGGGGAGGTAACAAATGTCGATTATGATTAAAAGAAAATTCAGCCAAAAAAGTGATTCCCTTGATCTTCCTGAAAAGTCTTGTCAACATCTTGATATGAATATTGATATTCTAAGTATCTACATTTTTTATGAATAGTTCATGTAAATAAAATAGAGAAAGACCATGAATAAAAAAACAGAGGGAAACAAACTATTCAAAAATAATAAAAGAGACAAATTCCAAATGAAAGTATTAGGACCTGTTCAGGATCTTGAAGAGCATGTAGATCCAAATTGGTGGTGGCATATTTTCAATTCCCTATATCTAAAAACCGATGGAGATGTAGTGGAAGACAAAAACATTACGATTGGGGAAGTAGACATGCTTTTATCCATTCTAAGCCTCTCTCCTGAAGATGGAATTCTTGATCTGTGTTGTGGACAAGGAAGGCATTCTTTAGAATTGGCGAAAAGAGGTTTCAAATATATTGAAGGATTGGACAGGTCACATTATTTAATTCAAAAGGCTAAAACTAAGGCGAAAAAGGAGGGATTAGGCGTTCGATTCAGAGAAGGTGATGCCCGGAAACTCCAATATCCCCACGATGCATTTAATGTGGTTATGATATTAGGGAACAGTTTCGGCTACTTTGAGACGATTGAGGATGACATGAGAGTTTTAAGAGAAGTGCTCAGAGTATTAAAACCATGGGGGAAACTGTATATCGATGTAGCAGATGGTGAATATTTAAAAAAGAATTTCCAGCCTCGTTCTTGGGAATGGATAGATAAAAAACTCTTTGTTTGTAGAGAGCGCTCCCTTTCCATCGATGAGCAGCGTCTGATATCAAGAGAAGTCGTTACTCACGTAGGAAAAGGAGTGATTGCAGATCAATTCTACGCAGAAAGACTTTACTCCAGCGAATCCATTACTCAGATTTTAAGAAAAGCTGGATTTAGTGATGTTGTTTTTCACGGCCAATTTTCAACGGATTCCCAACGAAATCAGGATTTAGGCATGATGGAAAGGCGCTTAATTATCACATCGGTTGTAAAAAAAGAATGGACCTCTATTAAAAGAAAGTCAAAACAAGGAGTAAGAAATGTGGCGGTAATTTTGGGAGACCCGAATAAACCCGACCCATTAAAGCCTTACTTCATCTTTGATGACGATGATTTTTATACAGTTGATAAGTTAAAATCCGCATTAAGGGAACTTGAAGGCAACCATTTTTTTTATTTTAACAATCATGATACTTTAATCCAGGATTTGATGAAAGAGAGGGGAAAAATCGACATCGTTTTTAACCTCTGTGATGAAGGTCACTACAACGAGGGCGAAAAAGAGCTTCACATACCTGCTTTGCTCGAAATTCTTGGCCTTTCTTACACAGGTTCTGGACCTCAGTGTCTTGCTTTCTGTTATGATAAATCTCTAGTGCGCGGAATTGCAAAGGAAATGGGAATACTTGTTCCTGAAGCTTTCTTTTTAAACCCTGAAGATACTACTTTTGAGCTTCCCTTCAGTTTTCCTGCAATTGTAAAACCTAACTTTGGTGATGCCAGCTTTGGGATAACTCAAAAAAGTGTAGCATACAATGCAGAAGAAATTATTAATGCTGTTTCAGAAATTAGGGAGAAATTTGGCTATAACAAATTCGTTATCGTAGAAGAATTTCTCCCAGGGAAAGACTTGAGCGTTGGCATAATAGGAAATCCTCCTGAATCTTATCAGGTTCTCCCTATCATTGAAGAAGACTATTCAATGCTTCCGGATACCCTTCCCAGAATATGCGGTTACGAGGCCAAGTGGCTTCCGGATTCGCCTTACTGGAACATAAAATCCATTCCCGCTGAACTTCCGGAAAACACAGAGAGGCTTATCATAGAATGGTGTTTGACATTATTTGATAGGCTGGATTGCAAGGATTATTGTCGGTTTGACTGGAGGTTGGATGCATTGGGGAATCCGAGGCTCCTTGAAGTCAATCCAAATCCAGGTTGGTGCTGGGATGGGCATCTTGCCAAGATGGCAAAAGTGGGAGATATTTCCTACTCTGAAATGCTGCGATTGATTTTAAATGCAGCCGGAAAACGGGTGGGAGTTCAGACAATGAATGCAGCAGGAAAGAAAGAAACGCATGACAGTAATCTTATTTGATGATAAGAAAAAACCTAAGACCATAAGATAATAAAATTCAGAAAAAAGATTGGTAAAAATTCTATTGATATTTATAAAAAAAACATGTAGCCTGGATTATTCACGAGTCGAGGCTGCTGTAGATGCAAGGCGCAAAGGATGAGACTGTTGTATTTCACCGCAACTCCGTTGCAGCTTAAATGTATTATTATAGAGCCTGAGCAAAGGAACATAAATCTAAAGGTGGATACATAATGAAAATTGCGAAGGAGGGCTTACTTTTTATTCTCCCTTCTTTGGCTGCAGCCGTTCTTTTTTTTATATATGGCCTGTGGCTTCCTTTTGCAATCTTTCTAATCACAGCTTGCTGCTTTTGCTTTTTCTTTCGTGACCCGAAGCGTGAAATTCCCCAAAATAAAAATATGCTTCTTTCCCCTGCCGATGGTAAAATCGTGAAAATTCAGACTGTTGAATCCCATCCTTTTTTCCCTTCCTCAGTAACAATCGTCAGCATTTTTTTGTCTCTTTTTGATGTTCATATCACTCGAGCTCCAATTTCTGGAACTGTCAGAGAAGTTGAATACAAGCCTGGAAAATTCTTTTCTGCCTATAAGGATAAAGCCAGCTTTAAAAATGAATCCAATTCAATATTGATAAACGGTGATGAGACAAATATTCTCGTTAAGCAGATTGCAGGATTTGCGGCCCGCCGAATAAAATGTTTTGTTAAAAAGAATGAAATGATAACGGGGGGACAAAAAATTGGTCTGATTTATTTTGGATCCCGGGTTGATATTTTCATCCCCAAAGGAATACAATTAAAAGTCAATTTAAACCAAAAAGTTAAGGCGGGATGTACAGAAATAGGTGAGAAAAAACATGGAAAATGAAAAGAGGTATCAAGAATTCTATCTGTTACCTAGTCTTATAACAATGACTAACATTTTTTTTGGCTATCTCAGCATATTTGCTACCCATCATGAAAAATACTTATTGGCAGCTTTCTTTATAATTAGTGCGGCTGTTATGGATGCCCTTGACGGATTCACTGCCCGTTTAACCAAAACCCAATCAAACTTTGGTGTTCAGCTCGATTCCCTTGCTGATGTTGTTTCCTTTGGATTAGCTCCCTCTTTTCTACTCTATTCTTGGGGGTTTAGGTTGACTTGTCCTTCTGGTGCTGCTGTCTTTTTTAGTTTTATCTTTCTGATAGCAGGGATCCTGCGGCTGGCTCGCTATAATATTCTTCAGAAAAGCAATAAAGGAGACAGGAAATTTTATACAGGATTAACTATTCCGTCAGCTTCCCTGCTTTTTGCAGCTATTGTTTTATGCCATCCCCAACCTGTCGGGGTAAGACTGTATGCATTTTCCCTTGCCCTTCTTGCTGTTATCCTTTCCCTTTGCATGATCAGTACTATTAAATACAGGAATTATTTAAATTTCAATTTCCGCCAGAGAATTGACCTTAGAACAGCTCTATTCCTAGCAGTCATCTTTAGCAGCCTCGTCATTTTTCCCAGGATTTTCCTTCTTTTTTATATTTCTCTTAACGTTTTATCTGGTCCCGCAATATATGCCTTCAATTTTTTAAATAAAGGACTCCAAAAAAAAATAAGCCGAAAAAGAGCTTAACTCTCCTAGAATTATTGACCCGAAACACTTAATGTCTTTTTTCAGCCTTTTTATTTATTCCTTTTCATCGTGAATTAGCCTGGACTTCCAGTATAGAAAAATTAATAGAAAAGTGTGGCTAAGCTGTATAATGCAAATCCGATAAGGATAACTGCTAATCCCACAATAATCTTTCTAAAGGTTTTTGGCTTGATTTTGTGATTGTGTTTTAAAACGTATTTTGTAAGCATTGTATACCACATGATGCTTCCAGCACCGCAGGATAGGGCAAACACAAAAGGATGCCAGCCAACATTAGTCACCCATTGATGAGCTGTAAGCATACCTGCAACTGCCAGCCAAAAGACATAAAGAGTTGGATTAGAAACATAAAGAAAAAATGCAGTAAGAATGGGGCGAGAATAAGTATTGTTGGGGCTTCTCCGGACAAATGTTTTCTCATCAGGAATCTTAGATTGCTTGATAAGCTGGATGCTGATAGCAGTAAGAAGCACAGCTCCGATAAATTTCATTATGGAACCAAACCTGGTTAAGGTAACACTTGCATAGGAAATCCCTTTAATAGCAGCGAAACAATAAATAACATCCAAAAACGAGGCTGTCAGGCCAGGTAAAAAGCTGTGCAAAAAATCATGCTTTAGTGCTTGCGAAATAACAAAAATATTAAGCGGACCAATGGGGACTGCCGCAACAAAACCAACCAACAAACCAAGGAATATAATCATCAGCGTAATCGATATTCTTCCATTTTAGAGAACTATTTTTATAGCAGAATAAACCCATCGGAGTCAATCTAAAGAAATATATTTTATTTTTTTCGTCCTTTAAATTGACCTTATTCTCTGCCTGTGGTATCAGATATTTAGGGAGAGATAACCATGAAACAGAAAACAATATTCAGAAAACATAAAATAGTGTATGTTTTTCCGAAAAAATCTTCTCTGGTTCTGCTGGCCGGTTTAGTACTCTGCCTGTTTCTTGTAATGAGCTGCCGGCCTATAAAAGAAAAGCAAGCCTTTGACTGCAGCCTGGTTGAGCTAAGAGAAAACCCTGACTCCGGATACTATGATGCTGTTGTCAAAGTAGAGCGCATCATGCTGGATAATACCCTGAAAATGAGCTTTGCCGTTTTTACTCCGACCAGCTCTTACGAGATTGCAGACCTCTCTTTTGTAGAAGATGGCCAGGATTCGGACTGCCTGGAAGCAGGGGATGTTTTTACTGTTCCACTGCACAAACCCGATTGGAAATTTTATATCAGCAGGCAAAGCGATATCTACTGCTCCTTAAATTTTTGGGAGATGCTGCCTGTCAATGACCAATGGCATCCCACGAAATCAGAGGCGATGGAAGCAGCCTGGAACATTGAAGTGGATTTAGTCGGAGGCCTTCCGAAACCTGTAATAAAAAATCTTCCTGAAGAGTGGTGGATGGTCGATGAGAAACTTCCAGATATGGATGACTCCTGTGGATATGTGATCTATCAAAAGGTGCGGGCAGAAGAAGTCAAAGAAGAAGTATATATCCAGTACTGCTTTTTAGACGAGTCTAAAATTCAAAGACTTTCTTCAGTCCCAGAGACTGAATTTCTCACCGGTTGGACAGATTGGACAAAGAAATATGGAAGACCTGAAATAATTGCCGGGCATAATGCTGTATATTGGGACATGCAGGAGACGGATAAACTTAGCTGGGCTTTCAGGTATGCTTACATCGATTCAGAGATGGTTATTGAAGTTGACATCGATGCTGATCCCCTGGAATGGGTCAAGACCGAACAGGAAAAGATTCTGGAAGGAAAGGAAAAAAAAGTGTTCCTCCGCTATGGATATGGTCCGGTAGGAGACACTGAATCACAGGTCATGATCGAGATAGGGATGAATGGGCAAGGAACCTTTCATAAAAGGTCAAAGGGAGGAATCATCGTAAATAAAGCATTTCGCCTGGAGAATAGAGAGCTTGAGGAGATACAAATATCTATTAACAGCAGCCGATTTAGGGAGCTGCGTTCCCAGTCTGGCATTCCCGGAGGAACCACATCCTTCCTCTCTGTGAGATATGAGGATCAATTCCATACAGTGGAACTGAAGAATGTTACAATTCCACTATTCCAAAAGATAGAGCAGACCATAAAAGACATCGTTCTGCCCAAAGTGGATGAAACGGAATAAGATGGCAGCATTTAAGAACTGGCTTGATGATATCGTCGATGATATCGAAAGATATAAAGAGAAATTCAGCAAAAAAGATTCAAAAAAATATAAGCTGGATTTTCTTCTTCGTATAGCAAAAAGAATCGACAGTTTTAGGGCTTTATGCGGTGAGTGTCAATTATTCCAAGGAGCGCCCTGGAAGCCAAAGCAAAGAAAGACGGGAAAATAATATAGCAATTTGTATTTAGGCTGCTCTAATTTAAAATAGATCTAAGGGAGAGAGCACAAAAAAATCTTTAAATTCAAGCCCACCTTGCCTCATCTCTAATCAACGGTGCAGCACCGGGGTAACCCCCAAAGTAAAAATACTGGTCCAGATCAAAATTAAATGCCTCCTTCATTTCAGAATAGGACCAATGAGGAATGCGCATTAGTTCAAATCTCCCTGCTAATGTCTCTGTGATTCCTTTCTGAATGAGAAGAGGCGATGAACCAAGCAGAACGACTTTCAGTGGGACATTGCTTATTGTATCCTCATCCCAGAGCTTCTTTATAGTATCTGTCCAGTTGCGAATTTTCTGTATTTCATCAAGCACAAGCAGAAACTCCTTTTTTAAGGACAAGCTTTTAAGTCTCAGACGCGCAATTTCCCACTGTTGTTCTATCCAGAAGGAGGAATTTGCATCTACGGCGTCTGTGGTCGCATAGTGAGATGGGATGTTGATCTCTTTCATTACTTGCTGTATTAGAGTAGTCTTTCCAGCTTGTCTTGGCCCTACAAGAACTTGAATGAATTTTCGCGGTTCTTTTAGTCGGCTGAAGATGTTTTTGAAGTACCTTCTTTTATACATTTTGCTGTCAGTTAATATGCATTTTACTCAATCTCTTGAGAAATGTCAATAATTTTTTTGATTTGTTTTTGATTTGAAATAAAAAGGACACGATCCTTAATTCTTAGAATTAAGGTCATGTCCCTTCGTAAAATAGATAGCTTGAAGTTTGGGCCAAATTATTCCCCTATTCTTTGACTTTGACGTGCTCGACCAGACTGTAAATTGTGGGAATAATAAACAGGGTAAGGAGCGTGGTGGCAACCAACCCTCCTACTACAGTAATAGCCATGGGAGCTCTCATCTCTGATCCTTCCGAAACACTCAGGGCCATGGGCAGCATTCCCAAGATAGTAGTCAAGGCCGTTATCAGCACAGGACGCAGCCTGACAGCACAGGCTTGAAGAATCGCTTCTAGCTTTTCCATGCCTTTTCTTCTCAACTGGTTGGTATAGTCTACCATCACGATACCGTTATTAACCGCAATTCCCGACAGCATGATAACACCTATAAGCACGGCGAGGCTAACAGTCTTTCCTGTTATGAGTAGAGCAATCAATACTCCAATGAGCGCGAGCGGAATGGTGAACATGATGACAAATGGGTGGCGCAGGGACTCAAATTGTGATGCCATGATCATATAAACCAGAAGCATTGCCAGGACTAATGCACCGGCCATAATCATGAAAGCTTCCTGCATATTTTCATATGCGCCGCCTATTTCGATGAAATATCCGGGTGGAAGTCCTTTTTCGACACTTGCGATTCTCGTTTTAATGTCCTTAGCAATACTGCCGAGGTCTCTGCCGGCGATGTTCGCTGTCACAGTAACAAGCCGGGCCTGATTTTCTCTTGTTATTTTGATGGGACCTTCTTCTTTTGAGACAGAAGCAACCTGACCCAGGCTGACCATAGTATTTAAAGGAGTCATAATGGGAATACTCTTTATATCATCCAGGGTGTCTCTAAACTCTTCCTTAAGACGGATGCGTATG
>Ga0268276_1004211_pt1 | contig 10320 bp, 7 predicted proteins | sample saktaG_4_FD_190145 | JGI IMG/M metagenome (GOLD analysis project Ga0268276, IMG submission 190145) | Saline water microbial communities from Sakinaw Lake, British Columbia, Canada - sak_2010_1_5_45m | ecosystem: Environmental > Aquatic > Non-marine Saline and Alkaline > Saline ...
AAATGAGCTTCAGAAGTGAAATAATCATTTGAAACAAATATTGTTAAATTGTGGTCTCCTTCACTTGAAAAGTTGGGGTAATAATTCCAAGTTCGTACTCCATAGTAAGTATCATTTTGAACAGAAACGCTATCTAAAAACCATCTATAACGCATTGCTTCATCTACTGTTTGACTAGCATCTACAAAACACTGGGTAGATGAATTTTCAGGAAGACTCCCCCTAGTACAAAGAAAAGAGATTATTTTTGGCGCGTCATAGATCTTAATTTTGAAGGCAGATCGATTCACTGCGCCCCGGCTATCAGTCGCATTGACTTCAGTTACATGAACCCCCACATCAGCATCACGTGGAGTAAAATTGATTACTGCATATGCTGTTGTTATTCCTGCTTCTGAACGAGTTTCATTAACTAGAGCTATGTTAAATAGTGTTGAATTATCAGTAAAAGTAATTGAATCATTATCTACATCTGTAGAGATTACATACTTCAAAAAACTATTATTGATCCCACTTGCTTGATCCCCTATGTAAAGTCTCGGCGCATGATTTACTTCGTAGACATACAAATTAAAAACAACATAAGCGGACAAATTTGAAATATCTTTCACACTTATATTTACAGTATAGTTTCCAACATCGGCTATACCCGGAGTAAAATCAACAACAGCAGTAGTTAGATTATCACTAACATTCAAAACAGTTATATTAAATAAACTCCTGTAGTTTCCAGTAAGATTTGTTATTGTTTTGTTGAAAGAAAGGGTTTCATTGTAAATATTATCATTTATCACAAGGTCGTTATCATAAGCATAAATATAAAAAATAGTTTTATTCTCATTTTCTGCACTTATATTATTAATTGGAACGATATAAGGATTATCTTCAATATTCTCGACAGTAAAGTTAAATACCTTTGAAGAATACGTTGTCTTGTTGTCTATAGCCGTTATTAATATTGCATGAAAACCAACATCATAATCATTTGCAGTAAAATTGATTATTCCATCAACAGTTATATTAAAAGAAGGAAATTCAGACGAAGCATTACTTGATAATCTTATGGAGTCATTATCCGGGTCATGGACATATTGACTTACATTAAGGAAAAAAGCAGAGTCTTCAGTGATTGTTTGGTTGGTTGGCGTTTCATCGTCCCAAACCGGCCCGCTATTATTCCAGATCATCAAAGTAAAAATCTTATAGTCTGAATTTCCAGTTGCGTCGGTTACATTTATTTTTATTGTATAGTTGCCTATGTTGGCACTAGAAGGAGTGAAATTTATTAATCCTATTGACCAGTTGCCCGAACCTCCAATACCTGTTACATTGAATAAATCGCTTGTATTTGACGCAAAAGTTAGATTTTCATTGTAAACTGATTTGTCGGGGATTAATAAATCCTCATCGCTTGCATTTACATAGAACGTGAAAACAGCATCTACAAAAGCCTCTTGATCTAGAATCTCTAAGAGGGTTGTGTTGTCCGGTATGTTATTAACCGAAAAATTGATCACTTCTGAATCTAGTCCTTCAAAACTGTCTTCTACACTTATCTTAACTCGCCAATTCCCAACACTTAAATCATCTGAAGTAAAACTTACTTGCGCAGTAGCGGTCCCATTATAAAAAGGAACAGTTATGTTATCCTGTGAATTATTAAATTTAAACCAGCTATAATTTGAATAAAAAGTAAGATTACTGGCTTCATCAATATCTGTAGCGTTTATCAAACAGCTAAATAGAGAATCTTCAGTAGCACTTCTTTCATTATCACACACATAGTTTAATTCTGGGGGATCATTCACATTGATAATCTCGAATGTAACTAATTGAAAGCGGGAGGCATTGTATGGCTGCACTGACTGACCAGAATCTCGGACACTGAAATTTATAGTATAATTTCCTACATCATAATTAGTCGGAGTGAAGTTGAGATATCCTGTTGTTTCATTTATTGTAAAAAGAGTGCAATTTGTACTGTTTCTTGAGCTCCATGGAGCTGTTGTGCAATTGACAAAAGTGGCATTATAATAAAATGGCAGATTGTTTTCCTCATCTGTTGCGATTACTGTGAGATTGTAGTTTATATTTTCTGTTGCATTCATAAACGAATAAACATTGGTGAATTGGGGGGCATCATTCACAGCGATGATTGTTACTGGCAAAGTTGCGGAGTCATATGCTGGTTCAGTATCAGTCAATATTAAATTAACATTAAAAGAACCAGATTCATTATCTCTAGATGCATTTATAGTCAAAATTCCTGTCTCAGAATTCATTGAAAACCAGCTGTAATTTGAAGCTGATCCATTGCTTGCGTTAGTTATATTATATATCCCATAATTCAATAAAGGCCGATCATTATAATCATCATCTGTACAATTAATGGAAAAGTCATAACTCCCCAGCGTATCTTCAGAGTATTCTTGACTTGGTAACTGGTCCCCCAAATTTTTTGCAGTCACCTGTGGCGGGGTATTAGAGATTCTTGTAGAATCTGTTAAAGTAAAGTTCGCATATATGCTTAAACATCTTGTTTGAAAAGTGATATTCCCTTTGTAATTGAAACTTCGATTATATTCATAAAAATGCGAACTCGCATTATAGGCAACTTGCTGCCAGTCTGTATAATCTATAAGATTATCTTTGAATCTGATAGTGCAATTTCCATCAGTTATGCTTTGGTTTGTTGAATTTGTATAATTCGCATAGAAATAAACATTCCAGTCACTCTGATATTTGCCCGGTTTTGTTCCAATAGTATATCTTGTTAAAGTTTCAGTAGTATCCCAGATTCTTAAAGAACCGTTTTCATTAGATGAAGAATTTGTTGCAGATACACGAGTAATATCGGTAAAATAAAAAATTCCTAAAAAAAGTAAAACAAAAACAAATATTACAAAGTAAATCTTTACAAATTTTCCCAAATTATTTTTCCAAATCATCCAACATACCTCCTCTCCCCAAACAATTCTTTTTTTAGGAGCCATAACTTCTGGCCCATAGTTCCTAAATCTCCCTCTTTTAATGAACTTGCTAATTTTTCTGTTTTCTTAAATATTGCTTTTGCATTTCTCAAGTCTCTTAATTCTATATATCTTCTAATCTCGACCATATTCTCTTTTATCGCTTCAATCTTCGCCTTTATCTTTAATTCCTTCTGTTTTGAAATCAAAGAAATTCTTCTTCTCTTGATGATATAGGTGGCGATTAAAACCGAGATTAGTGCAACCATGCACAAGAACCAGAACATGTAACAATCAGGACAAGTAAATAATTCACTTATTTCACATCTTTTATCCCCACAATTCGCTCTTGTTCTAGGATATTCTGTTCTGCCTATCTCTTGAGGACAAGGAACACAAGGCCCGCCACAATCTATAAGCAATTCGCAAGAACCCCGGTGGCAATTTCTTATTCCGTCCTCACAAGAAGGCGGAGGCATTAATCTACAAGGCATATATTCAAAAGGTTGGCTTTTCGCACTAGAACAATTTGAGGCATCATTACAGTATCTAACTTGAATTCCACAGATATCTAAAGACATATTCTTTTCTTCACACCCTGTTTTCCATAATTCATTCCACGCCATTTTGGATTTTTCAGAAAGATTCAATGGAATTCTTGAAAGATCAACACAATCAAACCAATCTGTGCAAATCCATGTCTCATTGCAAGCTCCTCCGCCTCCTCCGCCCCCGCCAGATGGGGGGGATATTGGAGCAATTACAGTAACATTCCACTCCATTGAATCATTTAATTCTCCATCCGTGATTTCTACCTTGATTGTATAAAATCCAGCATCTCCCTCAATTGTTTCAAAAAGCCAGGAATCAGAAGTCCAATTAACTAGTTCTCCATTTTTAAACCAGTAAGTGGTAGGAATTGTTCCATCTGGATCCTCTTTAGTTATTGAGAATAAAATGCTTTCGGTCTCATTTATTTCTAGATCTAAATCCGTTGGGTCATAGCTAGTTATTACTGGTGGCCTATTATTTAAAGTGACTGTCAATGAAAAGTTTTTGCATTCCGTTTTCGGCAGGTAGCTATCCTCTCCACAGAAAGAATAATTTTCTGGTCGCGGAATTCCTTGATCTTCAACACAAATAGAGACATTATATGTCCCATTTTGTTCATCAGTTGGAGTAAACTGTATTCTTCCACTAACTGAATCAATATCAAATAAATCAGTATCATCACTAAAGTTTAGATTGCCCTCATCATTGCCGCCATCTTCTTGATCATGAGCATCTACAACAAAGTCCCATGTCTCATTTATCCAAATAGTTTTTGCGCCGATATCTGTAAGAACCGGGCCATCATTTATAGGGATTATATAAAAATCAGTATTTTGATAGTCTAACTCCTCCTCATCAGTTACATATATCCTTACAGGATTGTGTCCTGAAAATTCAGGCATAGCAACAAAAAAGATCTCTCCAGTCTGTTCATTAATCACGAACATCGGCGAATTGTCATAATAAAACAACTCTTCAGGAGAATTCGGAATGTTTAGATCTTCATCATCTGCAAAGACGGTATACTTAAAGACCTCATCTTCACACAAATCAAACTCTGGGGGGAATGAAGTTATTATCGGCGGTTCATTAACATTTATCACATTAAAAGTAAAGTTTTTTGTTGAATAGTTTTGAGTATCACTAGCATTCATCTTTACAGCATGCTTTCCCACATCAATGTCATCTGCTGTAAAATTCAAAATTCCACTGAGTGTCAAATTAAATGAAGGAAATTCTACATAAGAATTATTGCTGAAGAAAAAAACAGTATCATTATCTGGATCATAAACATACTGACTTACATTCAAAAAGTAAGGAGAATCTTCAGTAATATTCTGACTTACTGGCGTGTTATTCATCCAAACAGGAGCATGATTAATCATGATTACAAATCGAATTGTTTCACTTGTATTTAACCCACAGATATTATGTGTAGACCATATCTGAACACTGTAATTCCCAATTTGCTGATTCGTGGGGGTAAAATTGATCAGTCCAGTACCCTGGTTTATATCAAACAAAGTAGTATTATCAAAATAATAAACAGTTCTATTACTTGGGCTGGTTGCATTCACCTTAAAGACAAAATTTTGGCCAACATGCGCAATTAAATTCCCAATAGGACTCATTGCAGGAGGTTCAACATCTAAACAAACATTAATATTTGTTTGAACAGCATTAGCTGAAATTTTTTCACGTTCTTGAAATTTAGAAATTTTGAGCGATAGATAAGTCATATTAAAAATAGAGAACAATATAATCATCAGAACAATAATTGAGAGATATTTTTTACTTTTACCAAATAACCCGGATACTCCTCCTTTTTCCATTGCTATATACACTAATTTATTGTTTAAAAAATCTTCTAGAACCAACTTTTTATAATCTAGTAAAAAGAATAACTGTCTTTCCAGTGTAATCCCCCAAAACCACGTCGTTAGGAACCTGGATGTTGAAGCTTAAGTCTTCCACTCCATCCAAGATAAAATCATTTTTCGAAACGTTCATCCATTTTGCAGTATCTCCTTCAAAAGAGACATGTACCTCCAGAGGTTTATCTGATTTCAAGGTTATGGCTCTAAAAGAACCACTGCCTGGAGGTATTGTCCCAAAATTCAAGGATTCTTGATCTAGATTAAATCCCACATAATCCCCAATCTTTAAATTAACATCCAGAGTTTGAACGCTGTCTACATTTTTGAAAGAGAAAATAATTGAGATGATAAAATAGATAATAATAACGCTACAAACAACCAGTATGGACCATTTAAAATAGCTATAAAATTTATTCTTCTTTGTGCTATTCTCTTTTTTAAGTATTTTTTTCATGACTCTTTTGTTTATTTTTTCTTTTTAACTCTCTTCTCCAATTCTTTCATCTTTTTCATTGTCCTTATAAGCAAGATAATAAACACTATCATTAAAAGCAGAATTACCGCAGTTAAAAAGATTGTTGAACTTGCTAATTCTATTTTTTCCCGGACTTTAAGTACTCCATTTACTTCTGCTGTTTTTTCCCCATAATACAAAATAATCTTAAAATTATGATCCCCCACGGAAATATTTTTTGCATCAAGGAAAACAATTAGTGGTTTGATTTGCCAGGGTTCAAAAGATTCAGTTGAACTGCTGGCTTTTATTGTTTGATTCCCGTCTTTTACAAATACTTCTGAATAAACCCCATCAATCTTTGAATTCCATCTGCTTTTAGTATAAACCTCAATTTTATTCACTTTATTTTTGTAGATTGTGTCTGTAAAATTCATGATTTCCATTGATAAATTTCCAATTTTAAAAGTTTTTTCCTGGCTAGAAGTGTTTTCATCAAAATGAAGAGTTGCTTTTGCAATATACTCGCCTATATCTAGATTTGTTGTATTCAGATAAGCAAAGAGCGTCTCACTTTTCCCGCTATTCAAGATTTTTTCGGGGGTGGTCAATGAGACTATCTTGACTAGAGATCCAGAAGAATTAGAATAAACATCAATATCCCCTCTAATCAACATATTTTGCTGTGACAAACTTCTAACCTCCATTCTCATTTCATCTATTTCCCCAGAAGACACATCAGAAGCATAAAACTCAAATTCAGCTAATTTTTCAGGATAAAGAGACAACACTCTTATTACTAAACAAACCGCGGCCTTGGTCCCGATACTTGTTCCCTCCCTTCCACCGCTCCCTCTTGTTTCAGATTCTCCAGCACAAAGAGTTAAGCTATGCATCCCGGGAGAAAGTTCGTTAGGAAGACTTAAATTTAAACTAAAATAAGCCACTTCTCCTGGAGCAAGATCTTTAAGAACATCTGTGCTTAAAGTGGCATATTTATCTAAGTCTCCATTAACTCCTACGCCATGATCCATTACCCTATCCGTATTAGAAAGAACACCAAAATTATATATCTTCTGTATTCCGGGTTCAAAAATAAAAAAATCATTTGAACCAAGAATTCCTACTGCAGAAACTTCGGCCGTAACAATCAAAAGAATAGGAATTATTAACAAAAACAAAAAAGTATTTTTCTTGATTGTTGCCATTTTCATCTCTTTTGGATAATTATGTTTTTTTAGTATATAAATTCTTTCTTTAAATTTTTAATTATTTTTTGAACATCTTTAAGCATGCCAGGATATATGCTATGGATTACATAGTTTAGATTATAACCCTCCAGTTTTATAGCCTAAAAAAGAAAGATTTATAAATAAGAATTCATATTTCATAATAGAAAGTTTTAGAAAAAGAGAAAATGCAGAAAAAAGGTGTGCAAAAAAAAGGCGTAAATCCAAGTATAGTAATTGTTCTAGCTGTATTCTTAGTTGTTCTATCGGTAATCAGTGTTATAACAGTAAATAACCAAATAAATGCAAGAGTAAATGCTCTAGCTCATGAATCTGCAAAAACAAATGGACAAGCGCAGGTTAGTGTAACTGTTGAAAAAACTCCGATTATGAGTGCAGGAGTAGAAATCGAGATAAAATCAAATCCTTCAAATTAAATTTGTAAAATAAATAATTTAAAAATAAAAATGGAAGTTTCACACAAAGTTTTAGCGATTTTGCTTGCAGTAGCAATAGTCTTTTCTGTAATCGGAACTTTTTGGAACATTGATAGAATCAGCAGACTAACAAGATTGACAGGTTATGGTTCTACTGGTTATGTTAATGTAACTATTAGTACTACAACTGCAATAAATGTAACTGCAACAGATTGTGCTTTTGGTGCAGGTTATATCAATGTAGGTAATACGAGTGCTTTGCTAGAAAGTAACGGTACAATCGTGGGTTGGAGTGGAGCAGGAACAGCAACGTCTTTGGGCATAAGAAATGATGGGAACACCAACATAACGTTGAATGTCAGTTCTGGCAAGAACCTTACAGGATTCTATGGCGCAGCATGTAATGTCACAGAGGGTTGCACTTATCAATTCTGGAGCGCGGATAATGAAGCAGGAACATGTACATCGGGACTAGCTACTTACCCTGGAACAACGATGAATGGAGGAAATAAGACTGTTTGTGCAGTAATGAGATATAGTGATACTCAAGATGATTTATACGTTCATTGCAGATTGAATATAACCCAATCAGTTCCTCCTGGTGCAAAGACAGATACCTGGACATTCTGGGCAATACAACTCTAAAACTTGTTTAAATAAAAAGAGAACTGAACTTAAATAAAAAATGGAAGTTTCACACAAAGTTTTAGCGATTTTGCTTGCAGTAGCAATAGTCTTTTCTGTAATCGGAACTTTTTGGAACATTGATAGGATAAATCAAACAAACAAGATATCAAGATTAACAGGTTATGGTTCTACTGGTTATGTTAATGTAACTATTAACACTTTAACTGCAATAAATGTAACTGCAACAGATTGTGCTTTTGGTGCAGGTTACATCGAGACTGGTTATCAGTCTGCTTTGCTAGAAAGTAACGGTACAATAGTGGGCTGGAATGGATTGGGAACAGCAACGTCTTTGGGCATAAGAAATGATGGGAACAACAACATAACGTTGAATGTCAGTTCTGGCAAGAACCTTACAGGATTCTATGGCGCAGCATGTAATGTCACAGAGGGTTGCACTTATCAATTCTGGAGCGCAAATAACGAAGCAGGGACATGTGCATCAGGACTAGCTACTTATCCTGGAACAACGATGAATGGGGGAAATAAGACTGTTTGTGCAGTAATGAGATCAGAAGATGGTAATGATGATTTATATGTTCATTGCAGATTGAATGTAACTCAATCAATTCCTACTGGTGCAAAGACAGATACCTGGACATTCTGGGCAATACAACTCTAAATAATTTAAATTTTTATTTCTTGTTCTGATGAAATCTCTTGCCCATTACAAGAAATCAGAACCTTTAAAGAATAATTCCCTGGAGTTAATGAAATATTCAGATTATTCAAATTAAAAATATAACTTTGGTCTTTTTTCTCAGCTTTTTTCAGAAACTCTCCCATACTTAAGGAATAATTTTCTATCTTTTTTACTTTATCTAAAGAATATACACTCAAAAAGACAGTGCAATTCCCATCTTTTTCCAGATTCACGTCCTTTATTAGAACAGACCCCCCTAACAGATAACTGGGTTCTCTTGAAAAAAAACCAGTGAGCACATTATTGGTTTTGGAGTTTGTTTTTCCAGGCAGATAAAAAGTGAACAATGCAAAAATTAATATCAGCGTAATCACAGGGAGAATAAACGGCCTAATCCCTTTGACTTTTTCTTTATCCATTTTATTTTTTCCTCTTAATTTTATTTTTGAAATAGAGGAACCATGCAATATTGATTAATATTAAAGTGATCACAATCGCGATTAACCAGAAGTTAGAATTGCCAGAACCTTTTGGACCAACAACGTTTGCAGTTAGTCCCACAATCTCAACATTTAATTCTTCCGCCCTTACCTTGGCCCTTATTTCTCTATCTGTGGTTTTATTTGCATAATAGAGTACGATCTTTCCGTCATAATCTCCTTCATCAATTCCCGCAGTATCCCAGAAAGCGAACATTGTTGTTTTTTCCAGGGCTGGGAAGTCAACACTTGCTGATTTCGAATCTGCAATTGTCTTATTAGCAGCATCATAAATCAAGACTCTTGAATAAACCTCTTTTATTTCTGAGTTCCACCTGTTTTCTCCGACAATAGTGAATTTAGCTATTCCTCCTAATCTGAAATCATCAACAACAACATCAACAAGATCTATTCTTAAAGTCCCCACATTAAATACTTTTTCAACAGTCCCAATCTTATCATCGTATATCACAGTTACTTTTGCAAGGTAAGCTCCAGGCCCAACATCTGCCTTCCATTCAGCAGCAAAGTCTTTTCTTTGTTTTACGTCTATCTCAACAGTATCTGTTTTTATTGAAGCAATTTTTTCATTTGTTTTGCTTAGAACATCTATAATCGCATAGGCTCTTGCAACTTTCTGATCCCCAAAATTAGAAGCAGCTACAACAAACTTGGTTGTGTCATTAACATCAGATTCTTGGATATCTAGTTTTAAATCAAGATACTTCCCAGGGTAAGGCACTTTGATATAAAGTTCAGTTGCAACTGCAACTGTTGCTCCGATAAATGTTCCTTGCTCTACTTTTTCAGGAATTTCCATGGCAATTATCCTAACTTGATGAATTCCCGGACCTTCTAAAATTTCAGGTAAGTTGAAGGTATATTTGAATTCTTTTTCAAGTTCATCTGATTTAAATTCAACTATCTTTTGATAGAGAGTTACTGTCTGATTTAATTCTCCCTCAACATAAATTTGAACTTTCATATCTTTCT
>Ga0268276_1004212_pt1 | contig 10319 bp, 1 predicted proteins | sample saktaG_4_FD_190145 | JGI IMG/M metagenome (GOLD analysis project Ga0268276, IMG submission 190145) | Saline water microbial communities from Sakinaw Lake, British Columbia, Canada - sak_2010_1_5_45m | ecosystem: Environmental > Aquatic > Non-marine Saline and Alkaline > Saline ...
GCTTGCTTTGCCGCTTGAGGTTATTAGAGTCGTTGTGCCGGATAGAGTACCGCTACCGGGGTTAGTGCCTATTGATATTACTACAGTATCGCCATCCCTTGGGTTACCATAAGTATCCAGGACCTGCACTTCTACGCTGGGAGTAATGTATTGACCTGCGCTGGCATTGGCCGGTTCAACAAGAAAGTATACGCTATTTGCGCTTGCAGGGCTTACTGTTAAAGCCAGTCCATGGCCTGAAGTGCTTAATGAGCCTTCTGTGGCATTGACCGTAGAAGCTTCTGCCTTATAAGCAGTCAATGAGGCTGTTGCTACACCATCAGAGAATGTTAATGTGGTGTCACTGCCAAACGGTATAGTAGCTACAGTAGGAGCATATACACCTATACTATCTAACCCGTCAAAGACAAGAGTCTTGGAGCCTGTGTAAGATAACGCTATTTCGCCAACCTGGTCATAGGCTGTGACTGTGATAGTTATAGAGCCTCCTGCTGTCATTGATGGGTTACCTGTAATAGCAAGATAACTTGTTAAGTTCCAGTTGACGTTGTTACCCAAGTCATGGCTATTGGTGGGTGTTATGACTACTGTAGAGTCACTATCCTGGATATTGGCATAGGAGACATCCGCTGTTGCGCCAGTGGTATTGATATTCCATCTTACTCCGTCGGTGGAAGAGTTTAGTGTGATCCTGTGTCCGGAGCTGCCGGTGATCGTAAAGGTGTCTGTGATGGTATGGGTCAGAGAAGGAGCAAAGCTGATCTTCTCTACACCGCTGCCGGCATTGGCTGCTGTAAGAGTCGCGCAATATAAAGCGTCTGCAAACGTCACTCCTGTCGCGCTTGCATTGGTAATATCAATGGTATTAAAATGAGCGCCGCTACTGGTTATAGTCTGTAAGGCATTGCCGTTTAGAGTTATTGTTCCTCCGCCTGCGGTATATGATACTCCTGGATTAACGGTAAAGTCACCCGGTATGGTCAGGTTTACGCTATGAGCGCCTGCATTAAGGTTACCGGTTAAGGTCAATCCTTGGGAGTTAGTTAAGCTGAAGTCCCCGCCTGTAACGGTGCTTGCGCCAAGGTTAGTGATGACGTTGGCGCTGTTTAGAGTTGTGGTGGATGCTGTGTTGGTAATTATTAATGTTCCGGCAGTGATTACTCCGGTCTGCGCGATGGCTCCTGCTGCTGAGAGCGTTAATGTGTTACTCCCCGCATTGACAGCAGCTAAAGCCATGGTAGTTCCCGTCGTGATATTTATAGCGGAGTTATTCGAGTTGATAGTTGTGCCGGCTGTACAGCTGATCGTTGAAGGGGCGGTGGTCTGGCCTATATTTACGGCTCCACCTGTGGTGATATCGCCGTTAAGCGCTACGACGCCAGATGAGTCTAAAGTTAGAGCTTCCAGCGCAACGGTAGTACCTACTGCTCCTAGAGTAACCCCGCCTGAGCCATTTATTATGGTAAGGCTTTCGGTATTGGCTGTAGTGCCGTTAACAGCATTCGATCCGAATGTAACGGCCTTATTATGGGTAGCGGTTATGATAATATCAGTTCTAAGCTTTATGCCACCCGTGCATCCGCTTAAGACTACGCCCGGCGCACCGCCGTATATATAAGTAACGCTTATGTTACCATTGAGAATCGTAAGGCCTGATGTAGTTATGGTTAATGTTTTTATGGCACTGGGCGTACCTACTGCTCCGATAGTAACCTCGCCCGAACCGGCCGTTATTGTAAAGGTCTTGGTATCGCTCCCGCTGACAGCGCCGTTAATAGTTACTGAGCCGTCACCGGTTGATGTGTCCATAATAACACTTGCGCCCAATACTATGGAGGACGGGGTAACGCTCGCGCCCACGATCAACGAGCCACTCGTGACAGTGATAGAGCCGTTGAGCGTGAGGGTCTTGTTAAAATTGATGTTTGTGGCAGAAGAGTTGGTCATGACGCCAATGGTCAGATTCCCGGCTCCGGCATTGGTAATGCATATATTGGGATGGTTATCGGAGATGGCGGTAAGAGTAGTAGCATTTACCAGAAGATTCTGCCCACCCGCTTTACCGATGTCTTTATTGGTACCTGCCGACAAGGTAAGAGTGCCTGCCGTTATAGTGTCAGAGTTATTACCGTATATATGGCCGCCTGTGGACGTGATGGTGGTCGTGGCGCTTCCGGAATTAACCACTGCCAGGGTAATATCACCGGCCGACTTGATGTTTATGGGGCTGTTGTTTGAATTAATGGTAGTCCCGGATGTGCAGGTTATGCTTGAAGGTGCCGTTGTCTGACCTATATTGATGGTGCTCGCAGTAATATTGCGAAGAGCGTATGCGCCTGAACCGTTCATGGTAACTACTCCGCCAAAATCCGAATAAGCATTGATGTTGCCCAATGCGCTCATAGTTACCGCGGTTGCGGTTATGGTGATAACGCCGTCAAGCGTCGATAAAGCACCGTCGATGTTAAGAGTTGTAGGTACATATGTGTTGCCGATAACTATGCTGTATGCCTGTACTACGCCAAGAGTAAGGGTCTTATTAAAGTCAATATTTGACGCGGCCGACATTCCGATAATGTCGCCTACAGTTAAGTTGCCGGCTCCGACGTTGGTAATGCATATATTCGGATGACTGCCGGAGATGTTAATGGGATTATCTGTGGCTATGATAAGGTTCTGGCCGCCAGCCTTGCCGATATCTTTGCCTGAGCCTGCTGATAATGTAAGGGTTGCAGCAGTAATTGTATCGGAGTTATTGCCGTAGATATGCCCACCGGTTGATGTAATGGTAGTGGTTGCGCTTCCGGAATTAACCGCTGCCAGGGTAATATCTCCGGAGGCTTTTATATTTATAGCGTTGCCATAAGAATTAATTGTCGTACTGGTAGCGCAGGTTATGCTTGCGGGCGCAGCGCTCTGGCCTATATTTATGGTGCTTCCGTTATTCATGGCGCGCAGGGCGAATGCTCCGGGAGTACCTATTGAATTCAATATTATTGAATCAGCAGCTTCAATGTTCCCTGATGTTTGAGTTATGGCATTGGCTATTATTGTCGTGGCCGCGGAATTGGAACTTACAGTGCCGTTGATCGTAAGTAATCCTGGTGTTTTGAGATAAACGCTGGCGCCGGATACAGCGTCTACCGTAAGCGCGCTTGGCGCGCTTGAGCTGCCGATCGTGATGGTGGCGGCCCCGGAGGACGTTATATCGCCGAATGCGAATGGACCGGGTGTACCTCTTGAATTTATAGTTATTTCATCACCGGCGCTGTACATAGTACCTGTGGTATAGCTTATGGAATTGGCGGTTATCGTAAGGTTATACCCGCTATCTATATCAGCGCCTATGGCAAGATTATTGGTTATATCAAGAGTTATGGGTCCGGCTCCTGCCGTACTCAGCTCGGCTGACAGATTCAACGCGCCGGCGGTGAGGCTAATTATGCCTGCCGGTACGGATATAGCACCGTTGATATTTAATGTGGAAGGAGCGTATATGTTGCCTATGATCAATTCGCTCCCTGATACCGTCGTAATGCCTAAAGTCAGGACTTTGTTAAAGTCAATATAAGTGGAGGAAGAATTGGTCATCGCCCCCACTGTTAAGTTGCCTGCACCGGCGTTGGTGATGCAGATATTCGGATGATTGCCGGAGATGGCGGTCAATGTGGTGGCATTGACCAACAGGTTCTGCCCGCCGGCCTTGCCGATGTCTTTATTGGTGCCTGCGGAAAGGGTAAGAGTAGCGGCGGTAATCGTATCAGAATTATTGCCATATATGTGGCCACTGCTTGAGGCTACGGTTACATCGCCTGCTGAAGTGACCGTGGCAAGGGTAATATTATTCGTGGCGTTTAAGGTGATATTGCCGCTTGTAGTGGTGGTGATCGAGCCCAGTGTATGCGTTATGGTGTTGGCTGTAATTACCACATTATTGGATGCTCCCGCAATATCTCCGCCGTTTATCGTTAAGGTGCCCGTAACATCAATAGTCTTACTCGCGCCTACGTTAAAGGTGCCGCTGGTCACAGACATGTTGTGGCTCACAGCCAGGTTATCCTGAAGTGCCCATCTGCCATTGCCGTCAGAGGAGTTGATCGTCAGGTCGTAGAAGGTCTGGCCGTTTGAAGTTAGATTCTTCGCGGCTGTACCGTTGAATTCAACCGTACCACCATCGGGGGTAAAGATAAAATGTTCTGCGACCGTGCTAAAATATATGCTTCCACCGACCGTCAGAGTATTGCCGTTTAAATCCAAACTATACGTGGTGAATGGATAGCTGCCGCTCATATCAAAGTTGACTCCGCCTCCGAAGGTGACAGGGCCGTCAAGGATAAAGTTCCCGCCGCCGGGGGTATAGTCGCCGCTTAAATTGATCGTTAGGTGATCGAGGGTGACCTGGTAATCACTGTCTAGTAAGTCGAGAAAGTTATAGTAGTATGAGCCTACCTCTATAATAGCATTGGTGGTGTTTGAGGATCTTATGGTACCACCTGAAGAAGAAATATATAAACCGCCGTCGCCTAATATGGTTGTGGTTGTGCCCCCACCTAATGTGAGGATAGCGTCATTGATGCTAAGAAATGCGCCGTTACCGATCGTAATGCCGCCCAACGCATTTATATTGTAAAAGTTTGAACCGGCCTCATCGTTATTCACAAGCCCGTCGTTCCCGCTTAAGGTCAAAAGCCCGTTGACGGTCAAGTCGCTTCCAAGATAGACGCCCCTCCAAGAAGTGGCGGCTAAGTTTAGAATATTAAAACTTGAGCCTCCGGATGTGATCGTGATATTGTTTGTGCCGGTGAAGGTGACCGTCAGTCCATTAGCGTCAAAAGTACCGGCTGAATTTGTAAAGTTACCGGCAACCGTAAGGCCATTTGTTGAGAGCTGCACTATCCCGGCACCCGAATGCTCAAAGTTATAAAAACTATACCCTACGGTGCCGGACTTTAGTACCTGAGTAACGCCATTGCCGCCTGTAAATTCGACTGTCCCGGTTCCGCAAGTGAATCCGGATAAAGTGCTGGCGTTATTAGTCCAGTTGCCTCCGACCCTGACTCTTCCTGTTGTCAGGACAAGGGCTCCATAGGTATTAAAAGAAATATTTCCACTGACAGTCAAAGTCTTTTCCAATACATTTAGCTTCACAATTGCCGCAGGAATATCAAGTATGAGGTTGCCTTCCATTGTTGTGTTGGCAGCCAAAGTATAATGATACGTTCCGCTGGCTCCACTACTTGGTTCCAGGGTAACGCTATGGTATGTATCGGCTGGTAACGTCGCGGTAGCAAGATAGCCACCATAGCAGGTAAAGAGGGCATCGTTGGTGGTCCAATCTACCGTACCGCCGCTATGTGTATATGGCATTATAACTGATGATCCTATATAACTAACCGTTACGCCGCCGCTTCCCGCGATAAAAGCGCCGCTGGTAACAGAAAGAGCATAGATGGGCATCAATGCGCTCCCGCCTGTTAATGTGCCGCCGTTTACATTAACAGCCGTGTTGAGGGTAGAACCCAGATTGTACGTACCGGTACTGAGGATGCCGGAAGTGACGTTAAGTGTGGTTATGCTGGAAAGGTTTGCGGCCAGGGTCCATGAACCGGTACCTGCGGCCGATTGAATTGTAACTGTGTAATAGGTCTTGCCACCCGAGTTGATCGTCTTTTCTGTATCATTGCCATCGAATTTTAGAATGCCAGAAGAATGTGTAAGCGTCCCGCCGGTAATCGTCCAGCTTCCGCTGACAGTTGCCGTGCCGGACGGCATGGTAAGCGTGCCGGATGCCATGGAAACGTCTCCATTGATATCGAGAGAACCGCTGGTGGCAGTCAATGTCCCGCCGTTAACGGTAAGCAGACCGTTCACGGTGATAGCCTTGCCCGCTCCGGCGACAAGTGCGCCGGCGCTTAATGTTAAGCTGCCGAAGGGGCCGGCATTGCTCAAGATCAGATTATTGCCTAATGTTATAGTGCCGGAATATCCGGTATCAAGCAGCAAGGATCCTAATGTAAGAGCGCTTCCGGCCGGTGTTGAAATGCCAGTACTTCCGGTATTTATCAGCGCTTTGTCGTCAAGACTATCGGGATAACCGCTGAATACGGGGTTGCTCCAGTTGTCCGCGCTCGCCCATGTCGTGCCATCGCCGGAACCTGTCCATGTCCAGACCTGATAATACAGGTAAGGGTATGATCCTGCCGTATCCATTTGCCAGTGAGTGGCATCAAATGTCCATGTCGCATATACCGCATGGCCATGGCCGGGCGCTTGTAACGCGGCTACTGTCGTGGCCGTACCTACAGAATTTACTCCGCCCGCTCCCAGGTTAACCGCTGTGCCGGCATAGTAGGAATCATAATTGCCTCCTGAATTGCCTTCAAATGGCCCGACATCGGAAGCGGCGCTATTACCTGTAACACCGCCTGTTGAATAAGAGTTGTAGGCCGAGCCCCAATTCTGTCCTGCAAATCCTCCTACAAGAGAAGTCCCCTCAACAACTCCTGTGGAATATGAATTATAGATATCACTCTCTTCAACGCACCCGACAAATCCGCCTGTATAGCTATCTCCAAAAACATCACCGGTAGCATAACAATTGGTGATGGTTCCATTATTGAATCCGATAAATCCTCCGACATAGTCACTGCCTTCCACTCGGCAAGTGCTATAAGAATCGGTGATGGACCCACCATCGTACCCCACCAATCCACCCACATTATTAACGCCGTTTACATTGCCGGTGGTATATGAGTTAATTATAGAGCCATGATAATACCCTGCCAGCCCGCCTACATAGGACTGTCCTGTTACATCGATATTTGAAAGCTGTATGTTTGAGAGAGTGGCTCCATTCGTATACCCGAACAGGCCCACGTAATCGGTAGAGGAAGCGTCTATTATAAGGTTGGATATTGTGTAGCCGTTGCCGTTGAATGTGCCGGTGAATGGGGTCGCAAAATTTCCGATCGGATCGAGGCCACCGGTCCAACCGGATGTAGTGACAGCATTGATATTGCCGCCTAATGTAAAGTATGAGCTGAGCCAGCATTTTACAGATTGCAGGCCGTAGACGTCATATATAAGATATGGGTTCTCTACTGTGCCCGAGCCTGCGGCGCGCCTGAATGCACCGGCAGTAGTAGGTATAGAGAAGTCGCCACCAACTGAGAATGTCTTATTTAAAGGGTCGGTACAGGTGAATGTGCCTGCAGACTGAGTATAATTGCCTGTAGCATTTATAGCGGCATTTTGTATAACAGAGCCGGAGGATAAAGTAAAATTAACGGTATTTATTGCAGCATTTGCATTGAAATAACCGCTTAAAGTCAATGTGCCTACACAGTCAATAATGCCAAGAGTTGACCAGGCGGTCGGTGCAGTTATTATAATGTTTCCGCTGGTAAGAGTTCTGACCGTTTTGTCTGTTTGCTGGATATAGTATCCGGCGCCGCCTGTACCACAAGTAAATGTAAGATTACCGCTGGTAATGGTGACATTGGCGTTAACATATATGTGTCGGAGAGAGGTGTAAACAGTATTTCCGGTTACATTGACATCGCTGGAGATAATTACGTCGCTAACAGGATCAAAATCACTATAGCTGGCTACATAGGTGCCGCCCAGCTCCAATCCGCTTCCTTTGAATATTATGGTGCCCGTGGTTGTATCAGCAATTATAGTGCCAAAACTTGTAATTTTACCTTCTGCCTTTAATAAAACGGAATTTGCATAGAGGAATGCGTCTTTGGATAAAGATATCCGACCCGCTTCCAAGCATAGATCGGTATCGGTAGAATAAATAATTTGTCCAAAGCCGTCGGGAGGACCTGTAATTAAGATACTCGTTCCGATACCCGTGGATTCTAGTATATCGATATCTCCTAACGTTCTTGTGATATGTATGTTGCCTGAATCGATCTGTAACGGTGTAACGGTATTGCCGAACTTGTTGGCAATGACCGTTACACTACCTCCATATAGTATGACTGCAGGTGAGGTATCGACAGTGCCTTCGCATTTAAGTGTGAAGTCGCTGGTAACCATGTAGGTTACTTGGATACCCTCACCCCCTATCGTTATTAAACCATCTACATTTTGAGAATTACTAACATTTATATCCCCTTGAGTCTTATTGATCTCTACTATGGGAGAGGCCGTATTGACCGTTACCCTGTCAGCGGCCACCTTTACCGACTCCTCAGCTATCAACGTGGCGTTATCCGCCATATTGACTTGTGCCGGAGGAGTGGCTTCCTGGCCTATCTCTATCCTGGTGGCGGTTATCTCGCCGGATATCTCTATGGAGCCGCTTGAGACGAGCTTTACCACGCCATCCTTAATATCTACCCTATCAGCCTTGATGAAGCCCTCCATATTGATGGCTTTTTCGAATATGCCGGGTAATGACTCGGCCTTCAATATGACTGTGCCGCCGTTGGCGATGATAGAGCCGCTATTCTTGATCTGATCAGTGACCTTGTTGCCATTATGGTCATATACCGTATCCGCCACCTCCTCATCTATTAGTATGGACAAGAAGCCATTATTAGACACGTCCAATCTAACGTGGTTACCCCCTGCAAGGACTACGGTACCCATAGGACATACTATCAACCCCTGATTTTCCACGGCTCCGGCTATTAGTACTCCAAAGCCGCCTTCCGATATTGTTATAGTTCCCTGATTGAGTAATAGTCTATCTGTCTGTTGATCGAGTTGTTTTTCAAAGATGTAGTTTGCACTTAAGAAGTTGGTGTTTGTGATATCTCTTGTTGATAGTACAAGACTTGCCGCGTTGATACTTCCTGTTGAACCGATGTTGATACCACTGGTGTTGACCAACATGAATAAACCATTACAATTTAAACTGCCATTGATGTTGGATGGATTGCCACTTGAATCTCTTGCTAAGAAAGAAGCGAGTGAGCCATTATCATAAGTTGGAAGAACTACATTAACTGAATAGTTGTTTGAGATGTTGAAAGAAGAAAAGTCCATTATTGTTTTATCAGGAGCGTTGATTGTCATGAGCGTTGCACTTGCAGGATCAGGATTATCGTAACTGATGTTTACACCTTGCGGAATATTATTTGGTGTGATGGTTGGAAGGTCATCAGCTGTAGATATACCACACCAAAGAAGAGTGGCAAGAGCCGCAACTCCTAAGACTAGTAAACCGGACTTCAGTGTGATTTTCTTATGCATTTTTTTCACCAAAAAAATAACCCACTCTATCCAACTAGAATGGGTTCACACCGGCGCATAAAAAAAGCGCTCTTGTTTCGGCGGCCAGGCTACCTTATCCTCTCTCGTCGGAGAGAATGTAGGCCCTATAGCTTTGCCTGCCCGCTTGAACTTGCGAGCAGACCCGACTACCTACAATTGCAGGCAGGCGGGCGTCCCATCCTTTCGGATAGTTTGCTATTATCGACAATGTACCATGAATCTTAAAGAACTGGGTATCTACACACTTTACAAGATAAGTATACATCATGAATCATATATATACAAGAGAATCCATGCTAGATTTTTATCTCTTAACATTACGCAATGTACATCCTCTTTCCATCCATAACTATTCTTAGCGATGATGCGGAATATGAATTCATCGCTTTTTCAAATGCTCTTAGATAGGCTGACAAGCTTGCCTGGATCCTTTCGTATCTAGCTTCCTGGCTCGGATCTGGTGATGCGATGCTTTGACTCACTGCATCGATTATCGCCTGGTTCTCATTAGTAGCGTGGCTCACCTCTCCTGGTGTAGGAGGAGGAATAGGGTTGACCTTGACTGATACGGCACTCGTACTTATAACGCCATCCGCTGTCCCTGTTATGGTAATAGATGCGGATGTGGGGTATGAGATACCATTGAATGTAGCAAGACCTGATACGGCGTTCTTAGTGGTAGTGCCTCCTAATATTCCTCCGCTTGAGACCACGGTGATAGCATTAGTATCAGTAGTTCTATTGCCGTATTGGTCTAGTATCTCTATTGTGAAGGTACCCCATGTGGAGCCTGCGATGGCTGTAGCCGAGGGTTCTATTACCCAGTTTAGTGAATATGCTGTGGAAGCGGTTATATTGAAGCTTGTCGATGTCTTATTTAAGAGTCCTGATGTGGCTACCAGGGTATAGCCATCTCCTATCTTGTTTATGCTGAGGTCATCGAAGCTTGCTTTGCCGCTTGAGGTTATTAGAGTCGTTGTGCCGGATAGAGTACCGCTACCGGGGTTAGTGCCTATTGATATTACTACAGTATCGCCATCCCTTGGGTTACCATAAGTATCCAGGACCTGGACTTCTATGCTGGGAGTAAT
>Ga0268276_1004213_pt1 | contig 10317 bp, 10 predicted proteins | sample saktaG_4_FD_190145 | JGI IMG/M metagenome (GOLD analysis project Ga0268276, IMG submission 190145) | Saline water microbial communities from Sakinaw Lake, British Columbia, Canada - sak_2010_1_5_45m | ecosystem: Environmental > Aquatic > Non-marine Saline and Alkaline > Saline ...
GGGGCTCGGGGATGTCTGATCATCGGAATATCTACTCGAAACGCTCGCCGAGAGCCCTAGGCACCCCGGCGTAATCTATGAAAATCCTTGTCAGACGTGCTTCAAATGCGAATCACGCAACAGGCTCTAAAGAAGCTTGATTTTATCGATATGTCGGACATGACCCCGGGGAAAAAGACCCCAGGGATAATCCTTTCTTATCGCTGGGGGGTCGTTGGCGGTCGGATATTCGTCGGGAACCTGCAGAGGGGCTATGAGCTTTGGGAATTCGACTCCCGAGGGGATCTTTTACGGAAAATAAGGAAGGAATTCAAGCCGGTTCCGTACCCGGAGGAATTCAGGAAACAGACGGAAGAGCTCGCCGCCAGTCAACCGGCCCTGAATCTATTCGCCCTGCAGGACGCGCCTCCGTTCAACTCATTTTTCCACGATGATGATGGACGGCTTTTCGTCATGACCTACGAGCAGGGACCGGGCAAAGACGAATTTATCCATGACATTTATAGCGCGGAGGGGGTTTTTATCGGGAGGATCCCCTTGGGCCGGTACGGGATCTTGGGAAGGGCCTTGAATCCTCTCAGGACAACGGCCAAGAACGGGAAATTCTACCGGCTCCGGTTTAAGGAAAGCGGCTATCCCGAGCTGATCGTTTATCGAATGGTATGGCGCTAGTAGCAGTCTACGGGTCCTAAAAAAGTTCACCACTCCAGACCGATCCGGCCACGCCGCTTTCCGACAAGAGTATGCAGGAATCGGGGTTGTTGTGCGGGTGGGGCTGATGTAGAATCAGGAAAGCATCGGGGAGGCCGATATGAAAAAGCCGCTCAGCTGTTTGATCGCGGTCTTCTTGCTGCTTTCCTGCGGGAGCAGGCAATCCAAGATCGACAGGATCACCGAGGACGGCGTGGAGGTCGTTCTCAATCACGTCGCGCCATACCTCATCAAGGGTCAGCCGTCCTCGTTTTCCCTGGAGAAAGTCTTTTCCATTGATACGGAGAGAACCGACCTCGCGGAAGCGGGAATGGGAAGCGCGGGCGAATGGGATGCCGACAACGCGGGCAACGTTTACGTCGTTTGCTTCAAGAACAATAAGAACTTCATCTATCGATTCGACCGCGCCGGCCGTCTCTTGGGCTCTTTTGGGAGGAGCGGACAAGGACCGGGCGAGCTTCAGTGGCCCTTTCTCGGCGGGGTTTCCGAGAGCGGCGAAATTTCCCCTGGCCGATTACCTCCAGAAGTACATCGTCTATGACCTGAACGGCGCGCTATTGCGGGAGACGAAACTCAAACGCGGGGCGCTCCATATCGACGCTCTCAAGAACGGCAAGTTCCTCTCTTTCGGCTTCAGGCCCGAACTCGCATCGGGCGGCTCTTATGTCGACGCCTTGACTCTTTGCGACAGTGAATTCGCGGAGCTCAAGATCCTGGACCGCTACGAATACACCATGGACAACAGCCGGCAGGTCCCGTATTTTATGTGGCGGGTATCAGGTGATCGGATCATCATAGCCAACGAGGCCAGGGGATACGAGTTTTGGGTTTATGACCTCGACGGGAATCTCGTTAGGAAGATCCGGAAGGAATACCGGCCGAGCACGGTGACCGACGAGATCAAGGACGCCATTCTCGGACCTGAATCTCGAAGATCCGGGATCCCTCAGAATAAATACTTCCCAAATCCTCTCCCCCCGTTGAACCAGTTTTTCGCCGACGACGAGGGGCGGATCTTCGTCATGACCTACGAGCCGGGCCCGAATCCGGGCGAGTATGTCTGGGATATATTCAATCCGGACGGCGTGTTTATCGGGCGTAAGGCGCTGAACATCTTATAGGCCGGCCTGTATCTCGGCCCTCGTTACACATTTATCATGAAAGGCCGTCTCTATTGCCATCTGGAAAAGGAATCGGGCTTCCACGAGCTTACCGTTTACAAAATGATATGGAAATGAAAGGGGGGAGGCATGAGCTTCAAAACCGTCGCGGTTATAATCCAGTTCGGGGCCTATTTTGATATCAGACTATTATTTTCATCTTCCTTCTTCCTATAGCACAGGACATCGCCCGGCTGGCAATCCAGAACTTCGCAGATTTTTTCGAGCGTCGAGAACCGGATCGCCCTGGCGTGCCCTTGCTTGAGTATCGAGAGGTTGGCCATGGTGATGCCCACCTTCTCCGAGAGCTCGGTGAGCGACATTTTCCGCTTAACCATCATAAGGTCAAGATTGACTTCGATCGGCATTGTAAACCTCAGACGGTTAGGTTTTGGTCCTGCTGGAGCCGGACGCCAACCTCAATGACTCTGGCGATGACCAGGAACCCGAATCCCAAAAGCAGCGTGGTCAGTCCACCATAAAGGAGCCGGAGCGCGGTGCCCAAGAAACTGGCCCATGAAAAGACAGTCAGTTCTGAAGATAGCGCGTTGGCCACAGCATTAATAAGTGCCAGGATGAACACAGCATACGCGATTCTCCGGACGTGCCGCGGGGTAGCGGGGTTGAAAGATTCGCCGCTAATGGTTAAGTCGAGAAGCCGGAAGATGCAATAGCCGATGAAAAAGTAAACAGGACCGGCCAAACCAAATTCTAACAGAAAGCTGAGGTGGTCCCTGAAGTAGACATCTATAAAGTCAGGGGCGAAACTGGCGATGACTATGGTTATTAAAGCGCCGATGAAACCCACGCCGTAAAAAATAAGCAATGTCATTAGCACAATCCGGAGCGCCTTGACCTCGGTCCCTACTCTCGAAATGGTCTTTCCTGTCATTTTTGCCTCCCTTATTATCGTTTATCAATAATTAATATAAGCCAAAAGAATCGTATGTCAAGAAATATTTATTGATAATCAATATTTTCTATTTGCGAGAGGTGCTCGATAAGGCAGTGCTCAGGCCGAACAGTCATTTTGCGACCTTCAGGGAGGCATTCGGCATGTTCTTCGGGATGGATCGGGCAGGGAAGGGACTAAGCGGCATTGCAGAAATGATCGTCCCGGACTTATAATTAGCCCAAACGCTGCGGAGGGGAACATGAGAAAGCGTCTTTGCCTTCTCTTGGGAATTTGCCTCTTGGGTGCTTGTTCGGGCGGGAAACCTCAGGTTGACAGGGCCATCGAGAATGGCATCGAAGTTGTACTGAATCACGTCAAACCCTATCGGGTTCCGAACGAGCTCTCCGTGCTCAGTCTTGAGAAGGAATTCGTCATTGATGCGGAAGACCCCGAATTGCTCAAGGCAGGGCTCGCGGACATCTATCGCTTCGGGGCAGACTCTAAAGGAGCCATTTACATAGCGCAGCGTCCCCGCAAGGACGCGGCCATCATCTACAAGTTCGATGACCAAGGGCGGCTTCTGAGATCGTTCGGGACGGTAGGGCAGGGGCCCGGCGAGATTGAACAGAGTTCCTATTTCAGCGTCAACTCCCGCGACGAGATATTCAATTTGGATGCCCGGAGGGACACGGTCACGACGTTTTCCTCCTCCGGCGAACTCCGCGGGCAGATCCGCCTGCCCCCGGCACTGAGGGCGGCCATCCCTCTCGACAACGGGTATTTCGTGGCAACGGAAGATGAGGTTGATCCGGATTTGGGATCCGAGGAGATGACCTGGAATCTTCTCGACGGGCGATTCGTGCTGGTCAAGGCTCTCAACCGCTTCCGGTTCCCGGTCCAGGTCCCGGGCATGGGGAAGAAGGCCAACGCCTTCCTGCCCAGCCCGGTGGGCACCTTCACTCCGGACCGGATCTTCCTAGGGATGCCCGGGCAGGACTACGAGATTCTCGTTTTTGACCTCGGGGGGACTCTGCTGAGGAAGATCCGGAAGGAATACGAATCCGTGGAGGTCACGTCCGACTACCGTGAGGACGCCACAGCCCGCCTCCCGCAGGGGAGTCCGGTCGCCGGGCAGCTCTTCTTTCCCGATAACCGACTCGCATTTCAGTACCTTTTCGCCGACGAGGCCGGCCGGCTCTTCGTCATGACCTCCGAAAAGGACCAGAAGACAAGCCAGAACATCTGTGATATCTTCAGCAAAGCCGGGGTCTTTATCGGCCGCGCGGCCATCGGCTGCTATGACCGGTTCCGGCACCTCTGGGAGGGCGTGAGCCTGGACGTCGTAGCTAAGAATGGACGCATGTACGTCCTTCATGAAAAGGACAACGGATACAAAGAGCTGGTTGTCTATAAGGCGATATGGCGCTGACGAGCGTCTGCCGTCCAGGCCGGTCCCCGGTCTAGTCGGATATCCGGGATTATCGAAAGTGGAGTTAACGACGGTAATCGAACCCGCGACTTTCGGATCCATAGCCGACAGTATATGTTCCGGTTTGACAACTCTCCCCGTTTGCGCATAAAAATAGGGCATGCCTCCCAGCCGAAGGGACTTCCTGAAAACGCTTGGCATGGGCCTCACGACCGGGTCCTCGGCTATCGCTTGCTCATTCTGCGGTAAAAGGACCGCCGAGCGGCACCCTCCCAACATCGTCCTGATCTTCATCGACGACATGGGCTACGCCGACCTGGGTTGTTTCGGGGCCAAGGGCTACGAGACGCCGCGCATCGACCGCCTGGCTGCCGAGGGCATCCGGCTCACCGATTTCTACGTCTCCCAGGCCGTGTGCGGAGCCTCCCGGGCCTCACTCCTCACGGGGTGCTACGCCGAGCGGGTCGGCTACCAGGGAGCGCCCGGTCCCGCCTCGAAAATCGGCCTCAATCTGGGCGAGGAGACCATCGCCGACCTCCTCAAGAAGCGCGGCTATGCCACGGCCATCTTCGGCAAGTGGCATCTCGGCTGCGTCCCGGAGTTCTATCCCACCCGGCAGGGCTTCGACGAATACCTCGGCCTTCTCTATTCCAACGACATGTGGCCCTACGGATACGACGGGACGCCCGTCGCCGAGGGCCGTAAAGCCGCATATCCGCCGCTCTCTCTCATCCGCAACGAGGAGCCGATCGCCGAGATCAAGACCCTCGAGGACCAGTCGACCCTGACCGAGCGATACACACGGGAAGCCCTTCGCTTCATCGACGAGAACAAGGACCGGCCCTTTTTCCTCTATCTTCCCCACTCCATGGTCCACACCCCGATCGCGGCTTCCCCCGAGTTCCGCGGCCGGAGCGGTCACAGCCCCTACGCCGATGTGGTCATGGAACTCGACGCCTCGACCGGGCGGATCATGGATCGCCTCGAGCGCCACGGCCTCGACGGGAACACCGTGGTCATCTTCACGAGCGATAACGGGCCCTGGCTCAACTTTGGGGACTCCGCAGGGTCCGCCGGGCCCCTCCGCGAAGGCAAGGGGACGATGTTCGAAGGAGGGCCGCGCGTCCCCTGCGTTATCCGCTGGCCGGGCCGTATCCCGGCTGGCAGAGTCACGTCGGAGATCGCGACGACGATGGATCTCCTTCCGACGATCGTCGCCTGGGCGGGAGCCCCTCTTCCCGCCCTTCCCATCGACGGCCTCGACATCCGGCCGCTGCTCCAAGGGCGGACCGAAACCGGCCCCCGAGACAATTTTTTCTATTATTACGAACATGAGCTCCGGGCCGTCCGAAAGGGTCGCTGGAAGCTCATCTTTCCCCATAAGTCCCGCTCCTACGTCGGCGCCGAGCCGGGAAGGGGCGGCCTCCCGGGGCCCTATGCCACGGTCGAAACAGGCCTCGAACTCTATGACCTCGTCGCCGACGTCGGCGAAACCCGCGATGTCGCCGCGGAACACCCCGATATCGTGGCCGAGCTCCAGGAGCTCGCGGAAAGGGCCCGCGACGAGCTCGGCGACCGGCTGACCGGGCGCAAGGGAAAGGGCGAGCGGGAGCCGGGCCGGGTCTCGACACGCTTCCCTGCCGACATCACTCACGCCGCGGTCGGCGCCGCCGTCAGTCTCTCCGGTCCGCCCAGCCCGAGCTACCCCGGAGACGGACCGGCCACCCTGACGGATGGGAAGAGGGGCACGTTCGATTTTCACGACGGTCGATGGCTCGGATTCGAAGGCGAGGACTTCGGAGCCGTGATCGATCTCGGCCGCGAGGTTTCGGTCTCCTCAGTCGTCTGCGGGTTCCTCCAGAACCAGGGGTCCTGGATTTTCCTGCCGACGGAGGTCCGGGTATCCCTATCGAGGGACGGAACCGCTTTCCGGGAGGCGGGCCGGATCGGACGGAAACCCGTCCCCGATCCGGCGGCGGCCTACGTGCCCGAAGAAATCCGTTTTGCTGCGTCTCCCGTCCGTTTCGTCAAAGTGAGCGCCAAGAACGTCGGGACCTGCCCTTCCTGGCACGCCGGATCTGGCGGAAGATGCTGGATTTTTATAGACGAGATCGTCGTCGAGTGATTCTTCCGAAGCCCCGGGCTTCACAAATCTTGTGACCGAGTTTCCCGAAGAACTGTCGATCTGGTCTTGCTCGTCACCCCGAGTAGCAGGTGTGGGGCTGGAGCTATATCAGGGGGTCCGGCCAATCTGTCGGCTGTATCCTTGGCGGCGGTACTTGTCTAGCAAAGCGGCGAGGGAGGCCGCGATCTCCGGATTCCTGGCCGCGAGGTCCCGCTGTTCCGCCGGGTCCGCGTCCAGATCGTACAGCCGGCCTCGCCCCGCCTCCGTCTTGACGTCGATTAACTTCCATCGCCCTTGGCGGATGGCCAGATCGCCGTTCCCGGCCTGAAAGACGAGAGCTTCATGAAGCGGACGGCCTTTGGACGTTCCGAGGATAGTGGGAAGGACGCTCCAACTGTCTTCCGCGGCGTTGTCAGGGAGGGGCGTGCCGACGAGATCGGCGAAGGTCGCGAACATGTCGCCTAGGCTGACGAGGTCGCCGGAGACCGTTCCCGGTTTGACCTTCCCGGGCCAGCGGACGATGAACGGCACCCGATGGCCCCCTTCCCAGATCTCGCTCTTGAATCCGCGGAAATCCAACTCGGATTTGTGTCCGTTGGCCCCCTTCTGGCCTCCGTTGTCGCTCGTCACGATGAGGAGCGTCTTTTCGGCGATCCCCCGCGTTTTGAGATGGGCGTCGACTTCTCCGACGACCCAGTCGAACAGGGCCACTAGGTCGCCGCGCGGACCTTCCCGGCTCTTGCCCTTCATGAACTCGGGGACGAGCCAGGGAATGTGCGGGGAGTTGGGCGAGAGACAAAGGAAGAGGGGATCGTTCGGCCGGTTCCGGAGATGGCCGTCAATGACCGCCTTCGCTTTGCCGGCAAGGACAAGGTCGATGTCTTCTTCCGACCAGCCTTCGGCCATCGGACCCGGCAGGAATCCGGGAAGCCCCCGCCATTCCTCCTTGCTCATCTTCGTCGGCACCGAAACGGCCCGGTCGTTCTCCAGGAAAACATACGGTGGGTCGTTGCTGGGGCAGCCCGCGTTGCCGAAGAAATAATCGAATCCGAGGCGGGTCGGCCCACCGCCGAACGGCCGGCCGAAATCGACCCGCCATTGAAGCGTCTCGTCCGTTTCGAAGGGCTTGTCCCGTTTATAAAACTCCACGGCTTTGCTGCCGTCCTTTGTCGTCCATTCCAGGCCAAGATGCCATTTCCCGACATAGGCCGTATCGTATCCGCAGCTGCGTAGAAGCGAAGCGATGGTGGGCCGTGACGGCTCGATCAATGGAAGCTCGTACGGCATCAACACGCCCTTTTGAAGCCGCGTCCGCCAGGAGTACCGTCCGGTGAGAAGACTGTACCTGCTGGGCGAACACAGTGCCGTAGGAGAGTGGGCGTCGGTGAACCGCGCGCCTTCGGCCGCGATCCTGTCCATACGGGGCGTCGGGATCAGCGATTCCGGATTATAGCAGCCGGGGTCTCCGAACCCCATGTCGTCGGCCATAATGAGAACGATATGAGGGGGCTTTTCGGGCGTCGCGGCTGCTCCGAGAACCGCCTTTCCGAACGGGAAGCCCAGGAGGGGCGCGCTCAGGCCGAGGGATCTTAAAAAACGGCGCCGGTCCACGAAAATCACGTTATATCAGCTGCGGAACGATGTCAATGAAGCGATCCTCTGACCACCGCACAGCCGCTTAAAGGCGACGATGCTCAGGGGGGAATTACTCTCCACCTGGCACGAGCCGTTCGCGACGCTCTTCACTATGAGCCGACTCGTTATAAAAAATGACAGGTGGGGTCAGTGACGGGAATCGGTCCCGCAACCTTCATAGGAACTATCCAAAATAACTAATAAATCCAAAAATGTGAATGGAGAAACTGAAATAGATATCGATCTAATTTTAGAGCAGCTGACATATTTTTAAGACACCACCCTATAGATTCCCTCCCTATTCCCTCCCTGTTGGAAGCAGGTTGATTCTGGCACATTTATTGCGGTTTACTTCTTTAAAAGAGGGTTGGCTATGAAGAGATTGTGGCTTCGATTATCCTTTCTGTCTATATTGGCCGTTTCCCTGATTTCCCTATCGTGCGACTCGGCAACTTCACCAAGACTGGGCTTGAACATTGTCGCCACGGTAATCCAGCAGACGGCCGGGAGCATAACTTTCCGAATCGGCGTCGAGAACACTGGAACGAAGACTGAAATCCTTACTTTTTTCTCCAGTCAATTCTTTGATATCGAGGTCAAAGACCGAGGTGGACATCTCCTCTGGCAGTATTCTTATGGCTTATATTTCGCTGCTTTGGTATGGAATCTTGAACTTGCGCCGGGCGAATCATCCCAAGTTCGGGAGTATGTCTGGAACCTCACGGGAAACGACCAGAAGCCACTACCCTCTGGATCGTATAAGGCGACGATTTACATCACGAACAGTCACCGATCTGAGGGGCTTTCGACAGTCATCAGTTTGACTATTTGAACCTGCCCTCGGTAAAAGATCCCAGCGCTGGGAAGCATTACAGGCGTAGTTTCAGGCAGGGCAGACTCGTCCACCGTGTCACAAATTGTGCGTAATCTCGCCTAACCTCCGAGAAGGGCAGGTCATATGTTGATTCGGGAGAGCGGAGGGAGCAGAAGAATCGATGATTCAACACGACAAAAAGACGACACCCCCCCAGGAACGGTGACGGTTATAGTCCCCCCGGCCATAAATATCAGAACCCGCGAGAATTAAGGGTGGGGTGAGTGACGGGAATCGAACCCGCAACCTTCGGATCCACAGTCCGATGCTCTAACCGTTGAGCTACACCCACCGTCCGATAGGGGCTAAATTATCGCATTACGCGAAGGAGTAGTCAACAATCACCGGTCCGAAAAATCGCGGGACACGATCCTTTTTCAAGAAAAAAAGGTCATGTCCCCGATTTAGCCCTTTTGGCCCTCGATGAGGTCGAGGACGTCCTCGGAGTCGCGCCAGCCTTCGCGGACGCGGACCTGGAGGTCGAGGTAGACCTTGTGGCCTACGTACTCTGCGATCTCCTGGCGGGCCTCGATGCCGACCTGCTTGACGAGCGAGCCGTGGCGGCCGATGACGATCTTACGGTGGTTGTCCTTCTCGACGAAGATAGAGGCGCGGACGAGGGTCAGGGGCCGCGTCTCGCCATTCTTCTTCCAGTCCGCCTGCTCCTTCTTTTCGATGGCCTCGATGTAGACGGCGGTGACGAACGGCAATTCCTGGGTGACGTAGCTGAGAATCTTTTCGCGGATGATCTCGGCGAAGAGGAATCGCTCCGATTGGTCGGAGATCTCCTCGTCGGAGTAGATCTTCTCGGCTTCGGGCAGGGCCGCCGTGAGCAGCCCTTCCATGACGTCGAGGTTGACGCCCTTGAGGGCCGATATGGGTATGATCTCCCGGAAGGGGAAGAGGTCCTTGTAGTGGCCGATGATGGGCAGGACCGTGTCCTTGCGGACGATATCGACCTTGTTGATGAGCAGGAAGACCGGCGTTTTCGCCCGGCGGAGGATCTCCAGGACGTACTCGTCTCCGTGGCCGAATTTCTCGGTCGCGTCGACGAGGAGACAGATGACGTCGGACGTCTCGAGCGAGGAATAGACAAAGTTCATCATCCTCTTGTTCAGGGTGTGGAGCGGCTTGTGGATGCCCGGGTTGTCGACGAAGATCGTCTGCCCCTTGTCCGTCGTCTTGATGCCCAGGATGCTGATCCGGGTCGTCTGGGGCTTGTCCGAGACGATGGCCAGTTTCTGTCCGAGCAGGGCGTTGAGGAGCGTTGATTTCCCCGTGTTCGGCCGCCCGATGAGGGCCACATACCCCGTCTTGAAGACGGGCGTAGGCGCCGCTTTTTTCGGGCCGGCCTTTTTCGCGCGCGGCTTTTTCGGAGCGGCCGGCTTCGCGGCTTTTTTGGCAGGCGCCTTGGTCGTCGTCCTCGGCATGGTCCCCCCTCGGCCCGTCTCAGGCCTTCCAGATCCTCAGTTTTTTGACTTTCTTCTG
>Ga0268276_1004214_pt1 | contig 10316 bp, 10 predicted proteins | sample saktaG_4_FD_190145 | JGI IMG/M metagenome (GOLD analysis project Ga0268276, IMG submission 190145) | Saline water microbial communities from Sakinaw Lake, British Columbia, Canada - sak_2010_1_5_45m | ecosystem: Environmental > Aquatic > Non-marine Saline and Alkaline > Saline ...
CTGGAAACCGCCGAAGAACTCGCCCCTCTCGGGCATCTTTGTGCCGTAACAGGGAGCAGCGTAGCAATTAAAATCCAAAATGCAAAATTCAAAAATCAAAATTACAATCCAAAATTTTCCCGCTAAAGCGGGATCCCGCCATATATTGAATATTAAGGAGCGGGAAAAATTTATTTTAGCGGACATATATTACACTTCGGCTTACTCTTCAGGCAAAAGTCTTTACCTAACTTTACTAATAGTGCATGGTATTCGTTAAATAATTTTAGGTTTGGCTTTAAATTACACATGAATAAGTCCTGTACTTGGGTATATGAACCGTTATCTTTAATCAGCTTATGCCGCAAGAATATCCTTCTGGTATAGGCGTCGACTACGAAAACCGGTTTATTCAGGGCGTAAAGCAATATGGAATCCGCTGTCTCCGGGCCGATACCGTTTACGGAAAGTAATTGCCGGCGTAAAACTTTACTTGTCTTCTGTGATATTTTTTTTAGGCTGCCCCGGTAATGATTGATATAAAACTTTAGAAAATTATTCAGGCGTTTTGCTTTAATATTATAATATCCGGCCGGACGGATAAGTAAAGCTAGCTTCTTAGGATGCAGCCGGTAAAGTTTAAGCGGGCTAAGCAGTTTATTATTTTTGAGGTTCTTGATCGCCTTTTCTACGTTTGCCCAGCTGGTATTCTGGGTCAGGATTGCCCCCACCATCACCTCAAAAGGCGAATCCCCCGGCCACCAGGCTTGCGGCCCGAAATGCGAATATAATTTTTTGTAAATACTCTTTAACCGGCGCTTCATTTGCGAAGTTCCAAGATTATCCTTTGCTTTACCTTTTTAGCCAGGACCTCCAGGAATTTCTTAAAATCCCGGTATTCGCTTTCGGTTATTCTGTTTTTCTTTAATTCCGTGCTCTGTTTAACATATATTTTGTTTGCCTTACGGATATACTCAAGGTTAAAGCTTAACCAGGGGGAGTCGCTGGCGATATTTTCGGGCATATATTTTAGGGTGAAATTATCGGGGATAGTAATCTCTAAAATAGATTCTTTGCTATCCATGACTCCAAAATCAAGCGGGTATTTGCGTACGGCTTTGGCTACGAAAGAAGTATCCAGGGAAGCAAACCCCGGGGCTATCCTTAAGTTTCCCGCCAGAGTAAAGTACTCCGGGCCGCTAAAGGCATAATCCAGGCTTACCGGGGTATTTAAATCTTCTAAGTTTTTAATCTGGTACTGCCTGAGCTCCGCGCCGATAGAAACCTCCTGTATTTTTTCCTTCAATGCCTCTGCAATCAGTTCCGGCGGAGTGTGCAACAGCCAATACCTTTGCGCCTGATCATAAATACCGTAGGTAAAAATGGATTTCTGGGCAGCAATAGATTCATTACCCTGCACCTCAATTTTAAGATATTGCCGGGTCAGGTTATGCTGCGCCGGGTAAAAAGGTATGTCTTGTATCTGGCATTTATCTTCTTTAATCACTAATACCGACCTGCCCTGGTCCATCGCGGGAAGATCTCTGAAAGAACAAGTCTCTGCCGTGGGGTCAAGAAATACGGTTTCGCCGTCCAGCGCCACCGCGGCGATAGCGTGGTTAAAAAGCATGGCGGGAAATCCCGGATCTAAGTTATAATATTCTTTGGTGGGGATCAGCACCGGCCAGGCCTTTATCCCCGCTTCCGTTAGCATCGTAACTAAAAGTATAGCCTGGTCTTTACAGTCGCCGTATTTATTCCTGAAAATATCCTCGGCCTTGTGCGGCTCGTAACCGGCCTGCCCGTATTCCACCGCCACATAACGGATTTCTTTGGCGCAGAAATTATAAACCGCCCTTGCCTTCGCTTCCAAGGATTCGGCGCCGGAAATCAACTCTCTGACTTTATCTTTGATGGGAGCATCGGCTTTTATTTTATCTTTGGCTAGCCGCCACCACCAGCTGTATATATCCTCCCAGGGCTGAAACGTAGAGACCAGGATAGTGGGATTTATTTCTATATTGGGCGGCATGCTGGGTTCCGGGAGTATCTGCGGGATATTATTGAACTGCCAGCTATAAATTAAGCTGCCGTTCTGTTTCTCTATCCGGGGCTTTAATTCAGCGGTGAAATTATTGTATTTTTCATTCAAATCTTTAAGGTGCAGGGTTTTATTTTCGGGCAGAAAAAGCCTAAAATCAGCCCTGATAATCGGCTCTGACGCTTGCACCGGATAGCTGAAAGCAAAATCTTTTTTATTGATCAGCTGGTTGCGATAAATTTTTACTTTGTATTCTATTACCGAACCTTCTGCGATTTCGGGAAAAGAAATAATATAAACCCGGGCATTGCTGTAGAGCGGAAAATTAAGGTACTTGGAGACATCGCGGATATGGCGGGAGCCGACCTCCACCACTTTGCCGTCCGGCCGGATGGTACGGGCATACTCCAACTCCACTTTTTCGTAAGTAGAATCGTAATCTATATGGCTCTCCGAAAAACCTTCCTTACCGCGCTCATTAAGGATCTTCACCAGGTAATATAAAGAAGAAACCAGCGAATTCTGCGGCGTAACTTCTATTTTTTCGTCGCAATATAAAACCAGCGCACCGGCCTGCGGGTAATCTTCTGCCTTTGGCGCGCCTTTGATCATTTCGGCGACCTTAGGGTCTAGCTCGGATATATCCCTTAGATTGACCTGCCTTTCAATGATATTGGCCCGCCCTAAGGCAAAGGAGGTGAATTCTTTTGCTTTTATTTTTTTATAGGTATCCAGCGCCTTGTCAAAAAGGTTTAATTTTTCGCAGGTTAATCCCTGATAATAGAGGTATTCGTCGTCGGGAATCTCGTTTTTATTAAAGACCTCCATGGCGTCGGTGAAATTACCGATGCGGTAATAGGAGATAGCGAGTAATTTCCTGGCGGGTAGAGTGTCTATATTTTCCAGCGCTTCTGTTGCTTTTTCAAATTCGCCGTGCTCATAATATAGTTTCCCCAATTCAAAACGCAGATTACCTTGTTCAGCGCCTTTGGCGATTAAATCCCGCTGTATCTTTAAGGCACGCTGATAACTGGCCTCTGATTGACGGGCGTACTTTTGGACCCGCTCCATCTCACTTTTTTGGGTACACCCCGTTAATAGGAAGGCGAGACATGCAACAATCAAAATCCTAAACTCTAAACTCGAAATTCTAAACAAATCCCAAATTCTAAATTCAAATGTTCTAAACGAACTCTGTTTTGAGTTTTGAACATTGGGATTTTGATATTGTTTAGGATTTAGGATTTCGGATTTCGGATTTACCGTTTTAGCGGTATTTATAATATGCATTACAGGCTCCTTCGCTAGAAACCATACACGGGCCAATGGGATTATCCGGCTTACATATTTTAGCAAATAAAGGGCATCCCTTAGGATTAATCAGGCCTTTTAAGACGTCGCCGCACCTGCACCTGGTTGCCGGTCGACCTGTTGGCCTGTTGGCCTGTTTAAGCGAAAAAACTTTTCCGGCGTCAAATTCAGAAAAAGCATCTTTTATCTTCAGCCCGCTTTCCGGGATCCTGCCCAAACCTCGCCAATCGGCATCGGCGGTTTTGAAAACCCGGCGGATAAACTTTTGCGCTTCTTTATTGCCGCTTTTGGTTACCGCGCGCAGATATTGATTCGCTACTCTTGCTTTAGCTTGCGCTAACTGCTCAAGAAGCATATATATCCCTTCCAGAATATCCAGCGGCTCAAAACCTGCCACACAACAGGCTATGCCGTAGTTTTTGGCGATGAACTGATAAGGCCTGGTGCCGATAATCGTGGAAACATGCCCGGGGCATAAAAAAGCGTCGATCGCCAGCCTTTCATCCTGAAGCAAGTAACCCATTGCCGGAGGAATCAGCTTTAGGGAAGAAAAGAAAAATAAATTCTTAATCTTTTCCTTCTTTGCCGAAAGAATACTTAAGGCAATGGTAGGGGCGGTGGTTTCAAATCCCACCGCTAAAAACACTACTTTTTTAGCGGGGTTTTTTTGCGCCACCCTTAAGCTATCCAGGGCAGAATAAACTACCGCGACATTAGCGTTTTTTGCCCTCTCCTTCTCCAGCGTAGACTTAGCGCCAGGCACCTGAAGCATATCGCCGAAAGTAGCGATAATGATATTTTTGTCTGCGGATAATTTTATGGCGCAATCGATGTAGTCCGCAGAGCTGACGCAAACCGGGCAACCCGGCCCGGCAATCAATTTTATATTAGAAGCCAACAGTTTATCCAGCCCGAACCTGAAAAACGACTGGGTATGCGTGCCGCAGACTTCCATAATATTAATCCTGCGCGCCGGGCTTATTTCATTGATGCGCGCTAAGATTTTCAGGCTCAGCTTTTTATTACGGAATTCGTCAACGTATCTCATCGATTAACCTTAAGGTCTCTCTTGCTTCCTGCGTGTCGACTTTCTGGATGGCAAAACCGGCGTGCACCAATACATAATCGCCTGCCTTTGCCTGCGGCAACATCTGAATATTTATCGTCCGGATAAGCCTGCCGGATGAGACTTCGGCGAAATCACCCTTAATCGCCTTTATTTTCATCGGTATAGCTAAGCACATGTCAGTTTCTGTATCCGGCAATAACTGCTTGTCCTAAAGAAATACCACTGTCATCGGGAGAAAGGATCCGGTGGATAAAAATCCGGAACCCTTCTTTACATAATAAATCTAAAATCAGCCGAAGTAAAAGTTTATTTTGAAAGACCCCTCCGGATAAAACTATTCTTTTTATCCCCGTTTCCTTTTTTAGCGCCAAACAGGTTTTCCTAACCATCTCTGCTACGGTTAAATGAAACCTGTAAGCTATTTCCCTTTTAGGCGCCTTACCTTTTAAATCCGAAACTATTTGTTTAAACATCGGGGCGGGATCGATTATATACTGATCGGAGGTTTTGGTTATTTTGAAGCCGTAACCGGAAGCCTGAGGCCGGGAACTTAAAGCCAGCTTCTCCAAGGTAATCGCCAGTTCCGCCTCGTAAACGGTGTTTTTCTTTTCTAATACCAAAGCTCCCGCCGCATCAAATAACCTGCCCATGCTACTGGCTAGGGGAGAATTCAGGCTGATTTTATATATTTTTTCCAAAATCCGCCACTTCTGCTTATCCAAATTTTTCACAAAGTTTATTTTTAAACTTAAAAATTTATCTTTATAGGTTAAATACAGCCAGGCTGCGGCCACCCGCCAGGGCTCTAATATCGCCCTCTCGCCTCCCAAAAGCGGGATTTCTTTTAAATGCGCCAGGCGGGTAAAACTTTTATAATCGCAAACTAAAAACTCCGCCCCCAAAAGCCTATTATCCACGCCCAGGCCTGTGCCGTCAAAAGCCACACCGATTACTTTTTGGTTCGCCAGGCCGTTTTCTACCATGCAGGAGGCGATGTGAGCATGGTGATGCTGAATAACTTGAAACTTGTAATTTGAAACTTGTAACCCATGTATATATTTACTAGACTGATATTCCGGATGTAAGTCAGAGGCGATAATCTTGGGTTTCTTTTTTAAAAAATATTTTACCGTCTTGGCAAAATTTAAAAAGTCTATTGGGTTATTCAGGTCCGGATGCACCGGGCTAAGATAGGCAAAGTTGCCTTTGGCAAAACAGACGGTATTCTTGCCTTGAGGCCCCAATGCCAGGACTGATTTTTTTAATTTAAAAGGCAGCTTTATTTTTACCAACCTCATCTGTCCATCTCCAGTTGCAAGATATTATCTACCCTGAAAGTACGTTCATCCTGCCTTAAAGAACAGAAGCCTACCAGATAATTTTTCTTGTTCTCCTGCCTGATTTCTTTGGGGATAACCTGCCGCTCGGTAACTTCGGCGCTGGAACTGGAGAGGTATTTAATCTTTAGGCCTACCCCCAGATTAATCGCCTCCTGGATCAGGGCAAGCCTATGATTATTGACATCCTCTAAAAACCCGGAATTAATCCCGAAGAGCTGGGAAAAATTGGTAAAATCTTCGACTCCTTTTGCCCCCAGTATCCTCTTTAGCTTATCGAATACGCTTAAGGTTAATTCTACGTCGGAAAAGGCACGGTGCTGCTGTTGTTTTTCTATGCCCAATCCTTCGGCTACAAACCAAAGCGCGTAACGCTCTAATCCCGGCAGAAGCCTTTTGGCCATTTTCAGTATATCTATCACCACTATCCCCTCTTCCAGACTTTTTCTTCCCAGCAGCCTTAATTCGTTATTTAAAAAGTCCAGGTCAAAGCCGGCGTTATAGGAACAGAGGCAGCTATTGCGGATAAAATCCAGAAATTTAGGCATCACCTCCTGCGGCTGGGGCGCGCCTTTAAGCATTCCCGCATCAATATGGTTGACAGCAAAAGCCGCTTCTGAAATTTCTCTCCCCGGATTGACCAGGCTTTCAAAAAACGAGATTTTTTCCCTGCCTTTGATGCGGACAGCCGCGATCTCTACTATCCTATCTCCGGAATCCGGGTCTAAACCAGTGGTCTCGGTATCAAAAATAGTGAATTCTACCTCATCTATATTCTGCGACATTTTTTCTGGTAATCACGTAATTGGAGATTAATTTTACCGGCCGATAAGAAAGCTTAACTTTTCTTAGATTTGCCAGCCCCGAATCATCCATAATATTTATATATTTGTAATCCTTTAATTCTAGGCAAAACTTACGGAAGATAAATTGGGATAAGCCTTTCAGGGAGAGGTCGGTTATTTCATATAAGATGCAAAAAGTATCTTTATTCAGCCTGAAACCGAAAGTAAAGGCTTTGATTTCGCCTTTTATTTTCACCACCCTGCCGACGACGTTTAATCCGGGGTACCCTGCAAGCAACGCCTCCAGGGCAGCGCGGCTGTCCAGAAGCATCCCCCGATATACAGGGTCGGTTCTTTTACCCTCCCTCTCCTGCATCCACTCCAGATAGAGCTTAAGGCAATCTTTCTTCTGCCGCCAAGAAAAAGGCAGGTATTCGTATTTATAATGCTTGATAAAATAATTAAAGAGCGCCCGCTGTGATTTAAACTTATTGCCCTTTAGCCCTGCCAGCTCGTCCCTGGAACAGAGGTAGTCTCTAAACTTATCGCGGCAGATATACCCGGCGTCCCGATAAAAAGCCAGATCTTTTTCCTCTATATTTTCTATGCGCGAGATCTCTTTATTGCGGTTAAAGCGGTCCATAATGTTAAAAACCTTCACCATAAACGCAAGATTTATTTTTTTGCCCAACGGCGCAAGGTATAAGAAACAGCCCGTATTATCCCGGAAGAATACGCAAAGATTTCCTTCTATCAGCTGCCACTTAATCTGGAAGAGCTTTTTCCAGATATAGATATTGGCAAAGTTGTAGACGGACAGCTCATGGCCGGATAGATTTAGGAACCTCTCAAATAACCGCTTGTCTTTGAGGGCGAGAGTATTCAGTTTCATGGTTTAAATATTTAATTCTATTAAATCCTGGGCTTCCTTGTAGGCTTGGATTATCTGGGGGTTGTCCTTTAAGATGTTCCTCTGTTCCGGGCGGTTGAAGAAATCCGCCAGCTTCTGGACATATTCTCCAAAGCCCTGGGTTCCCGCATTCTCCTGTACAAAAGGGCAATTTAAATCTACGGCCAAGAAAACTTTATTTGCCTTAAAGTTGATCAGGAAAGGGTAAAGCTGGCATTCAAAAGGGCGCAGAGGATATATGGTGCACTTATTCTGGGCAGGATTAAAAGAAGCGCAGATAAAACTATCCTCTTTGGCGCCGGGTACCAGTTTGATTTTTTCTCTTAAAGATTCTTCCTCCTGGCGCAAAAGACAGGGCGACCAGACCGTGCCCTGGTTGCTGAACCGGCAACAGCCGGGGCACTTTAAACAGACCTCTTCTGGCACGAATTGTGCGATCATTTGACCGTGCTACCCAGCTTAATTTTTCGCTCCGGCGCCACAATAGCCATGCCGGTTTCATCCGCAGCCGCCAGAATCATCCCCTGGCTTTCTACTCCGCGTAATATCGCCGGCTCTAAATTATCCACCACCACCACTTGCTTGCCTACCAACTCTTCTTTTGAATATGCGCTCTTTATCCCGGCGACCACCTGTTTGGTCTTATCCCCTAAATCAACGGTGATCACATAAAGCCTGTCGGCATTAGGATGGTCGCTAACCTCTTTGATTTCTGCTACTTTTAGCTCTAATTTTTTAAATTCCTCAAAGGTAATCATTTTATCTCCTTTAGCCTAAGGAAATATTTTGTAAATAAATTAGCGAGTTATTTGCTTGTCGGATTTATCTGGACATGCACTTAGCTCGCTATTTTGCTTGTTAATTCGCCCGCTATTACTTGTCGGCGAATTATCCCGAGTCCGCCGAAGACGGACGAGGGACTGCAAAAAATCAAACATGCACTCCGCTCGCTAAACCGCTTGTCGCGGTTTGCCTTTGAGGCCGCTCGCTTGAGTGCCGTTTCAATTTTGCTTGTCGCAAAATTGAAACGGGGTCGACGAGATTTGAACTCGCGATCTTCGCCGTGACAGGGCGACGTGTTAGACCAGGCTACACCACGACCCCAAAATAAGGAATAAATTCTAACTTAAAATACTGCTTTAGGCAATGCCTTTTTATAAAAATGGTGGGCGCTAGAGGACTTGAACCCCCGACCTGTTGAATGTAAGTCAACCGCTCTAACCAACTGAGCTAAGCGCCCGTTTTAATTCCAAGGAACAATACTTTTTTTACCCTCCGGCTAAACGACCTAAAAAGACGATGGTAAAAACCATGACTAAGAGCGCAACGGTCTCGGTCATGCCTAAGACCACCATGTAATTGCCGAACCCTTTGCCGGTCTCACCCATGGCGTCGCAGGCTACTGCCGCGCACTTGCCCTGCCAGTAGGCAGATAAGCCAATTGCCGCTCCGGCAAAAAGCCCAGCACTCCAGAGATACTGGCCGCTTAAAGTCAGGGAAAGCATGCGGTTCATTACAATAAAACCGTAAATTGTCTGGGTTAAAGGCGCAGCAGTCAGAGCCACCAGCAAAAAAGAAGCGGTTTTGTTCTGGATAAAGCTCTTTTTCCAGGCGCCGATAGCGCTCATCCCGGCAATTCCAGTCCCTGCCGCCGAGCCAAACGCTGCCAATGCCAAAACCATTACCGCTCCCAAATCCTTAAATTGTGCCAAGATATTCTGTTCCATCTAAAGACTCCTTTCTTCATTTAAGTCTTCTAGCGGCTTATAAGATACGCCACTCCAGGATAAACCTGCGTGGCCCGAAAACTCCAAAACATTCAGGCGCACGCCGTGCACCAAAACCGACATCGGGCCCAAAACCATATTAATACTATGGCCCAAAAATAAAATCAAGGCCTTAAGCAGAAAATTATCGCCGAAACCCGCAGCCAGAGCATTCACCGTATTGGAAATGGTCACTCCTGCCAGGCCCACGGCAAAAATACGCACGTAGGAGACCACGTCGGTAAAATTATTCATTAAACTTAAAGCCAGAGTCCCTAATCCCTTCGCGAGCATCTTCAAAATATTTTTTTGTGGGCTGCTAAAAATAACCACCAGAGCGATACCGGATATAATCATTTTGTTTACGAAAGCCGGATACGTAGCATCTAAAATCAGAGTCCGGGCGATAAAAAACCCCGACCAGAGCAGTATAATCCAACCCAAATCTGTCAACGCGGCCAGGGAAGGCATCTTACGTATCCCCTGCATTGCGTGGGCTAAAGTAAGATGCAATGCCCCTAAAAAGAAACAAAAGGCCTGCAAGAATTTAAGGTCATTTAATATGGGTATAATCGGCTTAAAGCCGGCTGCTAAGTACCAATCCTGGCCGAATACGGTTCCGGTAATCAGGCCCCAGAAAATCGCGCAGGCGCTGAAAAGATAAAAAAGGAAAAATACCCTTTGATCCTTTGCTCGCCTGGAAAACTTCTTCTGCAGCAGGAAGGTAAGCAGAAAATACAGCGCCCCGTATCCGGCGTCACCGATAATCATACCGAAAAACAAACTTAAGAAAAGAAGAAACACCGGGCTGATATCCAGTTCGCGGTAACCCGGGATAATCTCCAACAGCCTGAATACCGGCCTGATCAAAGCCACCCAACGCGGATTGCGGATTAAAGTAGGTACGACGTCTTCTGCGCTTGGCTCTTCAATGAGAAAGCCCCAATTTTCTCTAGCGGCGGTTTTTTCTAAGAGTATTGCTTTATCAAAAGGAATGAAACCCCTTAAATAAACAAAGCTTTCTATCTGACCCATGCCTCTAAGTGCTTCGGAAAATTCTATTTTTTTCACTAACTGCGCCTTTATTGCTTTGAAGCCGCCTAGATATGCCAGAAATT
>Ga0268276_1004215_pt1 | contig 10316 bp, 8 predicted proteins | sample saktaG_4_FD_190145 | JGI IMG/M metagenome (GOLD analysis project Ga0268276, IMG submission 190145) | Saline water microbial communities from Sakinaw Lake, British Columbia, Canada - sak_2010_1_5_45m | ecosystem: Environmental > Aquatic > Non-marine Saline and Alkaline > Saline ...
GAACTTTTTAGAATGAGGTATAATCATTTTCGACCTCATTCTAGTTTAGAAAATAAGTGTCCGGCAGATATTTACTTTGATTTTTCTAGATTATTTTAGGGGGTGACATATGTCTATGGATTGCACAGTTATGTTCTATTAAATTAAATAATTAAGTATTAATCACCGTAGGGTTAGGTTCGCTACGTTGTGAACTCAAGAGTTCATCGAACCTACTAAATCATAAAAAACTCGCGAGTTTTTGTGATGCCGAAAAAGTTCTCTTTTTCTAGCATAAGATAAATTATCCAATTACACTTACCGAGTTTTATCAAAAACTTCTTAAATTGCTTTTCTCTTAGTTTTTATGGCAAGCACAAATCAATCTCCAGAATATCAAGCAGCAGAGAAAAAGTATCTTAATTCTCAGACAGATGAAGAAAGATTAGAAGCTCTTAAAAAGATGATGAGTTACATGCCAGCGCATAAAGCTGGCGAGTCTTTACGAGCAAATTTAAGATTAAGGTATAAAAAACTAAAAGAAAAACTAGAAATTCAGAAAAAGAAGAAAAAATCTCAAGGAAAAGCTGGAATTAAAAAAGAAGGGATTCAAATAGCTTTAGTGGGATTGACAAATTCTGGAAAATCTTCTTTATTGTCTTTATTAACAAATGCTAAACCAGAAATTTCTGAAATAGAATTTTCAACACAACAGCCATTAGTGGGAATGTTAAATTATGAGGGAATAAAATTCCAGATAGTTGATTTGCCAGCAATAAATCACGAAACTTTTGATTTGGGAATTACAAATACAGCAGATATCTTAATTATACTAATAAATAATATAAAAGATTTAGAGATAAGTCCCCCTTATCTTCAAAAAACAACTGGAAAAAGAATTGTCGTTTTTAATAAAATAGATTTATTAAATGATTTTGAAAAAAGAAAAATTCAAGCGAATTTACAAAGCAAAAAATTGAATTTTTGCCTGATTTCATGCAAAACTCAAGAAGGTTTTGATGAATTAAAGAAAAAACTGCTTGAAAATTCTGGAATAATCAGAATTTATACAAAACAGCCTGGAAAAGAAAAAGATGAAGATCCAACAACAATTAAGCCAAACTCAACAGTAGAAGATTTAGCTAAAAAACTCTTTCATTCAGGAATAAAAATTAAGGAAACAAGAATAACAGGGCCATCAAGCAAATTTCCAAATCAAACAGTTGGCCTCAAGCATATCTTGAAAGACAAAGATATTGTAGAATTTCACACTGACTAATTATTTTTTGATTAATGTTTCCAATTCTTTCAGCATATCCTTGACTTTTGGTTGTGCAAAATGTTTTCTTGCAGGTTCAAGTAATTTAGCAATTTCTTCAGCAATTGCCATTTTCAAATCAAGGGGATGCAATTTTTTGTTCAAAAAATCTTTTTCCAAATTATCATAATTCTCATAAACTATTTTTCCTCCAAATTTTTCTGAACGATTTACCTCTAATTTAGAGCTTTTGTTTCTAAAAACCAAAGATTTAGCCCAATCAAGAACTGGATTAAATTCAACTTCACCTTCTGGGCAAAAAGCATTTTTAATTTTGGTTCTAATTTCTTCTTCAGAATCATGAATAAAAATACATGTTTCTGGTTTAGATTTAGACATTTTTAAAGAAGACCAAACATCTTGTAGATTTTCTTTTTTTATAGGCCATACTGGTGGTTTTCCTAAACCCAAAATTAAGTGATGATGTACTGCAACAGGTTTTATTTTATTCCCTTTATTATCTAATAATGGGCTAATTTTCAGATTTAATGCAACATCTCTTGCAATAACTTGTGCCTTTCTCTGATCTAAACCTGCATGAGGCAGATTAATTCCCTGAATAAAGATATCTGCAACTTGCATGGGGGGATAAATTAATTTTGCAAAATCAACAGACTCACCTTCTTTTCTTCCCATAATGGTTATGCTCCTCATCATTCTTGCTAAACTTGTATTCTTACTTATATCAATCATCGTTTGCCAATATTCATCATTATTATGATACAAATCAGACCCTAAAACAAATTTTAATTTTTCAGTATCTCCACCAACACACTTAAAACTTGCTTTTAATCCTTCTTTAAAATAACCTCCAGCAACCCTCTTTATTTTTTCTCTATCTCCTCCAAGTTTGTCATTAATCCAAGAGTGCCAATCTGCTAGAAATATAGAACAATCAATTCCAGCATCCATAAAATCCCTTACTTTAGACATACACATAATTCCAGTTCCTAAATGAATCTTACCAGAAATTTCAAAACCAATATAGTGTTTAAGTTTTATCCCAGACTCTAATCTTTGTTTAAGATCCTCTTCAGTCATTATCTCTTCTGTATTTCTCTTAATAAGTTCAAATCTTTTTTCATTATCCATATTATTCTAAAACTCCCTAGTTTATAAATTTTAATAATGGTTGGCGCATATGTGACAGCGATAAGTTGTAATAGATTGTCAAAAACCAACTAAGAGCAGGTTCAATAAAACCAAAAAGAGAACTAAACCATACCTCCCACTTACATTTCATCCAAAGTAAGATTTAAAAAACAGAAGAACCTTTAAATCAGAGAAAAGAGAGGTAAAATGGAGATAAATTATTTATTAGTCACAGCACAACTTTTGATTACTTGTGGTTTGTCAGCATTAATCGGCTGGGAAAGACAAAAAACCAAAACAGTTGTTAAAGGAACAGCTGGCCTAAGAACACATATGTTGGTTGCATTGGGAGCAGTTTTATTAACACTTATCTCGATTTATGGTTTTCAACAATTTTCTAATGCAGATCCTGGCAGAATAATAAGTTATATTGTAATGGGCATTGGTTTTCTTGGAGCTGGAACAATTATAGCTCATCAAGGAAAAGTTTATGGATTAACAACAGCAGCTTCAATTTGGCTTGTTGCAGCAATCGGAATTGCAGTTGGTTTGGGACTGTATATAATCGCGATTATAACGACAGTATTTGCATTAATCGTTCTAGAGTTATGGAGATTAGAAAAAAACTTTAATAATCCATGAAAAACCTAGGGTTAATTCAATTTTCATTAATTATTTCTGTAGTTGGAATCATCATTCTAATTTTTCTCTCTATTTATTCTGAACCCAAAATAAGTTCTATAGAAGAGATAAACAAAAAAAACTTAGAAAATTATGTGAAAATAAACGGAACAATAATTAATATAGATAAAATAAAATCTGGAGAAAACTATTTTTTGATAATAAGATTAAAAGATTTTTCTGATTCAATTGATGTTTTAGATTATGAAAATTCTAATTTAAAAATAAATCAAAAAATCCAGGTTATTGGAAAAATTTCAGAGTATAAAAATCAACTTCAGATTGAAGCTAAAAAAATAAAACTTCTAGAATGATTGAACAAATAATCATTTCCATAATTTTAGGCATTTTAGCAGGTTTATTTACTGGATTAATCCCTGGAATCCATATCAACCTTGTGGCAACACTTCTTTTTATTAATTCTTCTCAATTACTCTCTATAACTACCCCAATTACTCTAGCAATTTTCATTATTTCTATGACAATGGTTCATACTTTTACAGATTTTATTCCCTCTATTTTTTTAGGCGCCCCAGATGATGAAACAGCCCTAAGTTCATTGCCAGGACACAGAATGCTTCTAAAAGGTTTAGGATATGAAGCTACAAAATTAACTGCAATTGGCTGTCTTATAGGAACAATTGCTGCGATAATCTTATCAATCTTCTTCATAAAAACTGCCCCAATTTTTTATCCTTTTCTAAACAAAACAATGGTTTTTATCTTGATAGCACTCTCTCTTTTCTTAATTTTAACTGAAAGAAGTGCAAAAAATAAATTTTTTGCCTTAGTTATTTTCATTCTTTCTGGAATTCTCGGTTATTTTACCTTAAACTTAACAGTAATAAAACAGCCCTTATTTCCTTTATTCACTGGTTTATTTGGTTCATCCTTATTAACTATAAGTTTTCTGCAAAATGTCAAGCTTCCTGAACAAAAGATTACAAAATCAAGAATTGAAAAAAAAGAAATTTTAAAAGCCCTGATATTGAGTATATTCTCTTCTAGTTTAATTTCATTTCTTCCAGGAGTCGGTTCAAGCCAAGCAGCTACAATTGCTTCTGCTTTTAAGAGGATTAGTGAAAAAACTTTTTTAATAGTCTTAGGAATGGTAAATTCCATGACTATGTTATTGAGTTTTGTTGCCCTCTATGCTATAAATAAACCTCGAAGTGGAGTAGCTGTTTTTGTTGGAAAATTTCTTCCAAATATTTCTCTTGAACAGCTTTGGATTCTGTTTATAGTGGCATTAATTGTTTCCATAATCGCCTTCTTTTTAACAATTATTCTAGCAAAAAACTTCTCAAGATTTATTTCAAAAATTAATTATAAAAAACTCTGTCTATTTATTTTGATTTTTTTAGCAATTCTAACTCCAATAATCTCTGGTTGGATTGGGTTGATTGTCTTAGCAACTGGAACTTCTTTAGGAATTTTTTGTTCTCTAATTGGAACAAAAAAAATATTTTTAATGGGTTCTTTGCTTCTGCCAGTGATACTTTGGAGTTTGCTCTAAATTATCTCCAAATTCTTTCTTTGATCAAAAAATCTAAAACACTCTCTTGAACATTGGTCATGATTTTATATTTTTTTCCTAGATAATCTTTAACATTTATCCAAAAAAGATCATGAACATATCTCTCTTTTTGGGGGACCATTAATTTTCCTTTAGCCTTAATTAAATAAATTTTGTTTCTAGAAGCCTCCCTAAACATTGGAGACTTTCCAAGAGTTTCTCCAACAAATCTCATGGAAATTAAATCTAAATTTGTTTCTTCTTTTAATTCTCTTTTTAGACATTCTTCATCTGTCTCGTTATTTTCAATTTTTCCGCCAGGTGTCCACAGTAATCCAGACTTTCCTCGCATCATCAATAATTTATTGTCTTTAATTATAATTCCCGCAATTCTATCTCTAATTTCCATAGAAAAATAAAAGAATCATACTTAAAAAGCTTTAGAAAAACTTCTTCAATTCTTGCTGCCTTTCTGTATCTCTTCCAAACATAGTTTCTATAGCTGCCTTTGTTATCTCTAAACTTTGTTTTGTATAAGCTGGAACAGGATAATTTCTTGCTAGATTCATTGCAGCTTCAAGATATTTTAAAATCGAGCCCTCTGAAATCGTAAAAATAATCCTCCCTGCACAAAGCTGCCCATTATTCAAGACTTTAATGCATTTTCCAATCAAAGGAGGTCTTCTATAAATTTCATTACAACTTACACATCTAAAAGATTGTTGTGTAAATTTGTTAAAATTACCCTTAATGTCTCTGATAAAATGCCTCTCAATAATCAACCTGGCAACATCTCCTATGTCTACTGCCCTTAACTTGCAGTCTAGTTCCATTTGTTTTTTTACTTTCTCGGCCATACTTGGAATTGATTTGTAAGCTGAATTCACAACACCATAATTAAAATCATCAGTATTGTGAGTAAATCCAACATTTTCCATAGGTTCTTTTCCTTCTTTTAATCTTTTTCTAACAGTATCCAAAACAACCTTGGAAGAATGTTCTTTTTTTTCAGCTAGCTCATACATCTCAAGGGGATAATCCCCTAATTCAAAATCTAAAATCTGGTCATCTACCTCTCTTGCCCTGACTCTTGCATTCAAAACTAGTGGAGCATCTTGTGTCCCCCCTCTATGTGCTGGAAGAAATTCTTTTGAAAAATTAATTAAAACATCTAACAATAACATCACTGCTACTTCATCGCCATCGCAGTCTCTACGCACAGCAGCATGAATATAAGGAGAGGCTAGTAACCCCTGAACTTTAGAAAACCCAATAATTCTGGTTATAACCCCTGCGCAATTGTGTGGAGCCATGCAAATAGTTAAATGCCCTATCAGATCCTCTTCTTTTTTCAGATTATAAAAAGGGTTTAAACCATAAAATCTTACAAGTAAATCATCAACAAATTTGCATGTTCTGAAAAAAACAATGTCTGCTTTCTCATCACTGGAATCTGGACAAGAAGGAAGAATAATATCCTGTGGCTTTAATTCTAAAATCTGATTATCGTTCTCAAGATTATCTCCATGAATATCTTTTTCATAACCCAAGTTTTTTAATTTTTCAATATCTGCTGAAATTTCTTTTGGTTTAAAATGAGTAATAGGCAGCTCAGTAACATCATATCTCATAGTTCCATCTTTATTTACGTTTATATTATGAGATGCTCTCAAAATTCCCTTTGCCAAGTTTTCTGGAATATGTTTGGAAGAACTTGTTCCCCTAACTCCCTTAACAATTTTCAGATTATCAGGAAGATCTAATTTTTTTATAGCATTCTTATAATAATCTTTAATATTTATTCTCATATTTGCATAAGGCCTACATTTTCCATGAATCCTACAGCTCTCTGAAAACATTTTTTTATCACAGCCATAACAATAAAACATTTGTTTAGCTTCTTTTCCACAATCACAGATAAAATAAACTGTCTCTTTGTTGCAATTCTCGCAAAAATAAATCGGAAAATCTGCTTTAATAGTTCCCTTATCTATAGCAGCTTGAAAACTTCTTAATTTTCCCCCTTCTTCTCCAACAGGAAATAGAACGTGTGGACTTCCAGTTAGTTCTCTTGGTTTTGCTTTTTCTGGTCTGCCCATCCTCGATCCTATAAAAGTTCCTGCTTTATCTTTAATTTTATAATTAGAAGAATTATTAAGTATTTCTAAAATATCGGGTTTAGGTTTATCTTGAACAAAAAGTTGAACTTTTTCTAAATACTGTTTAACAGAATCTTTAAATTCCTTATCTGAAATCTCAAGAATTCCGAGATTTGCTAAAAAAGCTAGGCTTCTTTCTTTTTCCAAAACAACATTCTCAGTAGTAACCTCATGATCTATGCCTATCAGCTCTAAAGCCCTTTTTCCGATTTTATAGGTTTCTATTTCAGCCCGATTATAGGGAAAAATTATTTTTCCCCCATTATAATCTGCCTGCTTTAACCAATTGAGCAGCTCTTTAAATTGATTAAAATCAATTTGGCTCCAATAAAAAATATGTTCTGGATGTAATGGAAGATTAAATTTTTCAGAAAACTCTTTTGCTTGTTCAAAATTTATCTTATAAGGATTTATTAAGAGAATTTCTCCAAGCTTCTCCTTAGAAGCTTTTTTTAATTCAAGATTCCACCACTCTTCAACATATCCTGGTTTTAATAATTCATAATTTCTATTTATTACATCTCCCAAAGAAAATAAAATATCCCCAAAATAGATTATTTCTTCAACATCATGATAAATCTTTTTTGCTTCTTCAAAATCTTTTATTTTTTTAACACTTCCATTTTTCAATTTGACAATTGGGCCATCAATTGAATCACAAGAAGTTATAACACATCCCTTAGTTGGTTTTTCTACTTTTAATTGAGTTCCTGTTGATAAAAAACAGTTTGAAATTCCCATTGTTGCAGGATGAATCGATGTTGCAGAAAATCCAGAAACTCTTGACCTCCCATATCTAAATCTAAAACCTCCAGATCTAGAAGGATGTCCAAAAACCGGCCTACCTGCAACTAAATCTTTGATATATGTTGGGCTGGTATCAGTAGTTCCAGAAGTTCTTTTAGCATGAATCTTTAAATATTCCTCTAAAAAATCCCATCCAGTTGTTTTAAACCCCTTGCTCTGAACTCCTTTTAATACCCTTAATCCTTTTTGTGCTTTTTGAGCTAATCCTTCTGAAAAAATCAAACACATTCCTCCCCGAACAAAATTTGTTTCAACTCTATCTAAATCCTTATAATTTGAAACTTCTCTTTTTTCAGTTGGCTCACCAGTAATCTGAATTGGAATATTTTTTGCAAGAAATTTAATTTCTTCCTCTGTCGGAAGATATTGCAAGTTAGTAACTCTCTCATGATAATCATAATTCTCTATAAAATATCTCTTGACCTCTCTTTCATCTGGATCAAATTTTGCATAACCAAACATCTCTCTTAAATAATCAATTAACATTAAAACAACACAAGAAGCAGTTGTCCCTGCACTCCTGATTGGTCCTGAAAAATAAGCTTTAAAATATTCTTTTCCATCTCTTGTTTTTCCTACTTTTAATTCAGTAAAACCTTCTAAAGGACTTGAAACAACTCCAAGAGTTATATAAGCAAAACCGACCCTGATTCCAGCATCAATTGCCTGGATTAAAGATTCAAATTTACAGAACCTCTCTTTAGCAATTTCTTCAGCAATTTTAAATGCAACAGCAGCATCTAATGGCCCATATTGCTGTTCTAATTCCAAAATCCGATTGATTATCTTCTTATCATTTAACTGAGGATAAATTGTTGAAACTAATCCCAAAGATTTTTCAGCCAAGTTAGAAGCTAATAGAATTTCAACTTTATTCAGAGGATCTAATCCTTTTGATCTAGCTGCCCCTGCAATAGAATACTCTTTCTTAACTCCTTTTCCTATAATCTCAAAATATTTTTCTAATTCCATATTTTAATTTTTTATCTTTAATTATTTTTTAACTAAAATCTAAGATACTGGCTTTTCCAGTTTGTAAATTTACTATTGGTATTTTGCAAGGATCTGGTTCATGTCCAAATTTCTCTTGATAAGAGGTTTTAGCTTGCCAACAAGCACATGAAATAGTTAAAATCCCATTATACCTTGAAACCGCACTCTTATGAATATGCCCTGAAACAAAAATATCTGGAATTTTTCTTATAGCTAATAAATCTTTTTCACAGGGATAGTATGTTGTTGAAGTATGTGTTGGAGCAAGGTGTCTTTTTTTTAATAAAAATTGCATAATCAAATCAGGTTTTAGTTTAGAGTTATTAATTCTCAAATAATCTATCCGATCCATATAATAATCATAAGAATCTCCATGATAAATCAGAACATCTAATCCTGGAAAGACATCAGAAATTGCAATCCTAACTAATGAAGGATTTGGAACAAGAATGACATTCTCCATATCATAAAGTTCAGGAGCAAATTCTTTAGATAATTTAGGTTGTGGCTCAACCTGATAAACTGCATCGTGTTTCCCTCCAGGACAAACAATGATAGTTACATCTTTTCTGATTTTTCTTAAAAATTCTGCGAATAGTTTATACTGCTCATAAATATCTTTAACTAAAAGTTCAGATTCTTGTTTAGGATAAACTCCTACGCCATCGACACAATCCCCAACAATAAAAAGATATTTTACTTTTTTGGAAATTTCCTTCTGTTTCTCATTTCCAACTTCTCCATTAAGCCAGGAGATAAAATTTAAGAAATTCTCTTGGAAAAATTTATTAGAGCCTATATGCAAATCTGCAGTGAATACAGCATAAATCTCTTCAGGATGTTTTTTGATTTCCTTTACACAATCCATCACTAAAACATCATTAGCGAAAATTATCTCATTTGATCCAACTCCCCTAATAGCAATAACTTCATCTAAAACCACATTATTTGCTTTATTGAACAGCTCTTGTTTGTCTTGTCTAACCAAAACAGTAACTTTTCCAGTCAAATCCTCTATTTCCAGCAATAAATTCTTATTTTTTGTTAATCTCTTGTCAAATACCATCCCGATTATAGAAACATTTCTTTGTTGATTTGACAACTTGCCTATGCTGCATAGATTTTCTAAGGCTCTATCTTGCAGATATTCTTTGAAAGTGAAATATCTATCTCTGAAATATTTGATAAAATCTTCAATAAAGATTTTTTGGGGTTTTAATTCAGTCTCTTCTATTATCTCCACATCTTTTTTCTTAGTTTTTTCAGTAATAATTTCACAAGAAGAAACTTCTTTCTTATTAAAAGAATTTAAAAATATTTTAATATCTTCGTCTTCAAGAAGAACATTTAGTTTTTGGGTGTTTTCTGTAAAAAAAGAATTAGAGATTATTTTTGGAGGATTGAGTTTGATTAGACTATAAGTTAGTTTAAGAAGTTTCTCGTCATTTAATCCAGAATTCTTTAGAGTCTGGATTAATGAGGCTTCTAATAAATACCCTTTATTCATAAATTCCCCAATAAACTGCATTTTTATTACAAGTTTAAGGAATCAGATAATATAGCAGAAACCCTCTCCATCAAATTTTCCGGCAAATCAACCCTTATCTCTCGAGTTCTACCATACCTTCCCTTACTGATAACCTTAGCATTAATCAAGCCGAGCATATCAAACTCGGCAATTATATCTGAAACTCTTCTTTGAGTTAAAACTTCAACATCTGTTTTTAAACAAAAATCTTTGTAAAGATTGTAAGCATCTCCTGTAAAAATT
>Ga0268276_1004218_pt1 | contig 10312 bp, 8 predicted proteins | sample saktaG_4_FD_190145 | JGI IMG/M metagenome (GOLD analysis project Ga0268276, IMG submission 190145) | Saline water microbial communities from Sakinaw Lake, British Columbia, Canada - sak_2010_1_5_45m | ecosystem: Environmental > Aquatic > Non-marine Saline and Alkaline > Saline ...
AAAGAAAACACCTAAACAAACCAACCCCCCATAAACCCAAATCAACTCTGTGTCAATTCCATCTTCCTGACTTCCAATTCCAGTTTCTTTACCTCTAGCATTTTTTCTTCAATGCTTGGAGGTTGCATATGGACAATCTGGCTCCTAAGGGGCGTATTAAAGGCAACGCCGATTGCTTGGTTTCTTTTTGTATCGCTTATTCTGGCATAAATTTGTGTTGTTGTGATTTGATTATGCCCTAGAAGGTTAGATATCGTATAGAGGTCAACGCCCTTATCTAGTAGATAGGTAGCATATGCATGCCTTAATGTGTGGAAATGGTACTTGTATCTTGTGGCTTTCTTGTTTTGCAGTTTCCCTTTTATTCTTGTTTTAAACTCAATTTCATAGCTAGGAATTAATAACCCAGCTTTCTTTACGACCTCTTGAAACTGTTCATGCAGGCTCTTTTTCCTCATATGGGAATCCGGGCTTTTATGAGATGGCAAAAACCATTTTCCGCCGCTAATAATCTCAAGCCATTTCTTTATCGGGCTTATCATTAGATCAGGTATTGGCACATATCTATCTTTCCCATACCCAGTTAAATTCCTTCTACTGTTCTTGGCATCAACAATCTTCAATCTTTTATTTGTTAAATCTATATCTTCCACCTTTAGATTACACGTTTCAGATAATCTTAGACCGCAGAAGAATGTCAAAGCAGAAGCTATTGCCACTTTTGGTCTATCTACAGCATCAAATAGTTTTACAAGCTGTTCCACGTTAAATACATCTGGAAGTTTATTTTTATCTCCCATTTTCATAACCCCCCTATTATAGTCCTAATCTCTTCCATCATCAGCAGCCCAGAATTGCTTTCCTTTACTCTTCTCCTATTTGCAGATATCTCCATAGCTTTTTTCTGGCTTATCTGGCCTTTCACAAGCTTATCCTTGATATCAGCAGGTATCCGCGTAGCGATAAACCATCTATATGTTGTGCACGGATTTAGATTATTCTTCAGAATAAAATCGTACAAGATTCTTTCAGTCTGTGTAAGCTCTCTTGGTCGTCTACTGGGGCTGTTCCTTCTCCCATAACACAACTTCCCATAATAATAGTTCCTGCAATGGCTTAACATAGCTATCAGCTTATCACCCTCAATCTCTGGAATAATCTCATTTAGCTGCTTTTTTATCTCCCCAACTTTCTGAAATATATCTACCTTTAGTCCGTTACTACGGATTCTCCAATTTCCTAGACGGTCGTAGCTCATCCTCATTTCTCCTCACCAAAACCTTTAATGGTTAGGTGACTTATAAATTTTGTACAGCTTTTGTACGCACTACAACAGAATAAGCTTTAACCCGAGAATCCACGTAATATTAGCCTGTAATTATGCCAAAAAAACAACCAATCAAAATAGCTAATATAACATCAAAAAACATTCATTTTTCACCTGTTTGTGGTTGTTTTAATCAAAAAATGAATGGTCCAGAAAACCGACTTGTCGGTTTTCGCTTGACCATCAATTTATCACCCTAATCCTATTGCCAATAACCTGCTTCTCACCATTATACTCATCAATCTCGCCAATAACCTCAATATAATCCCCTTCACTAATACTGACATTTTCATAAACAATAATCTCTATATCTTCTGGTTGTGTTATTGTAATAATGCTTATCTTCTCCCCATTATACACATCACTAACAACACCCTTAACCTTAACATCATTCCCGATATTTTCCCCCTCAATCTTAGAAATCAACGTTTCATCAATGGATATATTCTCAGAAATAATATAAAGCAAAAATACCCCGAACAAAGCTGAAATTATTGCTATTCTCAATAAAGTCTTTTCCTTCATATATACCCCAACAATTACTTCGGAATCAAACACAACATTTAAAAATACTTATATATTCTAGGACATACATGCCTAATCTGAACTTTAAATCAACAGCAGACATAAAAATACCCAAGAGGCTAATAGACCAGGTAGTGGGCCAAGAGCCAGCTGTTGATATCATGAAAAAAGCAGCCCAGCAAAGAAGGCACGTTCTATTGATAGGTTCACCAGGAACAGGGAAATCTATGCTTGGTCTAGGGCTTGCAGAATTATTACCCAAAGAAAAATTAGTAGATACCTTATCATTCCCTAATCCCAATGATGAAAATACGCCTTTAATAAGAACGGTTCCTGCAGGCCAGGGCAGAGATTTAATTGCAAAATCAAAAATGCAGTCAATGGGCATGTTCAAAAATCAAAACATATTCTTGTTCATATTGGTGATTATCTCAATGATTGCTCCCTGGTGGGCAAGATCATACTATCAATCAGATCTTATGTTTGCAGCATTCTTCTTAGGCGGTATGATATTCCTGGGAGCTTTTGTAATATTCCTCAATGTCGGAAAAAGGATGAACTCCCCTCAAGTAATGATCCCAAAAATAATAGTTGACAACTTCAGAAAAAAACAGGCAACTTTCAATGATGCAACAGGTGCTCATGCAGGGGCATTATTAGGCGATGTCCTTCACGATCCCTTCCAAAGCGGCGGATTAGGAACACCAGCTCATGAAAGAGTTGTAGCAGGAATGATTCATAAATCCAATATGGGAGTTCTATTCATAGATGAGATTGCTACATTACAGCCGCATACCCAGCAAGAGCTTCTATCAGCTTTGCAGGAAAAGAAATTTTCAATAACAGGCCAATCAGAGAGATCAGCAGGGGCAATGGTAAGGACAGAGCCAGTGCCATGTGATTTCATTTTAGTTGCAGCAGGAAACTTAGAAACAGTAAAAGCAATGCATCCGGCATTAAGGTCAAGGATAAGGGGCTATGGTTATGAGATCTATATGAATGACACAATGCCTGACAATGAAAATAACAGGAACAAGATTGCCATATTCGTGGCGCAAGAGGTTGTCAAAGACAAAAAGATCCCTCATTTCTCAAGAGAAGCGGTAAATGAAATGATTGAAGAAGCAAAGAAAATGGCAAACAGAAAAGGCCATTTAACATTGAGATTAAGGGAGCTGGGAGGATTGATAAGGGCAGCTGGTGACTTAGCAAAAGAACAAAACGCAAAACTTGTAGAGAAGAAACATATTGTTAAGGCAAAAACAATAGCAAGGACATTAGAAAAGCAATTAGCAGACAAATACATTGAAAGAAAAAAGGAATACGAAGTCATTGTAACAGAAGGAAAAAGGGTAGGCAGGGTTAATGGTTTAGCGGTTATTGGGGGGGAAGACTCATATTCAGGAATTATTCTTCCAATAGAATCAGAAGTAACGCCGGGAGGAAAAGAAAAAGAGATTATAGCAACAGGAAAGCTCGGTGATATTGCAAAAGAAGCAATTAAAAATGTTTCCGCAATTGTAAAAAAATATTTTGGAGAGGACTTAAAGGAAAAATATGACATCTATGTGCAATTCCTCCAAACATATGAAGGTGTAGAGGGAGATTCAGCAAGCATAGCAGTAGCTACATCAATTATTTCAGCCTTCAAAAACATACCAATAAAGCAAAACTATGCAATGACGGGAAGTTTATCTGTAAGGGGAGATGTATTGCCAATTGGGGGAGTATCCTCAAAAGTAGAGGCAGTTATCGAAGCAGGCATTAAGAATGTAATAGTCCCAAAATCCAATTTGAAAGATATCATAATCGACAAAGAAAAATTAAAGAAAGTTAAAATAATTCCAGTAGAGCACATAAAAGACGTTCTGAGAGAAGCTTTAGTTTGGAAAGGAAAAGAAAACATTCTTAAAAAAATAATTAAAAGTTAAAAAATTTATTTATTACTTAGTCCAATCAACAGCGCCACATAAAGTATAACTGCGCCCATCACAATTAGCACTAAATCTGGAGGAAAAAACCTTACAAAGAAAAATACAATCCCCCCAACCAATAATAATGCGCTTATTCCGAATAGCAAAAAACTCCAAAGAGAAAGGATTATCATTCTCTTAATTCTCTTAACTCTGCCCATAATCATTCTCTCAGTTGAGCTAACAGCACGTGCTATAATGCCTTCTAGCTTGTCTTCAACATTGAACAAATTGTCTACTACTTCCTTGATCTTGCTTAGCAGTCCTGCCATTTTTATCGCTTCTTTATTAGTGCAGTTGCTACAGCACCGATGATTGCCCCAACACCTAATGCTATCCCTAGGGATGCAAGTGGATGCTCTTCAATTTTTTCTTCAAAGTTTCCTTCTAATTCATCTATTTTTTCTTTAAGCTCTTCAATCTTATCTTTTATAACTTCTGGATTCACAAGCTTATCCTTTTTTCTAGCCATTATTCCACCTCCAAATTAAATCTACACCCCTTTCTTAAATTACTAATGCAACCAACTTTATAAACTTACTGTTATCCTAAAAACTTTTAGGGACAAAGTCACTAAAAGGATTTGGAAACTTGTTTCCAAAAACATAAATTTTATAAATGGCTGCAAATGTTCATCTTAATATGGCAAAGACTAAAAGACCAATAGTAAAAAAAGCTCCAAAAGTAAAAGAAGTAAAAATAGACCTATCACAATTAAAATTCTGCCCAGAATGTGCTTCTGATAATATTTTCTATAGCAACTCCAGAGACGAATTAATATGCAGAGAGTGTGGAGGAATATTCTCAAAACTAACTCCGGAGCAGATGGCAAAATATAAGGATTCTTTAAAATAATTATCTCCAACTTACTTTAACATCATCAGTTCTTTCATATGGTTTTATATCTATCTTATTAGCATCATCAGCACCGCGCGATTTATATTCAATCAAGCCTTCCCAGGCAATCATTAAACCATTATCAACCATAACATTATTCGGAGGAATAAAGCACTCAGCTCCTCTTTCATTACACATCTTTCTGCACATCTCTTGCAATCTTATATTACATGCAACCCCCCCACCCAATAATAATTCATTTTTCTCACAATGTGCCATTGCTCTCTCAGCAACTTCAACCAACATAGCAAAAACAGTTTCTTGACAAGAATAACACAAATCTTCAACTTTATATTTACCAGAATCATATTTCTGTTTTAGATTTGTCTGAATCCCGCCAAAACTAACATCCATTCCCTTAACAACATAAGGCAGCTCAATAAAATTATTACCTTTAAGTGCAAGTTCATAAATTTTAGGCCCGCCAGGAAAACCTAAACCCATATGGCGAGCAAAACCATCTAAAAAATTTCCAACACCATTATCAAGTGTCTCTCCAAAGATTCTATATTTCCCGCCGTCATAAGCAATAACCTGAGTATTTGCTCCAGAACAATATAGCAGCACAGGATTCTTAGCACTTGTCAATGCTCTTCCAATCTCTAGATGTGCAATGCAATGATTAATTCCAATTAATGGTTTTTTATTTTCTTTAGCTAACTTCTTTGCTTTTTCCATTCCAACAACTAAGCATGGAGCTAAACCAGGCCCTTGAGAAAAACTAATCAGATCAATATCTTTCCAAGTTAATTTTGATTCTTTCAAAGCATCTTCAACAACCTTATCTTTAACCAAAAGATGATGTTTCTTAGCCTCTGAAGGATGAATGCCACCTTTCTCAGTTGTATAACTATCTTTAACATTAGCCAAGATCTTAGCCTTATCATTTATAATACCCACACCAAACGTATGTGCTGTTGATTCAATTCCTAAACATATCATAATAAATCAAAAATAGAATTTTCTTTAAATATCTTTTCAAAATTGGCTGGGGTGGCTACTCGGTCAGAAATAATATTGTGTCCTCCTTGATGTAAAATAACTGGGTTCACAACAAAAACAAATTTTTAACAACAATGGCGAGGCGAACCGGGGGTTGCCCCCGTCGGGGTGGTTCGCAAGGCTTCCGTAGGAATCCGTCGAAGCCATTGTTGTTGTTAAAAATTATAAAGAAATATAGTTAACACTATCAAAAAACATTTTCTAAAACCAATTAAGAATATAGCTCACGCTATCTTACATTTTTCTAAAAAAGTTTAGAAAAATAAATATGAAAACCATGCATAGAGTTTATGAACGATTGGGGATTGCATGCTGAATACGTCGCCGAAGCTTCGTACTTACACATCAATTCCATTAAACGGATGTTTTTTCCGTGTTCTAAGATATCTCGTTTCAGGGATGGCTTCGTGCTTAGATGCTTTCAGCACTTATCCATAGAGAGCGTAGCTGCCCTGCATACCTTGTTAGATAACAGGTCGACCAGAGGCTCCGAATCTTCGTTCCTCTCGTACTAGAAGATTCTTTCCTTCAGATATCAACATTTCCAGTAGATATTAAACCAACTGCCTCACAGCGTTGTGAACCCAGCTCACGATCCCTTTTAATTGGTGAACACCCACACCCTTGGCTGCTTCTGCACAGCCAGGATAGGAAGAGCCGACATCGATGTAGCAAGACTCGCCGTCGATAAACTCGTAATAGAGCGCTGACTCTATTAGCTATGAGCTCTCAGGCGAGACCACTCTGTTATCCCCGGAGTAACTTTTCAGTCATCTCTAGCCCCCATCAAGGAGGACATAGAGGTTCGCTAGGCCAATATTTCTATTTTGGATCCCATTTTAGTAAGAATCCAATCAGGCTGGCTTTTGCCCTTGCACTCTACACTCGATTTCTGACCGAGTTGAGCCAACCGTTGGGCACTGTTGATATTTTTTCAACAGTGTGCCACCCCAGCCAAACTGTCCAACTGCCGCTGTCCTTCTTGCGAAGTTAGCAACGTAAATTTTGAAAAGTGGTGTTACACATTGCGTCTACACAAAATCCGAAAATTCTGCTTTAGCGACTCCCACCTACACTATGCAACAAAGCTCACATTGCAACAACAACCTACAGTAAAGTTTCACGGGGTCTTCACGTCCCACTGGAAATCTCTGGCCTTCACACCAGAATGGAGAGTTCGGAGAGATCTAACTGGGGACAATAAGGATCTCGTTACGCCATTCATGCGGGCCGTCAATCAAACGGCAAGGCATTTCGCTACCTTAAGAGAGTTATAGTTACCCCCGCCGTTTACCTGTTCTTAGCTCCCTTGAAAAGGAGTTTAAAGTGCAGGCACTGGGCAGACGTCACCTTCTATACACACCTTTGCAGGCTAGCAGAAGGCTACGTTTGTGTTAAACAGTCGGATCCTTCTTGTAATTTCACCCTGTAATCGCCAACATAAGTCAACAATCGCAGGGACCCCTTATACCAAAGATACGGGGCTAATTTGTCGAGTTCCCTCAATTAGTTTACCTCTTCACACCTTAGGCTTCTCACCTTGGGACACCAGTGCTGGTTCTTTGTATAGTTACTTAAGATTTTTTCTTGTTCCCTTTTTAAGAGCTCAGAAAATCAACCAAATACCTCATACAAGGTACTCATCCTAAATTTAATCAGGTTCTCATCATTACAATACTCCCCTGATTTGTTTTAGTTAACACACGAGAATGTGTTGGTCTATTCACAAGCGTCAGAAACAAGACTTGCGTTACCGCACATACTTAAGTAGTAAAGGAATATTAACCTTTTTCCCATTCCCATTGTTCGAGTTACGAACTCGGTTAGGACTAACTAACCCTTGACTGATCTACATTGTCAAGGAACCATGGCCCTTTCGGTGACAGCTATTCTCAAGCTGCTAAGGTCCTACTACCACCAGGATTCTTATTCCTATAAGGTTCATATTTCCTCACGGAAATACTTCTGCCCTTACAGGATACCTACCTACCATCCACTTTCGTGACCTATAGTATCGGTAATCAACTTAACCCCGTCCATTTTAGAGGCCTATAACCTTGACAAGTAAGCTGTTACGCACTTTTTAAAGGATGGCTGCTTCTGAGCCGACCTCCTCGCTGTCTCTGGTTATAGACACTCTTTGACCTTTAATACTTAGTTGACATTTAGGGACCTTAACTATAGTCTGGGTTGTTCCCCTCTCGGCACTCAAGTTTACCCCGAGCACCCGTCCCCTGACTTCTTTGAGGCTTTGATATTCGGAGTTGGACAAAGAACCGAACCCTTTCGGGTCCTGAATCCCAAATCCGTAGCTCTAAAACCAAAGCACCCTCTATCAAGATTTGACTGCGGCCAACTTTGGTAGGAACCAGCTATCGCTGGGCTCGATGGGCTTTTTACCCCTAGCCAGAGGTTAGGATAGCACTTGCTCGTAGCAGAGTTGCAGTCCTCCACGAAGTTTTACCTTCGCTTCAACTTACCTCAGGTTAGATCGCCCAGCTTCGGGTCATATTCAAGTGACTAAAGACACTTTCATATCTCGCTCATCATAAATTACGAGCAATCGCTTTCGCTTCGGCTCCATTTTATTTAGCCTTGCCACTCAAATATACTTCCTGGCACGTTATTCAAAACGTACGATAGAACACCGTAGTGCACTATCAATCTATCACTATTAGGTTTCAGGCTCTTTTGACTTCCTGTCATGGGTTCTTTTCAACGTTCCATCGTTGTACTGATACGCTATCGGACTTAAGATGTATTTAAGGTTAGAAGTTGATGCCTCCTATATTCATGCCTAATATCCAATAGGCATTACTCAAGATACCACCACAATCCTTCTCAGTTATCTTTACGTGACTATAACACTCTAAGGTTTTCCTTTCCAGGAAAATTCAAGTTCCCAAGTTAGGATAAAGATGGTCTATAACACCACATCTCCTTTACATTTCTATAAAGGATTCAGTTTGCCTTGCGCTGCTTTCAGTCGCTCTTACTAACAGCATCTCAATTGATTTCTTTTCCTGCAATTACTAAGATGTTTCAATTCATTGCGTTCCTCATCCTTACGGATTTAATGCTGAAGTCGCATTCAGGAATCCCCGGTTCAAAGACTACGTGCGTCTAGCCGGGGCATAATGTAGCTTGTCACACCCTTCGTCATCATCTTAAGCCAAGTCATCCACCTAATAGTTTCTCCACTCTTATGCATGGTTTCATGAACATCAAAAATTTGTGAATTTTTGACTGTCCCAGGAATCTATGATTCCTAAGGATATCAACCCATACTACAGATAAAATACATTATCCATAGCGTTCATTTATTGAATGGGAAATCTCCGTGATTTCCCTAAATGATTATGAAAAATGGACCCGCTGGGACGTTCACATCATTCTTCCGAAAAAATGTTTTGAACCCAGGACCTCTGCCTTGCAAGGGCAGCGTTCTTCGACTGAACTACAGGCCCATTTAGTGATTATAAAATGGTTTAGTAACTCCGCACTTAAAAAAATTTCAAAGTGAAACTTTGAAAGATTCAAAAATCAAAGATTTTTGAAAATAAAAGGAGGTGATCCAGCCGCAGGTTCCCCTACGGCTACCTTGTGACGACTTAACCCTCCTCGCAAAGCCTAGATTCGAACTTATTAAAAATAAGGCCTCATCTAGACCCTACTCGGGTGGTTTGACGGGCGGTGTGTGCAAGGAGCAGGGACATATTCACCGGAATATTTTGAATTCCGATTACTAGGGATTCCAACGTCATGTGGACGAATTACAGTCCACAATCTGAACTAAGATAGTGTTTCGAGGATTAGCTTTTCTTTTCAGAGTCGCATCCCATTGTCACTACCATTGTTGCGCGCGTGTAGCCCAGAAGATTCGGAGCATACAGACCTACCGTAGCCTGCACCTTCCTCTTCCTTTCGAAAGCAGTCCCTACAATGTGCTCGATCACATAACTGCTCGTTAGCAATTGTAGGTACAGGTCTCGCTCGTTGCTTGACTTAACAAGACACCTTACGGCACGAGCTGACGACGGCCATGCACTACCTCTCGGCTCGTTGGGTAAGCCCTTCAGACTGACCTTCATCCTGCCGTCGCTTCTGGTGAGATTCTCTGTGTTGAGTTAGATTAAACCGCACGCCGCACCCCTTGTGGTGCTCCCCCGCCAATTCCTTTAAGTTTCAGTCTTGCGACCATACTTCCCAGGTGGCGAGCTTAACATCTTCATTACGACACTGCATATTCACGAAGAATACGCAACACCTAGCTCGCAGAGTTTATGGCTAAGACTACTCGGGTAGTTAGCGAGTAAATTACATTATCTCCATTTTCAGCTTGTAAATGTAGTTTTTACAGAACAAATTTACGAGCCTAACTAGTGGAAATCATCAGAAATCATAGATTTCTGAGACACAAAAAACGCTCAAAGCGTTTTTTCGTGTTTTTAAGAAATTTACACGTATCTAATCCGGATTGCTCCCTTAGCTTTCGTCCCTCACCGTCAAATCTGTTCTAGTCAGACGCTTTCGCCACAGGTAGTCCTCTTAGGATTATAGCATTTTACCGCTCCCCTAAGAATACTTC
>Ga0268276_1004221_pt1 | contig 10310 bp, 12 predicted proteins | sample saktaG_4_FD_190145 | JGI IMG/M metagenome (GOLD analysis project Ga0268276, IMG submission 190145) | Saline water microbial communities from Sakinaw Lake, British Columbia, Canada - sak_2010_1_5_45m | ecosystem: Environmental > Aquatic > Non-marine Saline and Alkaline > Saline ...
TTAAATTTTATAAAAACTTTAACTTGGTTTATAACCTCCGAGGTTATAAGTCAATCATCCTCTTCCGCGAGTTACCCTTACTCCATCCCGCGATATATAAAATAAATCGAAAGTCTGTAAAGTTCATAAAGTCAAAAGTTATGAAATTTGCTTTATAGACTTTCAACTTTGTAAACTTTTGCTTATCTTGAATATACAGTAAAAACAGCCAAAAAACAAGATAATATATATAGACATATTGTTATGACGAGCGATAGCGAAGCCATCGTTCGTCTGACTTTACAGACTTTCGACTTTATAGACTTTTTTAACCCGTTAAACTTATTATTTAACTGGGTTGGTTTTTTTATATATATTTAAACTCTTCAAAAACCTGTCGATATAAATCAATGGCCTTTTTGGCTGTTCTTCTTGTCAAAATAACATCCGAACCACTGTGAGCAATAGTGTTCCTTATTTTGTGAGCTTCCCAAGCACTATCAATAGTGTTAAAGTCACTTCTTTCAACTTGTTTTAATTTCTCACCAACACCGTCACCATGATAGCCAGATTTTATTAGCATTTTTTCTAAAATTATATCTGCATCTAAAATAGCTAAGCGCCACTCTGTGGGGGAATCAGAATCCATATAATTCAAAATCCTCTCCCAACGTTCATTTTTGTAAGGTTGGTCCTCCATATCAGTAAAAGGTGTAATGACTGTGCCAAACACTGCTTCATCTTTTTCATTAACTTCTTTAAGTTTTTGGTAAAGATACCATAAACCAACCAGACATAGGAGAGAAATTATCGTAGCAAGAAACATCAACTCAGGCCAATACTGGTAATAAATAGCAAGAATTTTAGTCGGATAATAATAAAATAAATTCTTGAATAAACGATAAATCCAATAATAAATTTGTTGAATATTCAAAAAATCAATATTTTCCATCTCTTATATTATAAAATAATATAAAAAAAATGCACTCGCCCACATAGAATAAAAACCTATTTAAATAATTTAGTAATTATTTTCTCCTAAAAATTCCCGACTAATCTGAAATAATAAATTCTCTTGCATTTCTGAAGCCATAATTTGTAACCCCAAAGGTAATTTTTTTCCTTCCCTATCTGTAAAACCAGACGGAATTGAAATAGCTGGAATCCCCACAACATTAGCCGAAACAGTAAAGATATCTGCTAGATACATTTGTAAAGGGTCATTTGATTTTTCGCCAATTTTAAAAGCTGGAATAGGAGAAGTCGGGGTTATAATCGCATCTACTGTTTGAAAAGCTTCTTTAAAATCTTTTTTTATAATCTTTCTCAAAGCCACCGCTTTATTATAATAAGCATCATGATAACCCGCTGATAAAACATAAGTGCCCAACATAATTCTACGACGGACTTCCTTTCCAAAATCTTGCCCTCGAGTTTTTATATAATCTTCTAAAAGATTTTTGCCTTCTTTCAGTGAACCAAATCTCATACCATCAAAACGAGCCAAATTGGTAGAAACTTCTGCTGGCATCAGAATATAATAAACTGCTAAGACATAATCCAAATTAGGCAGTTCAATTTCTTTTACTTGATACCCCTCTTTTCCAAATTTTTTCAAAGATTCTTCAAAATTCTTTAAAACATCGTCATCAATTCCTCTCTCCAAAAAATGTCTGGGAACTCCAATAATTTTTTTTCTATTTAAATTTATTTTCTTTTGGTTTTCTTCATACATTTTATCTGGAAGGGTGGTACTATCCATTTTATCTTCACCATGAATACAATCAAAAACAATTTGGCTATCATCTACTGTTTTACCAAGTGGACTAATTTGGTCCAGAGATGAACCCATCGCAACAGCACCATAACGAGAAACAGTTCCATAGGTTGGTTTTACTCCTACTATACTGCAAAAACTAGCTGGCTGGCGAGTAGAACCGCCAGTATCTGTCCCCAAAGCCACTAAACAAGCCCCTATGGCAACTGCTACCGCTGAACCCCCTGAGGATCCGCCCGCAACTCTTGTCCCATCATAAGGATTTTTGGTAACTCCATAAGCAGAATTTTCCGTAGAACTTCCCATTGCAAATTCATCCAAGTTTGTTCCTCCAATAAATACAGCTCCTGCTTCTTTTAGTTTTTTAATAACAGTGGCATCATAAGTCGCATAATAATTTTCTAAAATTTTAGAGCCAGCTGTTGTTCTCTTTCCTTTGATTAAAATATTATTTTTAATTGCAATTGGTATTCCAGTTAAAAGAGTCGTCTGCTTATTTTTAATTCTTTCATCGGCTTTTTTAGCTTGTTCCAAAACATCATCAAAAATTTCAATAAAGACATTTAGATTATCATCAATATTATCCAGACAAGCCTGAGCTAAATCACAAGCAGTAAAATCACCCGCCAATAAATGCTGATGGGCTTTTCTGATTGTTAATGTTTGAGGGGTTATCTTCATAAAATTTTCTTAACCTTAAAATAACCCCTCTCAGTTTTAGGTGCCTCTGCTAAAATAATATCCGTGTATTCCCCACTTTTATGGGAATCATCATCTTCTCTCATCACATTTCGTAAATCTCCTACGGTGGGTTTTAAATCTTCTGTTTTAACTTTCTGGATTTGAGCCACAAAACTTAAAATCGAATCCATTTCGTTTAATAACTCTTTTTTTTCCTTATCTGATAGTTCAATCCGACATAATTTGGCTAAATTTTCTATTTCTTTTATTTCCATACATTTTTATCTTATCATTAATCCAACATTTTTAAAAATTCAGTTTCTGTCAAGATTTTAATTCTTAATTCTTTGGCTTTTTTTAATTTTGTCCCACTTTTTTCTCCCGCTACCACGAAATCAGCCCTGGGGGAAACTGAACTAGAATTTGAACCCCCCAATTGTCTTATCTTTTCTTTGGCCTCCTCTCGACTCAATTTATTTAAACTACCCGTCAAAACAAAAATTTGCCCCTTCAACTTTTTCAAAGTTGGTTGAGGATTTATAATCTTTACTTCTTTTAACAACCGATCTAACATCTGTTGATTTTCTTTACTTTGAAACCAAGTAATAATAGCTTGGGCAATCACGGGACCCACCCCTTCAATAGCTTTTAAATCTTCAAACTTAGCTCGTTTAAATTTTTCAAAAGAACCAAAAACACCAGCCAAATCAATTGCCGTTTCTTCCCCAACTTGATCAATAGATAAAGACATTATAAACCTTGCTAACTCAATTTTTCTGGTATTTTCAATCGCTTTTAGTAAATTATTGACTGATTTTTCAGCAAATCTTGGCAGAGCCAATAAGTCACCTTTTTCCAAAGAAAAAATATCATCAAAAGTATTAATTAGGTTTTCTTCCAACAAAACATCAATAACTTTGGGTCCTAACCCATCAATATCAAAAACTTTTTTAGAAACAAAATGATGAAATTTTCTCTTTTGTTGAGCAAAAGAATTTTTATTAGCACAACGCCAAGCCACTTGACCCGGAATTTTTTCTATCCGACCGTCTCCCCCACAAGCCTGAACTTTTTTGGGGAAACTATATTTTTTTTCCTTTCCAATTCTCAACTCTTTAATTACAGAAATCACTTTAGGAATGACATCTCCAGCTTTTTCTAAAATAACAGTGTCTCCAATTCGCACATCTAATCTTTTAATTTCATCCTCATTATGTAACGTGGCTCGAGAAACTATTGAACCCAAAACTGAAACTGGTTTCAGATGAGCCACAGGAGTCAGAACCCCCGTTCGCCCTACTTGCAAAACAATATTTTCTACAATGGTAGTAACTTGTTCAGCGGGAAACTTAAAAGCAATGGCAAAACGAGGAGCTTTTCCTGTATAGCCCAGCCTTTTTTGTAGTTGACGTTCATTTGCTTTAATAACTACTCCATCAATCCAATAGTTTTCTTTATCTGATTTTTTCTGCCATTTTTTCCAGAAAGAAATCGCTTCTTCAATCCCTTGGCACCTCTCATAATGACGACAAACCTTTAAACCCCATTTCTCTAATTGTTTTAATTCTTCAAGTTGTGTTGATGGAACAATTTTTTCAGGATAAGAAATATCATAGATAAAGGAATCCAATTTTCGTTTTGCCACAATTTGTGGATTTAATTGTCGCATAGTCCCAGCCGTTAAATTACGGGGATTAGCATATGATTCTTCATCTTTTATTCTCCTTTCTTTATTTATCTGTTCAAAAATATCCTTCGCCATCCAAATTTCACCTTCGACCAAACAATCCACTTTTTCTTTTAATTTTAGAGGAATTGATTCAATTGTTTTAGCATTCGCCAAAACATTTTCACCAACTTTTCCATCTCCTCTAGTAGTAGCCATAATTAATTTCCCTTTGACATATTCTAAAACAATGTGCATCCCATCAATTTTTAACTCACAGACATAATCTAGTTTTTCTAATTTGCCCGCCTTAACAATTCGTTTTACTCTTTCATCAAAATCTCTGATATCTTGTTCCGTAAAGGCATCATTAAAAGACCATTGTGGAATCTTGTGTTGAACTTTTTCAAATTTCTCTAAGGGCTGACCAGCCACTCGTTGACTGGGAGAGTTCACTGTTACCAATTGGGGATATTTTTCCTCAATTTTTACTAATTCGTTTTTTAGAGAATCACGAACACTCTCCGAAAATTCTTGTTTATTTAAAACATGATAAAGATAGCGTTGTTTTTCAATAACTTTCTTTAATTTTTCCAAATGCTCCACGACAGATTTTGGTATTTTTTCATCACTCATAGACAAAATTATATCATAAAATATGATAATTTTTATTTTGAATAACTTGATTACTCAATTTATCTTTTACATAAACTTTAGATTTATTAATAGATAACCCTCCAAGCTCTTTCCACTCTACGAGGATCAGAGATGTCACAATTATTTCTTCCTTTAGAAATAATCTCCGTTTTCATATCCTCTCTTTTTGTAACTGTTACTTCCACACAGGGGAAGGTATTATCATCACCAAAAGAAAATTCAAACGAACTCATCCTTTCTGCTCCACTATAAATTATCTCAATATCTCTTTCGTTGCATCTAATTTCATCTAAACGAGGAGGAGAAGTTGTTGCAAAGGCCTCATGTTGAATGTCCCAATATAAAGCGCATTCCATTCCTCCATCAGCTGCATAAAAAGCAAAGGTTGACTCTCTTCCTCCAAAAGACAAATTCAATTCCTTGATAGAAATGGCATAGACAGACAAACCAATTAACAAAAAAACATTGGCTAACAACAAAGCCAACAGAGAAACAAACCCAGCCTTTTTATCTTTAATTGTTTCTGATTTTATTTTTTTGTTTATTTTAAAATTCATTTTTTAAGTCATTGATTTATTAGGTTTTTAGGAATTAGGTTTTTAGGTTTTTAGGAAAAATTGCTTCGCAATTTTTTCTTTCCTAATATCCTAAATACCTAAATACCTAACCTCTAATTTATTGCCAATTTAATAAGTGTTCTTTTACCACAAATTCTCTGTTATTAGACCCATCTTGCCATTCCATAGTAACGGTAACAATTACCTCTACATTATCCTCAATTTCTTCAATTTCTACAGTTCTGGTAAAAACAGAATCGGCCCAACCAGATTCATTACTGTATCCGTAAAGTTTTGTTTCTGCATTAAACCTGATTGGCGGACAATCACCCTCACAAGTAGTAACATCTCTCCGAATGGGAGCATTTAAAATACATTTTTCTGCCACACAATTACAATCCAAGCAAATTTCAGTTGTTCCATCGGCTTTTACTCTTCTCCCATTTAAATCAGTTAGCCAATTATTTCCTGTTAAAATATTTTCATCCCGAATATTTCTGACATATTCAATGGCTTCTTGAGCTAAATATGTAGAAATAATTTGCCCTTTGGTGGCTTTGGCGGCAGACAAGGCTTTCATGACTAAAGTAAAAGGACCTGCAATAGCTATCAATAAAACAGTAATTGCGATAAATGTTTCAATTAAAGTAAATCCCTTTTCTAATTTTTTCTTATTACTAATTTTTTGTTTTTTAAACCACATATATTTTATTACTAAAAATCAATTATTCTCTGTGAAGCTGTCGTTTGTAAATTAAAATACGATTTTCCCCTTTCTCCAATTGAACCTAAATCAACATAACCACTGGCACTAATCAGAACTCTTGGTTGAATATCGTCACTGGAACTAGACCCAGCTACATAAAATTTTAGTTCTTCTAAGACAACCACAGGAGCTGTCAGAAATAAAAAGGTACCACTCCCATCATCAGACCTTTTTATTCGGGTTCCCTCTAATTTAAAAACAATTTGATCATCAGGATTAACAGGGTCACCATCAAAAGCTTCAAAAGCAATATAATCATCTCCCTCTTCACAATCCAATGGCTCTGTTATTGTCCCCTCTTCTCCACAATGATAAGAATAACCAACTCTTATTTCCCGAGACATCATTTCCATAGCTAAACTCAAGTTATTGATAGCCGTTTGAATGGCTTGATTTTGTTTATTAGCATTGATAACCGCCAATAAAGCCCCCATAGCAATAATCATAACCATGCTAAAAATAGCTACCGCAGTAATCATTTCTACAAGAGTAAACCCCGCTAAAAACCTGTTTTCATTCTTGCAAAACTTATTTTTAAATCTGTAAAATTTGTCAGCAATGGTTTCTAACGGGATAAATCCTTTTTCCAAATTTATTTCTTTTTTGTTTTTTAAATTAAACATCACTCAACTTCTTCTATTGAAATTTGACCAATTTTATTAACCACAATCTTTTTTCTTTCATCTCGAACTGATTTAATTTGTATTTCACAAATTTCAATTTCATCGGCTTCCGCGACATAATTGATAAAAGCAGTCGGATTAGGACGAATAAAAGCAATATTTAGCTCTTCCACTGAGGAACAAGGATCTCCTATACACAATCCTTCAATTATACTATTATTTGTCATCTTCAAAGTATCAATAATTCTGTCATTTCCCCCTTCCCCATCATATAGGTGATTGCTGTTTCCATCAGCATAAAGAATCAATTCATTATTATTATCCATATCAAAATAAACTCCATAGCCAATCATAAAAATATCACTTCCCACCTCAAACTCTTTAGATTGTAGACCATAAGATTGTGCCTGTCGGATAGTTAAAGAAATCTCATACGCTAAGTTCTCAATCAAGATACTATTGTTAAAACCTGCTTGATTAAAAAAAACTAAACCAGACACAACCACCAAAATAGCAATTGAGACCAACAATTCAATTAAAGAAAACCCCAACAGAAACTTATCTTTACCCCCATAAAATTTATTAGTGTTAGTTTTTAACAAGGTAAAATCTTTATTTTTTTTAAAAATCAATTTTTTCATTAAAAAAATGAACCTAACCCCCAAACATCCCACCCAAGAAAAAAAACTAACCCAATGCCAACAATTAAAAAGGGAGCAAGGGGTAACTCACTCTTAATTGTAAAATTAATACCTCGAAAAGACAATTGCTTCTTCTTTATAACTTTTGACAAAGCTACCAAAATTAAGCCAATAATCGCCCCCAACCAAATTCCTAAAATGAGAGCCGAGGAACCTTTTGCCAAACCCAGAAACCAGCCAATGCCTAAGGCCAATTTAGCATCTCCCAAACCCATCCATCGCCCTTTAGAAATAAACCACAAGAGGGCAAAAGGCAAAGCTAAAATAGGGCCAGCCCACAAGTTGTTGGCTAACGAAAACTGCCACCATTTAGTTGTTAAAGTATCAAAACTCCCCAGAACAGAAATTATTGAAAGACCAACAAAAAGAAACACCCATAAATCTGGGATGATTTTGTGATAAAGATCATAAACAAAAATCACAATTAAAAGAGAAAAAATAGACCCTAAGTAAATCAAGTAAAAAAATTGTCTGCTCTGAGCGGAAAAATTGAAAATTAAGAGAAACAGTGCCCCTGTTACTATTTCAACCACAGGATATCGCCAAGAAATTTTTTTGTGGCAATCTCTACATTTTCCTCTTAAAAAGAGAAAACTTAGAAGGGGGATTAAATCAAACCATCTCAATTTTTTGCCACAGATGGGGCAAACTGAACGACCATTAAGAGTTTTCCTGCCATATCTTAGAATAACTACATTTAAAAAACTCCCAATAATTGTCCCGAAAATAAAAATTAATATTTGTAATAACAAGTCCATTATTAAAATTATAACATACTAAAAAAAAGAAAACTGCAAAACAGTTTTCTTCTTTTTACTTTCATAAACTTTAGATTTATTTAAGGAGTGACATCATAACATCTTTCATCTCCTTCTCCACCAGCACAATCACTACTATCTCCAGCAAAACCAATAGAACTGTCATCGTCTTCATCTAATAAAGTATTATATTCTTGTAAAACAGCTCCTAATTGATAATTTTGACCTGTGCTCCAATAGGAATAAGGGGCTCCATCTGGATCATAAGAAATTTTAAGATAGTCATCTAAGGGCTTTTTACCTTCAACAGGAGTGTAAAGGGTATTTTCCGCCCCATTGTCTAACGGATAAGTTGAATTAACATCATAATATAATTCTAAAGCCAATTGAATTTGTTTGAGGTCAGATATTCTTCTCCCATCTTTTGCTCGGTCTCTCGTCCCACTCATTGAAGTCAACACAATCGCCGATAAAATCCCAATAATAGCAATTGTAATCAGTAGTTCAACTAACGTAAAACCCGCCCTACGTATATTTCTTTTTTTTTCTTTTTTGTTGGTATTCTCCATCTTAATTTTATTTCTATTCAGGGTCCGGAACAGTAGTGACACAACCCGTTTCACTACACTCGATTTCCCAAAGATAACCTTCATCTGAAATAGCTTTAAATCTTCCTAAATCGGTCGCTAAAACATAACTCCAGTGATCTGGTAATTCTGGGAAAACAGCCACAACATTAGCATGCTCACAAATTTTAGTTACACCATCAACAACAGGAAGCTTGGTTTGCCAATCAACAAGGTCGCCATCATTTCCACAAATCACTAAATAATTCTGGAGAGCACTTAATTGAGCTTGCGCACTTGCCAATCTTGCTTTTGGTCTAGAAGTAGCAAAAGAATAAGCAGTAAACGCTGACAACATACCAATAATCGCCACCGTTATCATAACTTCAATCAAAGTAAAACCAGTTTTTCTTTCTACGGATTTAAACATTTTTACAACTAGTAATTTTACTCACAAGTGTCTCTTAAATTACCAATAGGTCCAATAATTGAGTGAACCCCTGCACTCAAGCCAGCCGAACCGTATTCAAGATAAAAACAAATTTCAAAATCTTCTGTGGTAGCAGCAGCATCTCCATCAGCCTGACTTATAGAATATTGACAATCAGTGTCAGAGGTACTATCACAAATTGTTGTGCTTCCTGAAGGGTCACTGTATCCAGAAAAATAAGAAACATCTCCTGGGCCTGTACAAGTCAAAGTAGAGGCGTCAGCTGTTATACAAGTTTCTAAATCAACATCGCCAGAATCTGATTCAAGCACCAATAATTTTGCCATATCTTTCACATCCAAGATTCGACTAGCATCCCTTGCTTTTTCTCGAGCTGTTCCCAAGGAACTCAAGACCACCGCTGATAAAATTCCCATAATAGCTACTACAATAAGCAACTCAATAAGGGAAAAACCTTTTTTTGTATTTTTAAACATAAAACTTAATAATAAATTAATAACAAAAATTAATAATAACAGGCGTTAGCCTGATATTAGCTCCTCAGCTCGGCAATTTAAAAAACTTTTATTTGCTTTTAAATTACTCTCGCTTTACGTCGCTAATAAATATCGACAATTTATACTGTGTATTATAAATCTTAATTAGATTAAAGCAAAACTTCTTAAAACTATATGTGGATAAATACAAGATTAGATGGCAGAAGAAATATTGTAAATAGGCATTAAAATAGCAGCTAAAAGACCCCCCACCCCTATTCCCAAGAAGACAATCATCGCTGGTTCAATCATTCCAACCAATGTATCCACAGCACTAGTAACTTCTCTTTCATAAAATTTAGATAATGTAGCCAAAATATCATTTAGACCACCTGTTTCTTCCCCTATTTTAATCATTTGAATCATAATATTAGGAATTTCACCTTCATTTACCATCGCATTAGAAACAGAACTTCCAGTTTTTATTGATTGAGCTGCATTTCTTAACAATTCTTCATAAACAGCGCTATCTACCACCGTTGAGGCTGTTTCTACAGCTTTAACAACAGAAATACCACTAGCTAACATAGTATTCATATTTCCACAAATTCGAGAAAGATACATTTTTTTATATAACCCCCCTATATAAGGA
>Ga0268276_1004227_pt1 | contig 10302 bp, 10 predicted proteins | sample saktaG_4_FD_190145 | JGI IMG/M metagenome (GOLD analysis project Ga0268276, IMG submission 190145) | Saline water microbial communities from Sakinaw Lake, British Columbia, Canada - sak_2010_1_5_45m | ecosystem: Environmental > Aquatic > Non-marine Saline and Alkaline > Saline ...
CGACGCCCGAGAGCATGACCGCCAGGGTATTCACGAACTCCTCGACGATGTCGGGGAGGAACTGTTCGGCCGGGTTCTTGACCACCGTGAGGGTCGTCGTCTTCGCGTCCAGGAGGTCGAGGGTGAATTGTCCGGGGATGACGACCATGGCCGAGGCCCTGCCCTTCTTCATCAGCTTGAGGCCCTCGGCCTCGTCGGTCACCGTCACCTGGAACATCTTTTTCATCGGATCGACGTCGAAGGTCCCCAGCAGGAGCTTCGAGGCGAGGCCCTTGTCGTGGTCGACGAGGAGGACCCGGATGGGCGGCAGCTGGCTCTCCTCGGCCCGGGGGGCGAAGATGACGCCGATGAGGCCGGTCATCGCCATGGGGATGACGATGTAGATGAGGATCGCCAGCGGCGCCTTGAGGTGGCGGCGCACGTCGTTCGCGAGGACGAGGACGAGCCGGCGCATCCCCTAATCCCTCAGGCTCCGTCCGGTCAGCTTCAGGAACACCGTCTCCAGGCTGGGCGACTTGATCTTCATATCGGTGACGGCGAGCTTGCGCTGGAACAGCCGGTCCATGACCCTCGGGATCTGTTCCGTGTCGCTCACGGCCAGCGAGGCCAGGCCGTCGGCCACCGATATCAGCTCGATGCGGTCTCCGGCGAGGTCCTGGAGGGCTTCCGAGAACGGGGCCGCGGCGAAATCCCCGACGATCTCCACGACGTCGCGCTCGCCGACGATGCGGACGAGCTCGTCGAGCGACCCCTCCGCCAGGATGCGGCCGCGGTCCATGATGGCGATGCGGGAACAGGTCGTCTCGACTTCGGCCAGCTGGTGGGTGGTGAAAATGACCGCCGTGCCCGCGGCGCCGGCGCTGCGGATTATGTCGAGGATGCTGACTTTGGCCTGGACGTCGATGCCGACCGTCGGCTCGTCGAGAAGGAGCAGGTCGGGACGGTGGAGCAGGCCGATGGCCGTGTTGAGGCGGCGCTTCATGCCTCCGGAGAAGTTTTTGACCGGCTCCTTGGCCCGGCCGGCGAGCTCGACGAGCTCCAGCAGCTCCGCGGTCCGGCGCTTCAGCTCCGCCCGCGGCACGTCGTAAAGGCCGCCCCAGAAGAGCAGGTTGTCCATGGCGTTGAGCTCGTCGTAGAAGGCCATATCCTGGGGAACGATCCCCAGGCGGTTCTTCAGGTTGCGGTCGGAGAACAGATTGCGGCCCTGGAAGCTCACGGTCCCGGTGAAGTCGCCGAGCGTCCCCGCCAGGATGGAGATCAGCGTCGTCTTGCCGGCGCCGTTAGGGCCGAGCAGTCCGAGCACCTCCCCTTTCTTCAGGTCCAGGGAGAAGCGGTCGAGGGCCACGACATCGCCGTACGATTTGGTCAGGTTCTTGATCTCAAGCATTTTCGGCACACCCTTCCCCGGGATTTTACCATATCTACGCTCCGGCCTGCGAAATGGTTTACCGCCGGAACGAAGACTTCAGCGCCGCTCCTCACCCTCAACGGCGGAGTGACCTTCGAGAAGATTCGAGCCGGGCCTGATGCGTCTCGGCCGGAACGGCCTCGAGGTTGTGAATAAATGGCCGGGAGTTTATAATTGTCCTCCTGAGCTTTCGCCGCACGGGGACAGGGCGTCAAGAAAAGGAGACCATTCTTGCGGACCGAGCGGAAAGCGTCTCTGCGCGTAACATATGATTGTATCCCTTGCGCCATCGGCAGCTTGGTCACGCTCTTCAACAGGGGCGTGGTGCCGGAAGACAAACAAGAACCCGCGATGCGCGCCCTGCTGGCCTATTTGAGCGAGCTCGATTTCAAGCAGTCCCTGCCGCAGATGGGCAAAGAGATGCATCGCCTCATCCGCGACGTTCTGGGCAACCCGGACCCCTACTTCGAGATCAAGCAGGCCTTCAATCAGCGGATGCTGGAATATTATCCGACTCTGAAAAAGCTGGTGGCCGACGCGGCCGACCACTTTTTAGTAGCCTTGAGGCTGGCGATCGCGGGCAATGTCATCGATTTCGGCCCGAACCGCCCCTTTGATCTCGACGCCACTCTGGATCGGGCCCGATCGATCGTCCTGGCCGTCGACGCATCCGAATCCCTGCGGGATGCCATTCTCCGGGCAAAAACCCTGCTCTATCTCGGCGACAACGCGGGCGAGATCGTGATGGACCGCATTTTCCTGGAGACCATCCGGCATCCGAACGTCCATTTTGCCGTCCGGGGCGCGCCGATCATCAACGATGCGACGATCGACGACGCGAGAGCGGTCGGGATCGACAGGATCGCTCGAGTCATCTCCAGCGGCGACGACGCGCCGGGCACGATCCTGGAGACGACATCGCCCGAATTCAGGGATATTTTCGATCGGGCCGACCTCGTCATCGCCAAAGGCCAGGGCAATTATGAAGGGTTGTGCGGGATCGATAAGAACATTTATTTCATTCTGATGGCCAAGTGCGAGCATGTGGCCGCCCACCTGGGCGTCCAGAGAGGCGATTTCGTGGTCGCAGCGACCTGACGGGAGGCGGCGATGCCTTTTGGAATTGGAAGAAGAGGCGGAAGAGGCCGACACGGGCGGGGAGGCATGGGCGGAGCCGGGGGGCGAGGGAGCTTCGTGGCCGGGGATTGTCTCTGCCCCCGCTGCGGCGCGGTCCTGCTCCATCGCCTGGGAGTCCCCTGCTTTCAGATCGCCTGTCCCAGCTGCGGCTCTCCGATGACCCGGCGATTCAACGTACCCGGCGAAGGAACACCCCGACGGACGGCCGCCCCTTCTGAAAAGCCGGTAGTCGACCAAGATGCCTGCACCGGCTGCCAAAGTTGCATTCCTGTCTGCCCCGAGAACGCTATCGAGATGAGAAACGACAAAGCCTTTATTCTGGCCGATCCGTGCGCCAACTGCCGGGTTTGCATTCCGGCCTGTCCGGTCGGCGCCATAAAATAGCGAAGGAGTCGAGGGTATGACAGAGCAGGCCGCCAAGCTGAGAACGGGCCAGAGGGTCGCCTTATTGGCGACGGCGGTCACGCTCCTGCTCGCGGTGTTAAAAGGGGTCGTCGGCACCCTTTTCGCTTCCAAGGTCCTGGTCGCCGATGCCTTCCACAGCGCCGCCGATACCATGGCCATTTTCGCCTCGGCCTTTGGCTTATGGCTGGCCTCGCGAGAAAAGAGCCGGCGTTTCCCCTATGGCCTTTTCAAGGCAGAAACGCTGCTGACCTTGATCATCGGAGCGCTCATCCTATGGGCCGGCGTCGAATTGTTGCTGGACGGGTATCATAAGCTGTTCTTCGTGCCGCCGCTCGTCCGATTCCCGTTTCTACCGGTGGCCGTCTCCGGCCTTTCTATCGTGGCCGCATTTTTTATCGCCCGGAAGGAAAAGCGGACCGGCAAAGCCATCAATTCCCAGTCGCTGTTGGCCAACGCCGCCGAATCGATGCTCGACATCGCCTCATCCACCGTTGTTCTGGTCGGGATCCTCATGGCCTACTGGCAGATCCGCTACGTCGAGGGCGTTATCGTCATCCTCATCTCGCTTTTGATCCTGAAGCTGGGGCTGGAAAATGCCTGGAGGTCCCTGCTGGTGTTATTGGACGCCAATCTGGATGAACCCTTGCAGGCGCAGATCGAACAGATGCTGCTGGACATCCCGGGCGTCAAGGATACCGAGGACATCAAGATCCGCCAGGCCGGCCCGTTCCGCATGGTGGAACTGAAATTCGCCACCAACCCGTCGATCAGCATCACCCAGGCCCACGCCATCGCCGACGAGGTCGAACGGCAGGTTATCCAACAATTCACGACGGTCGAATCCGTTTTCGTGCATGTCGAGCCCTCTCAGCAAAAAAATGTCCGGGCCATCATCCCCGTCTCGGAGATCAACGGCCTTGATTCGAAGGTCTACGGGCATTTCGGGCGGGCCCCTTATATGGTCATCGTGAGCATCGATGAGAACGATGCGGTTATCGAGGATTTCTACCTGAACGAATTCTTGGGCCGCAAACAGCATATCGGGCTCAATGTCGTCAAGATGATCATCCCTTACGGCCTGGACATGCTGTTCACCAACAAGATCGGGGAGATCTCGTTTTACATGTTGAAAGAGAATCTCATCGACATCTATCAGATCCTCGACGAGAACATGACGGTCAAAAAGGTCATCGAGCTCTATAGGCAAAACGGATTGCCTCGGATCCTGAAACCGACGCATTCGGTCGAGGAAAGCGAGGTCGAAAGCCAGGAGCATGATAAGGAGGTATCATCGTGAATCAACCACGCTTCTCCCATCGCCTGGGGCAAATTCCCAAGTCGGCCATCCACGAGATGACGAGACTCTCGAAAGAGATCGAGGACGTCGCTTTCCTGTCCTGGGCCAAACCGACTTCGGCCGCGCCCGATCATATCCACGAGGCCGCGATAGAGGCCATCCGCAGGGGGTTGGTCGACGGATACTCGGAAAGCCCGGGTCTGCCGGACCTACGGCGCGAGATCGCAAAGAAGCTGGCCCGGGATAACGCCATACCCGCCGACCCTTCCCAGATCCTGGTGACGGTCGGTGCCATCGAGGGGATCGCGGCCGCGATCCTGGCCGCGATCGACCCGGGGGACGAGGTGATCCTGCCGTCGCCGACCTACTCGACGCATATCAACCAGGTCCTGTTGGCCTCGGGCCGGCCTGTCTTTGTCCCGACCATCGAGGAGGAGGGATTCATCCTCGACATTGAGGGGATCCGGAAGGCGATCTCGCCGAAAACACGGGCGATCCTGTACAGCTCGCCGAGCAATCCTACGGGCACGGTCTTCAGCGAGAAGCAGCTCCGGCAGCTGGCCGAGCTCGCCCTCGCGCACAACCTGACGGTCATCACCGACGAGGCCTACGAGTACTTCACTTTCGACGGGCACCGCCACTTCAGCATCGCCTCGATCCCCGAGATGAGAAAAAGCGTCGTGAGCTGTTTCACCTTCACCAAGACGTATGCCATGACGGGATGGCGGGTCGGCTATCTCCATGCCGATGCGGAATGGATACCGCTGATCAACAAAGCGCACATCCCCCTGGCCATCTGCGTGCCCGTGGTGTCACAGTATGCCGCCCTGGCCGCCTTGACGGGGCCGCAAGCCTGCGTCGCGAAGTTCAGGAACGAGTATTTGGCGGCCCGCGATCGGATGTGCGAGCGGCTGGACCGGTTGAGCACGGTCCTGGCCTATCAGAAGCCCGGCGGCGCCTACTTGATGTTCCCCAAGATTTTGCTGGGCGAAGGCAAGAATTCACAGGCTTTTTGCGAAAGGCTGTTGAGAGAAGCCCGCGTTTCGACGACACCCGGCGGCGATTTCGGGCCCACGGGCGAGCGGCATCTGAGGCTTTCGTTCTGTGTGCCGCTGAACATAGTCGACAAAGCTTTCGACAGGATGGAAGAATTCTTTACCGCGATCGGAAGCGCTCCTTGACGACTGGCTCAAGCGGGCGTGTTCTTCAGATCCACCGGTCCATCCCCGCTTTGGCGAGAAGGCCGTCCAAAGAGATAGCATGGAGATCCAGTCCCAGGTCCTTCGGATCCCCTCCCATGGCGATACCGAGAAGCTGAGGATAGAGAAGGACCGGTATATGGTAGTGTTTCCCGAACCGCTCGTTGATCACTTTTTGTTGATCGCTGTACATCAGGTAGCACGTCTGGCACTGAACAACCAAGCCGTCTATTTTTTGGCTCATGACGTCATCGAGTTTCTTTTGGACGAGATAGAACGCGGGCTCTCGGGAGACGGGGAAGCTCTTGCCTCCGCAGCATAAAGGGAGAGTTTCATACGGAGCGGGAAAAGCGCCGGTGGCCGAGATCAGCTCATGAAGAGTTCTCGGATTGTCCGGATCATCAAATCCTTCAAACGCAGACTCCGGCTTCAAATAGTGACAGCCATAATGAGGAGCGACCCGAAGGTTGGACAGATCTCGTTTTACCTTTCCCTTGATCCTCTCCAAGCCCACGTCTTCATATAAAACCCTCGAGAGATGTTTCACTCGGGTTCTTCCCTTGTATTCGAGGCCGACGAGCTCTAATTTCCTGTTCACGCTGTCTCGTGTTTCCTGATCCTTCAAGCGCTCGATCGCCTCGGCTAAAGCTCCCGTGCATGACGCGCAAAGGGTGAGAATATCGAGTCCTTTCGCTTCGGCGTGGGCTAAATTCATGGTCGCCAACAGCAATCCCGCCTCTCGGCTCAAATTGACCTGGTTCATCCCGCAGCAGACGAAATCGGCGATATCGACCAGTTCGATCCCGATCTCTCGGCACACCCATCGGGACGAGATCTCGTACTGAATGACCTGGGTCGGCGTCGTGCACCCCAAAAACAAGGCGTAACGGCTCATTCTACCGGTCGCCTTGAGCCGGAATCTTGTCGGTGCCTGTCGACTCGATCAGTTTCTTCGCTTTTGCGCCGTCGCTCTTGATCGCCGGGAGGGACCGGGCCTCCCTCTTTCGGGCCAAGGCCTCATCCGTGGGGAACACCAGGCCTGTTCGCATGACCTGCCGGGTCTGCTCGACCCACGGGGAAGGGGCATAGCCGGCTTCGGCGGCCATGTTCTTCAAGACATTCAAGATGCTGAAAAATTGGACGTTCTGCGGGCAGTGCTGTTCGCAGTTATGGCATGTCGTGCAACACCAGATCCAGGGGCTCGCCAAGACCTCCTGCTTCATTCCCAGTTTCACCATCTTGGTCAGTTTCTTGGGACTGTACTCGGGGAAAACCTCACTGATCGGGCATCCTGCCGTGCACGTTCCGCAGGAAAAACAGGCATTCAGCCCCTGAGCCTCTCTGTGCTTGAGGACGTCCCGCCTGAATTGCGGGTTCCGATTCGAGATTGGAATTGGGCCTTGCGCCTTCCCGTGCTGATCCATGTTATGATTCTTTCATCTCCTCCAGGATCGCGTTCTTCAATTCGGCCATGCTGGGGATGCCCATAAATTTGAGCATTCCGTTGATCGCCACGGCAGGAACCGTCATGATGCCGTATTGCGCCGCCCTGACCGCATCCACGGCGATATTGACTTCCTCGACGATCAGCTTGCCCTGAAATTCATGGGCTAATTCTTCGAGCATGGCTTTGACGGCCGGACATCCTACGCATCCCGGGGACATAAACTCTTCCACGTAAACGTCTTCCATGATCTATGAGCCTCCTTTGTCGATTTTCCCTGCTTTGACCATGAATTCAGGAAGCTTGATCTTCCCTTTCCGGAGCTCTCCATCCGCAAATGAGGCGGCCGCCTTGGCCTGGATGATCGAAGTCGGGATGTCCTTAGGGCCTTGAGCAGCGCCGCAGATATAGATGCCACGGACATTCGTTTCCACGGGGCGAAGCTTCGGATGGACTTCTTTAAAAAAGCCATTCTTATCCCGTTCGATCCCCAGGATCCGGGAAAGCTCCTGGGTCCCTGAAGAGGGGATGGTGGCGCAGGACAGGACCACTAAGTCCGCTTCGAGTTCCAAGACACGACCGATATCCGGGTCTTCGACTTTCACAAGAAGGTTTTTTGTTTCCGGATCTTCGGCCACCTCGCCGGGCCTTCCGCGGATAAAGTTGATCCCCATATCCCGGGTCCTTCTGTAATATTCTTCGAAACCTTTGCCCGTGGTCCGCATATCGATATAACAGATATAGATCTCCGTGTCGGGCAAAACCATCTCTCGGATCACCTGGGCGTGCTTCAACGCGTACATGCAGCAGATGCTGGAACAGTAATCGTTGGCGTTTATGTCCCTTGAGCCCACGCATTGGATCATGACAATGGTTTTAGGCTCTTTCCCGTCGGTCGGCCTGAGGAGCTTGCCCTTTGTCGGACCATCGATGTCCAAAAGCCTGGCCAGCTGGAATTGGGTCACCACGTTGCCGTAGCGCCCGTATCCATATTCCCGCTTCTCTGTAGGATCGTACTCATCAAAGCCCGTCGCCACGATGATCGCGCCGACCTTCAGCTCGACGGTTTTGGCCTGCTGGCCGAAATTGATGGCATCCGTAGGGCACGCCTTTTCACACAAACGGCAGCTTCCATTACGGAAATAAAGACAGCTTGCGGCATCAATCACCGCTTTTCGGGGGATCGCCTGATCATAAGGGATGTAGATCGCTTTTCGAGGCCCCATGCCCGCGGAGTAGACATCATCCCTCACTTTGCGGGGGCAGATCTTTACGCAATCTCCGCAACCGGTGCATTTGTCCCCGTCGATGTATCGTGGCGATTGAACGACTTCAATATGGAAGTTTCCGATATAGCCGTCCACGCTCCGGACTTCCGCATTGGTCAACAAGTTGATGTGGGGATGGATATTGGCATATGCGGTTTTCGGCGCCAAGATGCAAGGGGCACAATCATTCGTGGGGAAAACTTTGTAGAGCAAGGCCATTTTCCCCCCGATCGTGGGCAGCCTCTCCACGATGTGGACCTGATAGCCTTTATCGGCCAAATCCAAGCCCGCTTCCAGGCCGGCGATTCCTCCCCCTATCACCAAAACGGATTGTTCTGCTTTCACGTCAACGAAAGGGATCAGGCGTTTCAGCCTCATCCGTTTTACAGCAAGCTCAAGAAGCTTCCGGGATTCTTCCAACGCCCGCTCGGGAGCAAGCTTCTGGGGGCTTCCCGGCATCGTCCATTTTCTGATATCGATCAAATCCACGAACTGCGGCTCTAAACCCGCTTTCTCCCCGCAGCGCTGAAAAGTCATGAGATGCAGAGCAGGTTCGCACGCGGCCACGACCACCCTGTCCAATTTCTGATCGCGAATGGCGTTCTGGATGTCGGTCTGGCCGTTCTCCGAGCAGCAGAACTTATGGCGCGCGATATGCACGACTCCCGGGAGATGTTTTGAGCTTTCGGCCAGGGCTTCTAGAGGCAGCCCTCCGGCGATATTTTTTCCGCAGTGACATAGGAAAATACCGATCCGAGGTTCTGTCTGAATTTTCACTTCTTTTCAAGCCATCTTTAAAGATCGATGGCGGAGTCGTCTAGAGACATCTGTCCCAACGCTCAACGACATCACGAGCCGCCCCGACAGCCTGTGCGACCGCTGTGATGACCAGCTTTGCCGGCGAAACTGCGACGTCGCCGACGGCATAGACGCGATCGATATTCGTCCTTCCTTTATGGTCGACAAGAATATAGCCGGCCTGATCGACTTTTATCCCCGATGCTCTGGCCATTTCACTGTTGGGAATGCCTTCGAGCTGAAAGAAGACACCGTCCGTATCGATCTCTTTGGCGGCCCGGGTTTCCCTGTTCGCCAGAACAACACTTCTGACTTTCATGTCTCCCTTGATTTCTTGGAGCTCCATGTTGGCGAGAATTTCGATCTTCTGTTCTTCACAACTTTTGACGAGAATCTTCTCCGCGCACAGTTTCTCTTTCTGACAAACCAGCTTCACGAGAGATCCTGTCCGGGAGAGAAACAAGGCGACTTCCGCGGCCCGACTGTCTTCTCCGACGACAAGGACTTTTTTTCCCTTAAAAAAACCCCCGTCACAGACCGCACAATGACTGACGCCCCTGCCGTAAAACTGACTCTCGCCGGACGCTCCGGACGTTCTCGGATGTCTTCCTGAAGCGATAATGACGGCGTCCGCCGAATACTGAGATTTTTCTGATGTCACAGTGCGCGTTTGGCCTTCAAAGTCCAATTTTACGACTTTCTCTAACGGACGGATCTCCGTTCCGGCCTCCTGACATTGCTGGACCATTCTATCCACGAGGTCTTTCCCGCTCATTCTTCCGAAACAACCGGGATAGTTCTCCAGGAGAGGAATCTCCGCCGCATATCCTCCGGCCATTTTCTCATCAAGGATTACCGTATCGAGGCCATAACGAGCCAAATTGACGCCCGCCGTAAGGCCCGCCGGCCCGGCCCCGATCACGACGGCATATCGATGTTCCATCATAAGCCTCCTTCCCGCTTATCGGGGGGTGAAACTTTGCGTTTCGGCTCCGCCCGCCTACCGGCCCTGTTTCGGGATGAGGGCTCAATCTTTCAACAGGATGGAAGGTTATACCCGGGCTCAGAATAAGTCAAGGGCGGTGGGGGGCGAATCAGGACGCTCGAACGCTGTTCTGCCCCCGCTGCAAACGAGGTTGCTTTAAGATCGTTTTGCCTTCGATTTAAATGTTCTCTGACTTATGAAAATAATAAATTATGATAGCATGACTGAAATCGTCTAACCTGATTAATTCATAAATTTTTGAAAACGCAAGTTTAGACGCTCAAGACGGCGAGCTATAACGGGTGGTCAAGGATTCAGACGCCAGCCAGCCGGTTTTCCGATCGATCTCGGCTGCTCTTCC
>Ga0268276_1004228_pt1 | contig 10302 bp, 17 predicted proteins | sample saktaG_4_FD_190145 | JGI IMG/M metagenome (GOLD analysis project Ga0268276, IMG submission 190145) | Saline water microbial communities from Sakinaw Lake, British Columbia, Canada - sak_2010_1_5_45m | ecosystem: Environmental > Aquatic > Non-marine Saline and Alkaline > Saline ...
AGAATAAAAATATGGCAATTTTAGATATATTTAAACATAAAGAAGAGTTAGCAAAGGGAAAAAAGAAAGTTGTTGCGAAGAAAGTAAAGACTGCAAAGCCAGTTAGCGTTGTTAGCGATGGTTCAGCAAATACAGGAAAAGAGGTAGTTGCTCCTAAAAAGGATGTCGCCGGACAGAAAAGAAGTGTAGCTTCGGTATATAATGTTATCTCTGAGCCACACATATCTGAAAAAGGGACAAACTCAGGATCAATTAATCAGTATGTCTTTGATGTCTCCAGCGATGCGAATAAGCCAATGATCAAGGAGGCAATAGAAATAATTTACAATGTTGATGTTTTGTCAGTAAATATAATAAATATTCCACCGAAGAAAAGAAGGATGGGAAGGATAGAGGGAGTTAGGAAATCATATAAAAAAGTAGTTGTCAAAATAAAAGCAGATCAAAAGATTGAAATTATATAATCATGAAACACTATAGACCACTAACGCCAGGGCAAAGGGGGATGACCGGAATTGATTATTCGGTTTTGACAAAAAAAGAGCCAGAAAAGACTCTCACGGTTAGTTTACAAAGAAGAGTGGGAAGAGCAAGTAATGGCAGGGTTACCGTCCGCCACAGAGGGGGTGGAGTAAAGAGAATGTTTAGGATAGTAGAATTTGGGCAAGCAAGATTAGATGTTGTGGGAAAGGTTATCGCCTTGGAATATGATCCAAATAGAACATCTTTTATTGCTTTAATACGGTATCCCGATAACACAAAATCATATATTTTGGCACCGCAAGATTTAAAGGTTGGAGATGAAGTAATCTGTTCAGAAAAGACAGTATTAGCTCCAGGCAATAGAACAAAGATAAAACACTTACCAGTAGGAACAATGATCCATAATATTGAATTTGTATCGGGCAGGGGCGGAATAGCAGTAAAGGGTGCAGGAACAGCTGCTCAGATTTTATCTCAAGATGGAGATTATGCGCAATTGAAAATGCCATCAACCGAAATTAGGAAGATAAAGAATGATTGTTTTGCTTCGATCGGGGTTATCTCTAATCCAGAACATCGTTTCGTTAATTTAGGGAAAGCTGGTAGAGCAAGATTAATGGGCAGGCGTCCGGGAGTGAGAGGTACAGCTATGAATCCTTGCGATCATCCTCACGGTGGTGGTGAAGGTAGACAGCCGATTGGTTTGAAACATCCGAAGACTCCTTGGGGTAAGGCTGCTCTAGGGTTAAAGACAAGACATAGGAAAAATCAGTCAAACAAGTTCATTATTCAAAGAAGACAAAAGAAAACCAAATAACATGTCACGATCATCAAAGAATGGTCCATGGATTGACCCAAGATTATTAGAAAAAATGGGAAAGGTTAAGAAGGGAGATAGAGTAATTATTAAGACTTGGTCTCGAGATTGTTCTATTACTCCAGAAATGGTTGGTTTTACTTTTGGTGTCCACAATGGGAAAGAACACATTGCAGTTTTCATCGCGGAAGATATGGTTGGCCATAAATTAGGGGAATTTGCTCCAAGCACAATATTCAAACGACATGGAGGAAGGATGCAAAAAGACATAGAATTAAAGGCTGAGGGTGCCGAAGCTGCAAAAACAGAAGCCGTCGCTAAGCCGGCTGCTAATAAACCTGGTAAATAAACATGCAAATTCAAGTTAAATTAAATTATTTAAGGATAGCACCAAGGAAGACAAAACAAATTGTGGATTTGGTGCGAGGAAAAACAGCTGTTCAAGCAGCTAGTATTCTTGAGTTTGTGGTTAGGAAGCCAGCAGAACCCATTTTGAAACTTTTAAAAAGTGCAATGGCCACAGCAAAGAATGATTCTAAATTAGATGTTAATAATCTATACATTTCCAAAATTACATCAAACGAAGGGCCAAAATTAAAAAGATTTAGACCAGTATCCCGTGGTTCTGCTCATCCTCTATGGAAAAGAACTTCCCATATCTTATTAGTTTTAGATGAAATTAAACCTACCGCAGGGAAAAAATCTGAAAAAGGAGAGAACAAAACCGCAACAACCAGCCAGGCGGAAGGAAATATTGAGGTAAATGAAGGCGATTCAACAAAAAAGAAAGAGAAACAAAAATTCGAGAACAGGAATCAGAAAATGCAAAAAGGTCCAGGATCTTTAAATAGAATGTTTAGAAGAAAATCAATTTAATTATATGGCACATAAAGTCCACCCAAAATCATTTAGAATAAAAGGAATGGAGGATTGGAGCATCCGTGGTTATTATGGTACAAAGCCTGCCAAGAGCTTTGAGGAAGATTACGTTATAAGAGAATATATAATCAAGCAATTAGCTGAAGCTTCTGTCGCCAATGTTGAAATTGAGCGTTCTGTTAATAAGATGAATATTATTATCCATTCTGCTAGACCCGGTCTAATCATCGGACGTGGTGGAGAAGGAATAGATAAACTAAAGGCATCTTTAATAAAGAAGGCTTTGAAAATGAAAAACGGGGGCATTAAGAAGGATGTGAAGATTGAGATTAGAGAGATAAAGAATCCTATGTTGTCAGCACCCCTAATCGCCCAGCAAATGGCTCAACAGATTGAGAAGAGAATGCCCTTCAGACAAGTTTTAAAACGAACCATCGAGAAGGTCATGGCCAATAAGGAAATCCAAGGGATAAGAGTCGAAGTTTCCGGAAGATTAAATGGTGTCGAGATCGCTAGGAAGGAGTGGTTAAAACAAGGAAGATTGCCAAGGAATACAATAAGAGCTGATATCGAGTATGCCGAAGCCAGGGCCCTTTGTACCTATGGAACAATAGGAATAAAGGTCTGGATATATAAAGGAGATAAATTCGAATAAATCATCATTTTCAACAAATATGTCATTATTAATGCCCAAAAAAGTTAAACACAGAAAGTGGCACAAGGGACACTCAAAGGGTATCGAGAATAGAGCAACCGAATTAAACTTTGGATCTTTTGGGTTGAAATCTTTGGACACAAAATGGATCACCTCAAGGCAATTAGAATCTGCTAGAAGAGTTGTTATCCGTTATTTAAAAAAAGGAGGGAAACTCTGGTTAAGGATATTCCCAGATAAGCCAGTAACCTTTAAGGGAAGCGAAGTTCCTATGGGTGGCGGGAAAGGCGGAGTAGATCATTACGTTTTTGCAATTAGACCAGGTAGAATGATTTTTGAATTAGACGGTGTGAAAGAGGAAGTTGCCAAGGCTGCTTTTAAGATAGCATCTGGCAAATTACCGATTAAAACTAAATTTGTAAAAAGATAAAACATGAAAGCTGCTGAAATAAGAAAAAAAGATAAAAAGGAATTGGCGATTGACCTACAAAACTTGAAAGAAAGATTGAGCGGTGTTCGTTTTAAGCTTGCGGCCAATAAGATCAAGAATGTTAGAGAGATAAGAGCTATAAAGAAAGACATTGCCAGAATTCTTACTATAAATAAGGAAACAACAAAATAATAACATGGCAAAAAGAAAATTAATTGGAAAAGTCATTTCAACTAAGATGCAGAAAACTGTGGTGGTTCAGATAGAAAGTATTAAAGAACATCCATTATATAAAAGAAGATATAAGATGCATAAGAATTTTAAAGCCCATGACGAGAAGGGAGAGTATAAAGAAGGGGATGTTGTTGTAATTGAAGAAGGTAGGCCATTATCAGGAGATAAAAATTGGACAGTAATAAGCAAAGTTTAATATAAACATATATGATTCAGCCAAGATCAATGCTAAAAATCGCAGACAACACTGGAGCTAAAATTATCCAATGTATTAATGTCTTAGGAGGAACCCGCAAGCGCTATGCTCAGCTGGGTGATATTATTGTAGCTGCGGTGAAGAAGGCTGAACCAAGAAAACTTGTGAAAAAGCACGATGTTGTCAAGGCAGTAATTATCCGCCAGAGAAGAGAATTCCGAAGAGCCGATGGTTCATATATACGATTTGATGACAACGCCGCCGTTATAATTGGAGATGAAAATAAGCCAAAGGGAGGAAGAGTTTTCGGACCAATGGCTAAAGAAATTAAAGAGAAAGGATTTATCGATGTGGCTATGTTAGCCCCAGAATTAGTATAGAGACTATTGAACAATAATATTACAACCATGAAGATTAAAAAGAACGATACAGTATTAATAATTTCAGGGAAAGATCGCGGGAGAACCGGGAAAGTTTTGAACGTCTCGAAAGAAAACAACAATATTATTGTTGAAGGAATTAATATTAAGAAAAAACACGCAAAACCTAAGAAATCAGGGGAGAAAGGACAGATAGTACAAATTCCTGCTTTTATGGATGCTTCAAACACAAAATTGCTTTGTCCTAAATGCAATAAAGCGGTAAGGATTGGCTACAGGACCGAAGGAGATAAAAAGTTTAGATTTTGTAAAAAGTGCAATCAGGAAATATAAAAATATGATAAGACTTAAAGAAAAATATCAAAAAGAAGCAATCCCAGCCATGAAGAAAGATCATGGCTATAAGAATGTTATGGCAATGCCAAAGATTGTTAAGGTTGTTGTGAACTCTTGTTTCGGAAAAGATGCTGCCACAAAGACATCACAGGAAAGAGAAAAAGTTGCAAAAAATATTGCCACGGATTTGTCTCTTATTACCGGGCAAAAGGCAAAGATTGTAAAGTCAAAGAAATCCATTGCTGGTTTTAAATTGAGGGGGAATATTGATATCGCTGCAGTGGTGACTTTGAGAAAGAATAAGATGTACGAATTTCTTGAAAGACTATTGTATTTAACATTACCAAGGTCCAGAGATTTCCAAGGGTTAAATTCAAAGGGGATTGATAAGAAAGGAAATTTAACAATTGGGTTCAAAGAACACATTTCTTTTCCAGAAGTTATCACCGAAAAAGAGAAAACCATTTTTGGATTAGAAATTACAGTGGTGACAAACGCTAAGACCAAAGAAGAGGGCTTATTATTATATAGATTATTGGGTTTTCCAATCCGAGCTGAAAAAGCAAAGGTTGTTAAAACTGTTTAAATTAAAATTATATGGCAACAACCGGACAAATCGCAAAATCAAAGAAGAAACCAAAATTCAGCACAAGAATAGTGAATAGATGTTTTAAGTGTGGAAGAAGACATGGCTTTATAAGGAAATTTGGTCTTTGCAGAATTTGCTTTCGAGAATTGGCCAATAAAGGAGAGATTCCAGGTATTAAAAAATCAAGCTGGTAATATATAAAATCAACATGATAGATCCAATAACAGACATGTTAAATCAAATAAGGAACGGCCAGGCGGTACAAAAGACAGAAATATCTGTGCCGTTTTCGAAGTTGAAACAAAATATTGTTGATATCTTGGCCGAGGAAGGAATGGTGGGTGCCGTCAAGAAGGGTTTAAAGAAAGATACCAAATCTCTTAAGATCAATTTGAAATACAAAGATAGTTTGCCTGTTATCGGTGGGCTTAAAAGGATTTCAAAGCCTGGCCAGAAAATTTATGTCGGCTATTCAGATATGAGAGCTGTCAGAGGTGGTAAAGGATTTTCCATAATTTCAACACCAAAGGGTTTAATGACAAACAAAAAGGCAAGACAGGAGAAGGTTGGTGGTGAAGTGCTGTGTGAAATATGGTAATTTAATTTAATAAACATATGTCAAGAATTGGTAAAAAAATAATTGAAATCCCAGCAAATGTGAAGATAGAAATCTCAGGGCAAGAGGTGAAGGTTTCAGGTCCTCTGGGGAATTTAGCTCAGACTGTCCATCCAGAAATAAAGGTGGAGATTAAAGACAACCAGATTGTTCTTTCGCCAAAGGTTAAAGAATACGAGAAAAATGTCGGCGCTCTTTGGGGGTTATTCAGGGCTCTTATCTTTAATATGATTGAAGGTGTCACCAAAGGATTTGAAAAGAAATTGGACATAGAAGGAGTTGGCTACAAGGCAGCCGTTGAGGGAAACGAATTAGTTTTAAATGTAGGATTTACAAATCCAGTAAGAGTTGCCTGTCCCGAAGGGATTAAATTTGTCGTAGAGAAGAACCTCATTATCATCACAGGATATGACAAGGCAAAAGTTGGTCAGATTTCAGCAATAATCAGAAAGGTTAAGAAGGCAGAACCATATAAGGGAAAGGGTTTGAAATACTTTGGTGAAAAGATAAGAAGGAAAGAAGGAAAGAAAGTTGTTTCTACTAAGAAATAAAAATATGAAAATAGAAATTAAAAAACAAAAGAGGCAGAGACGCCACAAAATGATAAGATCAGAGATCAAGGGTACTGCCAAACGTCCTCGATTGTGTGTCTTCAGATCTGCAAAACATATTTACGCCCAATTGGTTAATGACGAAAAGAATATAACAATATTGTCTGTTAGTGACTTTGAAGTTAAGAAAGCTCCTTCTCGACAGGTTAAAAGCAAGGGTGGCAAAGATGTAAAGCCAGGCAATAAAGAGAATAAATCATTTGAGGTGGGAAAGTTGATAGCAGAGAAAGCCAAGGAAGCTAAGATTGAATCAGTGGTTTTTGACCGCGGAGGATTTGTCTACCATGGAAGAATAAAAGCGGTTGCCGATGGTGCCAGAGAAGGTGGCCTTAAATTTTAATAAATAATAATATGTTTGATTCCAATAACAACAGAAGAAGAGGACCAAGAGACTTTAAACCAAAAGATGAATTTGATTCAAAGATGTTAGATTTGGCTAGAGTTACTAGAGTAACTGGTGGTGGAAAGAGAATGAGTTTCCGTGCAGTGGTGGTCGTTGGCGATAGGAAGGGGAGAATTGGTTTAGGATTAGATAAGGGGAAGGATGTCTCGCAATCCATTGATAAAGCCACAAGAAAAGCTAAGAAGAATTTGATTACAGTGGTTATCAAAGAAAATACAATTCCTCACGAGGTTCAAGCTAAGTATGGGCCATCAGTGGTGTTATTGAAGCCACAGATAAAAGGTAGAGGTTTGGTTGCCGGTGGTGTTGTCAGGGTTATTTGCGATTTAGCTGGGATTAAAGATATTTCCTCAAAGATTATTTCCAGATCAAAGAATAAATTAAATAATGCACGAGCAACGATAGAGGCTTTAAAGAAGTTAAAAATCTAATATGCAATTACACGAATTAAAAACAATTCATAAAGGAAGAAGATCTCAGAGAGTAGGTCGCGGTGGAAAACGCGGTACTTTTTCTGGTCGTGGTACAAAGGGTCAGACCTCTAGAGCGGGGGCTAAGATGATGCCAATGATCAGGGAGATGATTAAAAGATATCCTAAACTTAGGGGGTATAGACACAGTGGCATTCCAAAAAACATTGTGGTTGTTAATGTTGGAGCTTTGGAGAATAAATTTAAGGCCGGAGAGATCGTCACTCCCGAAGCTTTGCATAATTTAGGAATTATTCGTAATATAAATGGGAAGGTTCCCGGAGTTAAGATTTTGGGTGCAGGGGAGATTAAAAAGGCTTTAACTATCGAAAATTGTAAGGTTTCTAAAGAGGCTAGGGTTAAAATAGAGAAGGCCGGAGGGGCCATAAGAGATAAGGCCGTAGCAGAAATAAAGACAGAGGTGGTAAAAGTAAAGAAAGCTAAGGTTAAGGTTGCGACGAAGAAAAAAAGCAAAAAAGCGAAGAAGTAGAGATTCGGAGGTTAGCTAATTTTTAATTTAGCAAACTATCTATGTGGTTTCAAAAAATATATTTTCTCTTTAAGAATAAAGAATTACGAGGAAAAGTTCTATTCATTTTAGGGCTTTTTGTTGTTTTCAGAATACTATCAAATATTCCTATTCCTGGTGTTGGGGTAGAAAACCTACGACAGTTTTTCAATACAAACCAAGTTTTCGGGTTAATGAACCTTTTTACCGGAGGAGCTTTAAGTAATTTTTCTATAGTAATGTTGGGTCTTGGGCCCTATATTACCGCAACCATTATATTGCAGTTGTTAACAATGATTTTCCCTGCGTTAGAAAAGCTGTACAAGGAAGAAGGGGAGTCTGGCCGCCAAAAGTTTAACCAATGGGGAAGATTGTTAACTATCCCCTTGGGAATATTTGAAGGGTTTGGAATGATTACTGTTTTCCAAACACAAGGGTTAATAGGGCACTTATCTCCTTTTGTGATGATTAGTGCAATTGCGACCATTGTGGCCGGAGCTATGTTGTTAATGTGGATTGGAGAATTAATCTCAGAAAAAGGCTTGGGAAATGGTATTTCCCTTTTAATCTTTGCTGGTATCGTCGCCCGCTTACCTTTATCTATATTCGAAACTTTCGTAACTTGGGATCCATCAAAAATCCCATCATACATTGCCTTTTTCGCCTTAGCCATAATCATCATCGCCGGAGTAGTTTTGATTACAGAGGCAAGAAGGAACATTCCAGTATCCTATGCTAAGAGGGTGAGGGGGAACAAGATGTACGGAGGAGGTTCCACCTATTTGCCCATGAATGTTAACCCAGCCGGAGTTATCCCAATCATCTTCGCTTTATCGGTTTTGCTATTTCCAGGCATGATAGCCAATTTCCTTGGTGGCGCACCAGGATTTGTTGGTATGGCTGCTAGGGGTATGGGGAATTTCTTCTCCAATGCCTGGATACACGGAGCCTTCTATTTCGGCTTAGTTATCATTTTTACCTACTTCTACACCATGGTTACTTTCGACCCTAAGAATATTTCTTCTAATTTGCAAAAGATGGGTGGATTCATTCCAGGTGTGCGACCAGGGGAATCAACCGCCGCCTTTATAAAACTAGTTTTAAACAGAGTTCTATTCACCGGAGCGATATTCTTGGGATTAATTGCTGTTCTTCCGTCCATCGTTGCGGGTGGAACCGGAGTGCAGGGATTTGGTTTCTTAATTGGAGGAACAAGTTTGTTAATCGTGGTTAGCGTTGTATTGGATACTTTAAAACAGGTTAACTCTCAGTTGGAAATGAGAGAATACGATACATTTTAAAATGAAAGCAAAACAAATTATCATACTCTTCGGCCCCCCAGGTGCTGGCAAGGGTACTCAAGCAGAACTATTATCAGGAAAGCTAGACTTGTTTCACTTTGAGACAAGTAAACTCCTAGAAGAGAAATTTGAATTAGTAAAAGATCTTTCAGCAGATTCTGACGAAAGGTTTATTGAGGTAGATGGAGAAAAGTTCGATGTCCTAAAAGAAAAAGAGCTTTGGTTAAAGGGAGTATTGTGTGATCCTCCCTTTGTAGTGCATTTAATACAGGAAAAGGTTAGGGATTTACGACACGATGGGGAAAGCATCGTTTTTTCTGGTTCTCCAAGAACAGTTTACGAAGCAGAAAAAGAGTTGCCACTATTTAAGGAACTTTATGGTCAAGAAAATATTAAAGCTTTTTACATCACCGTTACTCCAGAAGAAACAATTGATAGGAATTCTCATCGAAGAATTTGTGAAACAGCCAGACACTCCATATTGTGGAATAAGGAAACCGAAGGTTTAACTAACTGTCCCCTAGATGGTTCGAAACTATTAAGAAGAAAAGGATTAGATGATCCCGAAACAATTAAAGTAAGGATTGAGGAATTTAAAGAAAGAACCTACCCAGTCATCGATATTTTAAAGAAAGAAAACATTCAGGTTGTAGAAATCAACGGTAAACAAACTGTTTCAGAAGTGTATCATGATATTTTAAAGAATATTTAATGATATATATTAAGAACTCAGAGGAAATTAAGATAATAAGAGAAGGGGGGAAAATCTTGGCAGAAGTTTTAAAACAGGTCTCCAAGATGGTAAAACCAGGGATAACTACCAATGAACTAAACAAGGCCGCAGAGGCCTTGATTTTGGCTAATCAGGCTAAGCCATCCTTCAAGGGTTATGAGGGGTTCCCGGCCGCTTTATGTACGTCTGTTAACGAGGAAATAGTCCATTGTTACCCTTCAGAAAGGGTGCTAAGAGAGGGGGATATAATTGGTCTAGATTTGGGGGTGGAATACAAAGGTCTCCACACTGATATGGCGGTTACAGTTCCGGTTGGGAAGGTGTCTTTGGAAGCCCATCGGCTAATTTGGGTGACAAGGAAAGCATTGAAAAGAGGGATAAAAAAGGTAAGGTCTGGAAATACAACCGGAGATATCGGGAACACAATCGAACGCTATGTTACAGATCAGGGTTTCGGCTTAGTAAGAGATTTATGCGGCCATGGTATTGGAAAAAATGTCCATGAAGATCCGCAAATTCCAAACTTTGGGACAAGGGGATCGGGTGATAAACTAAAAGAGGGAATGGTAATTTGCATTGAGCCAATGTTAACAACAGGTGATTGGCATTTGAAGAAAGCTAAGGATGGATATGGTATTTCCACAAGGGATGGTTCTATTGC
>Ga0268276_1004231_pt1 | contig 10292 bp, 2 predicted proteins | sample saktaG_4_FD_190145 | JGI IMG/M metagenome (GOLD analysis project Ga0268276, IMG submission 190145) | Saline water microbial communities from Sakinaw Lake, British Columbia, Canada - sak_2010_1_5_45m | ecosystem: Environmental > Aquatic > Non-marine Saline and Alkaline > Saline ...
GGTTTTTTCGCGCGGGGAAATGACATTGAACAGCAGATAGCCGGGCAAGCCGCTCTGGCTCGAGGTGAGCGGCACATACTGGCCGTCAAACAGCAGTTTCTTCTGGGTGGCATCGTACCACAAGCGCTGATTGAGCTGGGGCGGCAGATCATTGAAATAATAGTGGCCTTGCACGAAGGAAGTTTCCTTGACCAGATTGGCCGGCAAGGCGTAATTGGCCGGCAGCGCGACGCTGCGCACGCGCGTGGGATCGACCAAGCGTACGACCGGCCCGGTGCCGAAGGCGGTGTTGACCATGGCTTGCTGAAAAACGATGTCCGCGCTGGTTTGCAGGCTCATGTCGGGCAGGCCGTTGCGCGGCTTGTAGAGCGTGTCGTACACCTGCAACTGCAGATAGTTCTGCTCCCAACTGATAGTGTAGAACGTGTTGATCGGCTTGCCGGGCGTGCCGGCGAAACGATCCAGCAGCGGAATCACGTTGTTGGACAGCGAACTGGCATACCAGGATGGAATGTACCAACTGCTGTCCATGTACGGATAGAACCACTGCAGCACAATGCTGGCCTGGGCATTCGGCCCGGCGTTGCCGGCAGCGGCGGCCCAGAGATGGTTGTTGCGGTCGCGCCAGGCCGGGCCGCTGAAAATGACGGTCTGCTGGTTGCCGGGCCACGATGCCAGCGGGTCGGGCGGCGAGAGCAGCCGCGCGGCATAGTTGGTTGGATAGACAAAGGCATAGTGCGCATTGGTGGCGATGACCTGATACACTTGCACGTGCCAGCGCGTGCTGTTGGGCGGCTGGTAGGGCATCAACACGAACGGCTGTGACGTGTAGGGCGACGTGGCGTCTTGGCGATTGAGGTCGTTGCGCAGCGCGAAGGGCAGCCCGCTGTACATCAAGGCATGTTCTTCATTAGGGTTGTAGCCCGGTTGGTTGGTGCTGTTCTGCGAATAGATGTACGCGTTCTGCCACCCGCCGTCAAAGGGCCGGCCGCCGAACGAACTGGCCACGACAATCTGGCCGAGATTGCCGCTGCTGCTGCTGATCGGCGCGGCCGTGTTGGTCCAGCCGACGGCGTAGAGCGTGCCGGCGTGGCCGTAGCCGGACACATCGGCGGCGACGGTGCCGCTGCCTTCATTGCAGGGATAGTAGGCCAGCAAGCCGCTCTGGTCCTGCGGATTGGGCAATTCTTGTTGCACGGCCTGCGCGATTTGCGCGGGCGTGCGCACGGTCGCCCACACCCGCACGTCATCAAGGAACCCGAGCAAGGTGCCGTCGGCGCCGCCACAGCCACCCAGGAGCAACGGTGCCGTATTGTCACGCGTCAAGTTGACGCCGCCGCTGGCCTGCGCGGCAATGCCATTCAGGTAGATAGTCGCATTGGTGCCGGCGACCGTCACGGCAATATGCTGCCAAGTGCCGATGGTGATTGTGCCAGCAGGCGTGCTAAACAATTGATTTTTTGTTTCAAAGACGATGCGCCCGTCACTCGTGTCGCGCGAGTTGATGTAGAGGGCAAAGCCATCGCTGGCGCTGGTGTCGGCCGTGCGTTTGGCGATGATGCTGTTCAGCGTGCTCTTCGCGCGCGGCCAGACCCACGCCTCGAGCGTGAGCTGGTTCGTCGGCACCAGTGTCGGATCTGTGCCGCAGTTGACGCTGCCGCCCGCATTGGCGTACGCCAAGGCATTGTTGGTGTTCATGCTTGGCCAGATATTATTGTAGCGCCGCACAAACGAGGGAATCTGGACGCCCGCGGCATAGCGATTGGTCAGCATCCAACTGCACCACCAGACTTCGAGGGTACCGGCATTGACGCCGAACAGTTGGGAATTGGACGAGCCATAGGCATAGAGATCCGGCAGATAGCGATTGCCTTCCGCGACATGCAGGTAGCCCGCGCCGGGCCCTTGCTGATGGTCATCGCGCAACTCGACGCCGATGGGCCAGTCGATGGTGAGCGCGGGCTGTTCCGCACCGATAGTGATGGCGGGTGGTGTTGCACTGTATTTGCGCATGCGCACACGGCTGATGCGCACGGCTTGCGCGCCGCCGCTGCTGTAGACGTTCAAGAGCGGGAACAACGGCGGGCTGGGCGTGTTCTGCACCACCGGACTGCCCTGCTGCACATTATTGCGGAACCAGGTGATGCGGCCGTTTTCAAACGCGACCGCCAGCAGGTCATTCGAGGCGAGACTGGCGAGGCTCGGGCCATACTGCACGTATTTGCTGTCACAGCTTTGGCCGGCAAAGGCCACGCCGCTGTTGCGGCCAAGGTCCCAGTCGGCATATTGCACAGGATTGCTGATCAAGCTGTTCAGGTCGGCCTGGAAGAGCGCGTTCAAGCCGTACAAGCTGGAAGCGCCACACAAGGCGCCGCGCACATTCGCCTGCGGCGTCAGCGCGCCGGCCAGCCAGGTCTCGATGATCGACCCGGGCGCAACCAGCGCGCGTGCCACCAGTTGGTCGCCGGGATTCAGCCGCAACTGGCCGTTCTGCGCCAGCGGCGCACCCAGCAGGTTCCACTGGTCAAGCCCCTCGGTGAAGTCGTCGTACAGGTCGAACGTGTCCCACGCGCTGCTGAGCGGATACGTGTTGGTGTTGCCATACTCGAAGTAGATGGTGGCGGTCTGTGCGTCACTCGCTTCAATCCAGATGATCGACACGCCGGCATTGTTCCACTGCTCGATCCAGTAATCCAGCTCCTCGCCGCCGGCGTCGTAGAAGCGCAGGTCGCTGCCACCGGGGTTGCAGTGCGCATAGGCAAACGTGTTGGACAGCACCACGCGCACTTGATAATTGGCCACGGGCGTGGGCGGCTGCAAGCGCAGCAGGCGCCGATATTGCCACAGCAAGGTGGCGCGCTCGATCGACTTGATCGTCTCGAAGCCGACCCATTCGCTGCCCGGCTGGCCGTTGCCGTTGTCGGTCGAGAATTTGAGCAGCGAGCGGCCGGGCCCGCTCGACATGAAGGCGTTGGTGCTCAGAAAGCCATGGTCCGCCGCATCGGCGAATCGCTCCGCCGTCATCAGCTCGGGATTGAGGGCCGCGGGAATGTTGAAGGGCGGCCCGATGTCGTCCTCGCGGTCGCCGCGCACATACAGGTGTGCCGGCTTGTGCCGGTCGTTTTCCTCCGGCCAATAGGCGCAGTAGCGATCCATTTCATAGGGCCAATTGACATTGAAACCATGGCCGCCGATCTCCTGAAAAAACACTTCCATCAAGGGCATCAGGGTGTTCTGATTGATGGCAAACACGGTGCCATTCATTTTGCCCTGCACGCCGTGTTGATAGATCAGCGTCGGTGTGCTGTCGTTACCGGCCGAGACATAGGGCGCCGCCGGATTGCTGACGATCACCACGGGCAGCAACTGCGCGCCCACCGGCACATTGTTCTCATGCCAGCCGGTGTTGGGCATCACCTGCACCACGTCGACGCCGTACAGCGGGCCGTTGGTCACCGCGCCTTCGTACAGCAACACCAGGTAGCCCATGCCGGCGCGCGCGTACAGATGCTGCTTTGCGCCGCTGGAGGCGACCCAGACGGTTTCGGGCGAGACGGTATTGGTCGGCGCCAGAATGTCTTCGTTGTAAAAGAAGGTCAGTTGTGGCACGGCCGTGACATCCACCAGCGGCCCGCGCGACGGCGGTTGGTTCCAATACAGTTTTTTCGCGCGGGTGCCGGGCGACGGCCCGGCCTGGATGATGTACAACGATTTGACCGTGCCGGTCGCGCCGTCCCACCAATCAATTTCAAGCTCGCCCGGATTGACGGACACAACCACATTGGTATACGAGAGGTACACGCCGCGCGTGACGAAATTGCTCCACGCCACAACATAATTGGTGCTGCCGCCATTGATCACCATGTTCGTGATATACCCGCCACCGCCACCCTGACTGAAGAGCTGGGGCGGATGGGCGGCATCAGCGCGGCCGCCGGCCGCCGGCGGAACCAAGGTGCCGAGGTACGTGTATGTCGCGCCGGCAATGAAATAGCCCACCGTTTCCGGGCCGTCCAGCCAGCCGTTCTTCATGCCCTTGGCGCGCACGACCGTGCTGCCCGAAATCGAAATGCTGCCGTTGATGGCGACCGGCGATGCCAGCGTCGGGCTGGGTGGACTGAGCCCTTTTTCATAATGAATGTCCGCGCCAAGTGTCGCGCAACTGACCAGAATATTGGTCGGTCCGGGGAAAAACCCGCCGGACGGATTCATCACGATATTCGAGACCATCAGCATGTATTCTTCACTGCGACCGCTGCTCGAAAGCCAACTGGTGCGTGTGGCCAGCGCTTTGAGCGGATTGCCGCTGACACTGACCAGCACGTTCTGGCCATTGGTGATCGGCGTGCTGGCCGTGGTCGGGTCGCTGCCATCGCTGGTGTAATAGAGCGCAACCGGATTGAACAAGTTGTTCTGGTCGTCGCGGCAGGAAATATTGACGTAGGACGGATTGAAAAACGTCCCATAACCGGGGGAGAATGTCGGCGGCGGCACGGTTAGCGAGAACACCGCACTGGCGTAGCTGGGGGCGTACGAACCGAGCGAGGCCATGACGCGCAGCGTGCAACTGTTCGTCAGAATGATTTCATTATAGCCCTCACGCACGATGGGCCGGGGCGACGCACTGGTCGGCGTGCTGCCATCGAGGGTGTAATAGAAACTGGCGGCGAAATTGGAGCATGAGACGGCAATGGTCGTCACGCCAGTAAAGACGCCACCGCTGGTCTGCACCCATTGCTGCTGGTTACTGTAGGTGACTTGCGCGCGCAGCGTGGTCAGCGGCAGGCGCTGCCGCGTGCTGAGCAGTTGCAGATAGGGCTGCCAGATGTCGCCCTGATAATAGGTCTGGCCGTTCTGCGTGAAAAAGTCCGTGCCTAGATTAAACCCAATCGCGCTGATGCTGTCGTTGCTGACCAGCAGCCCCTGGGTGAAGCAGGCATAGCGCACATTGGTCAGTTGCGTCTGTTGATTGATGAGCCTGCCGTTGACGTCAAAGTACAATTCCGTGTAGGACTGCACAAGCCCGACATTGGCCTCACTGCCATCCGGGTGCAGGCCGACAATGCTCGAAAAAATGGCGTGGGGGCGATGAAATACACTGCCCGCGCCGGTCCAGTTAATGTTGTAATCGTAGACAAACGAGAACCAGATATAGGTGTCGACAAACGGCATGTTCGGATCGCTGCTTTGTGGCACGGGCAGGGTGTTGTACCATTGGGCGGGCTGGCCGGCATAGGTGAGATTCTGCTGAAAGCCCCAGGCGGGCGGTGTGCCGGATGGCATGGTGGTCCAGCCGGGCAAGAGATTCGCGTTGACCGGATTGTGCGGGTCCAGGAAATTCCAGCCGAGCTTGGTTTGCGGCGTGCCGGGCCAGCCGGACGGATCGGGCCCCGGGCCGACTTGTTGATTTGGCCCGGCCGACAGCAGGCCGCAGGCCATCCACGCCAGGAGTGTGCAGCGAACATTCATACTCACCTCACGGTGAAAGCTAAAAAACGCGCTCAGCATGCGCGCCACGCCGGGCGCCGCCGCCAGCACAGCAGCGCCACCAGCGGCGCAGCGGCCAACCACGGTTCCGGCACAAATTCATACGCACCCATATCAACACTGGCGCCGGTCATGCGCGGATTGCCCGCCAGATCGGTCGCGCCAGCCATCCATGTTTGGGTCACGCCCGCGTCGCGGCAGGGCGAGGCGAAAGTCAATTGAAAGCCGCCGGCAAAGAGCGGATTGAGCGTAAGATTGCTGCCGCCATCCTGCGTTGGTGCCGGCGCCGGCTGCAGACAACAATGATCAAACCACAAGGTGCCGCCGGCGTAGTTGGGCGCGTTCGAGGCGGCAACATTGCCGTACAGAATCGTGTTGACCAACAAGGCAGTTTGGCCGGCGCCGAAGAAGTCGATGCTGTAGATGCCGCCGGCGTCATTGCCGCTGTAATTGTCGGCAATGGTGCAGCTTTCGAGCGTGCCGCACGAGAGCGCAAAGATGGCGCCGCCGCCGATGCGCTGGTTGCCAGCTACCGGCACCGGATCGGCCGGCGTGACATTGCTGACAATAAGGCACGAGCGCACCATGCCCGGGCCTTGCAGCACGAGCCCGCCGCCGGCCCAGCCACCGCGATTGTTGTGGATAATACTGTTTTCGACCAAGCCCGCCGCCAGCGCGATGCCGCCGCCAAATTGCGGCGCGGCGTTGCCGTAAATGACGCAGTCTTGCACTAAACCGTTCTCCACCGAGATGCCCCCACCCGCCTCCCCTGCCGTGTTGCTGACGACCACGCACTCGCGCAAGGTGCCTTGCGCTATGCGCACACCCGCACCACTCGCATCACCGGCGTTGGTCAGCGTGGCGCCGGTCAAGGTGAACCCGTGCACGACCGTGCCGGCATAACGCAGATCCAGGCAGCGCCGGCCCAGGCCGCCGCGAATGATGGTGGCCGCCGCGCCAGCCGTGCTTTGCAGGGTTATGTTCGAGCCCGGCACGAGGGTATCCGCTTCAGTGTAAATACCATTCGAGACCAGCACGGTCGTCTGTGGTATCGCCGCGCGCAGGGCATCGGCAATGTTGGTGGCCGCCATTGCCCACGAAGTGTATGGATAGCGCTGGCCACCGTTGTAGGCAACATAATAAAAGGCGGGTGTTTCATACGCGCCCATGTCAACAATCTCTTCGAGAATGCGCGGTGAGCCGTCGAGATCAGCCGCGTCGGCCATCCACAATAAATTAGTGCCGGCATTGCGGCACGGCGAGGCGCGCTGCAAGCGCCGGCCATCAAAGAACGGATTGGTGCTGATATTGCCGACGCCAGCCAAGCCTGCGTTGACGCACGAATAGTCGCATTGCCAACCGGCGCCCTGCGTGTACACATCGGCGGTACTGCCGACATTGTTGCTGTTGGCGAACACGATGCTGTTCAGCAGCCGGCCGCCGTTCATGAGCCAGACGCCGCCCGGCAGATTCGTGCCTTGGGTCCAGCTATCGACCACGGTGCAATTGACGACCGCGCCGCCGTTGCTGCAGAAGACGCCGCCGCTTTCCGGCGCCTCGCCGGCTTGCAGCAGGCAGTTGCGCAGCTCGCCGCCGCCATTCAGAAAGGCATTGCCACCTTGCCAGCCGGCACGACAGAACGTGACGATGCATTGGTCAACCAGCCCGCCGCCGTCACAGAACACGCCGCCGCCACAACTGACCGGGAAAATTTGCGGCCCAAGGTTCGTGCGCGCATAGCCGCCTTCCAGCGCAAAGCCGCGCAACACTGCGCCCGGGTTCCCCAGATACACACAGCGCTTGTGCCAGCCGCTCGCGTCAATCACCGTCAGCGTCGGTCCGAACGCGCTCTGCAACGTCAGCGCCTTGGTCACCGTCACGCCGTTGCCGGACGATTCGTCACCCGGTGTGCCGACCACATAGCGCCCGCTCGACACCAGAATCAGATCGCCATCCAGCGCGCCGGCGACCGCGATCGGAATATTCGTCGCGGCCGTGGCCCACGCGGCGTACGGTGCAACGTTGCTGCCACCCAGCGCAACATAACGTGTGGCCGCAAGACTGGTCAGACTGCACAGGAGCAAACTGCAGGTAAACAAAGAGGCGGTCGCTGATCGCATCGAAAATCCCTAGTTGAGCAAGGTGGTGATCGGACTGACAAACTTTAATACATAGGTGCCCTGCACGTTCAACGTTTCATGATACAGGCCATCCAGCGCTTCACGGTAGACACCGCCGACCAGCGTATCGCCCCAGCCCGCCTGCGTCGCACCGTCCACCGGCGTGGATGAAAAGGCCAGTGTCATGGTGCGGGTGACCGTGAAGGCCTGGACGCCTTCCGGCAGCGTGGTCGTGTAATTGTCCAGATTGTTGTGATCGGGATGATACAGATGCTTGAACGGGTTGAGCCGGTCATTGTAGTCAATCGTGAGCGCGGTCGTCAGCACGCGCGTGCCGGCGTTGAACTGCATCGCTTGTGGCTGGGTGAAGCCAAACACGACCGAACTGAAGCGCTGGCCGGCGACACCGTTGCCGTTTTGTTGCACCGGCATATACTGCGGAACCAAATCGTCGTTGGTGATGATCACCATGTTGGTCATCGCGCCGTTGCGCGCCAGCATGACGGTGGCGTGCTGCAACAGGCGCACCACGCCATTCGAATCCTGATGAATGATCAGGCGAAAGCGCAGCGGCGAAGGCGTGGCGCTGGGCGTCGTCGGGCCGTTCACATCGCTGACTTGATCCAGCAGCGCACTGCCGACCCACAGCCCGGCGCGCGGCAAGGCCTGGTCAAGGGTGGCGCCGCGCGTGGCCATGATCGGCGCCAGCACCCGCATGCCGCTGCTGTCGCGAATCAGCAGTAATGACTGATACTCCGCGCCGGGGACTTGGCTCGGGGACATCTCCGGCCGCCGTATCAGCACACGCACGACCCATTCCTGACCCGGCGTCAACGTTTGCGTCAGCGTCCCCTGCAGTGGTTCCCACAGGAACCGTGTGCGCGCCGGTTCGGCATGCCAGTAGGACAACGGCACGCTGCCGGCCAAAGCCGGCGCGCCCGGTGGTGGCGCGGCGGATGCCAGCGGCGTCAGCAGCACCGTGCGCGTGCTGGTCGAAACATTCTTGATGCGCAGCTCTTGTTCGGTCAGCATATCGCCAAAATCGACCGTGGGCGCGCCGGACGCTTCCACCTGCAGCGGCCCGGTGAAGCTGGACGCACCGGCACTGCGAATCCAGTAGGCTTGGCCGCGCGTGACCGGCGTCGTGGCGGTGTCCACTTGCTGCCAGTGGCCGGTGCGGTTGAGCGCGTAGACGGGTTGGCCAGCATGCGCGCTCGAGGCGCCCAAAAGTTGGGCAAAGTTGAGTGGGGCCTGTTCCTCGACAAAAAACCCGACCAGACTAAACGAGTCGGGGTACCACGTCATGGTCGGCAAGGTGGCGCGGCCGGTGATGGCCAGCGGTGCGGGCGCCGCATCGTCGCGGCACTTGATCAAATACGCGCGATTGCCTTCGGCCAGCCAGAGATTATTCAAGAATGCCTGCGGGTGTGACGCGGGAAACCACGTCAACCATTCCGGCTGGCCCGGCAGCAGCGTGGCCGGATCGCGCACAAATTGCATCGGCTGAAAGCGGCGATTCCAAGCCCAGACGCTCTCGATGGCCGGATCGGCAAAGACCGCGGCACACGCATTTGACAGCGGCGTAACTTCGAGAAAAACGGCGTTCCAGCCCGGCTGCAGCGCCACGGTTTGCGAAACCCACTGAGCCTGCACCCCGACCGCACAAATAACACAACACAATACAATATACGCTTTCATGGCGCCTCCAAGGTGGGAGAGCGGTGAAGAAAATGAGTACAGCGTTATTCGGTTAGTATAGCACAGCCATGCGCGCGTGTCAACCCCGCACCACCGGCCCCACTGCTGTCAGGATACTAATGAGTGCGCGTTCCACGTTGCAGCGTCCTTTGTAGCCGCCCGCGGTGAGGGCGGCTTCTGCTGCCGCGGTCAGCGCCCGCGGCCACAATGGGCATGACACCAATCTAAGCGCATTCATTAGTAATGAGTGCGCGTTCCACGTTGCAGCGTCCTTTGTAGCCGCCCGCGGTGAGGGCGGCTTCTGCTGCCGTGGTCATCCGCGCCGTTGGCGGGACTGGCCAAGAGCCGGCAGAAAAGCGCGCCAGTGTCCGGCGCATTGGTGTTTCATGGTCCTTGTAGATAGCGGCAGTTCAGCCTGCGCCGTGCGCCAGCGCTTGACACATGTGCCGGCAATGTGCTATCATGTGCAAACGGTTGCGCATGCCATGACCATGGCCGGCGTGGACGCGCATCCCTAGCCCTGTTTGACACCACCACGAGGTGAGCACGATGATAACCGTCCGGCGCGCAGGACAGTCACACCGCGGGGTCGCATTGATTGCGGTCTTGTCGGTGCTGACTATTCTGGCGTTGCTGGCGGCGTCGTTTGCCGTGCTGATGAGTGTCGAGCAGGACGCCGGCCGCGTGAGTATGACGCGCCTGCAGGCCGAATGCCTGACCAAATCCGCGCTCGAACATGCCCAGGCAATCCTGCGCCAGGATGTCGTTGATCAACCCGGCTGGGATGACCCGGGCGAGCTGTGGGGCGCCGCCTTTGCCCCCGGCAAAAATCACAACACTGAGGATACCGTCGAGATTGACGGCACGCCCAATCCCAACGGCCAATCCGGCGATGCGCGCTGGATCTATGTCCACCTGGCCGACGGCACCTTGGCCGGGCGCTATGCCATCGTGGTGCAGGATGAAGCCGGCAAGATTAATTTGAAC
>Ga0268276_1004232_pt1 | contig 10291 bp, 14 predicted proteins | sample saktaG_4_FD_190145 | JGI IMG/M metagenome (GOLD analysis project Ga0268276, IMG submission 190145) | Saline water microbial communities from Sakinaw Lake, British Columbia, Canada - sak_2010_1_5_45m | ecosystem: Environmental > Aquatic > Non-marine Saline and Alkaline > Saline ...
AGAGGGCGCCAAAAAATTCATAGCCTATTTTCAGGCGCATACAAATACGTACGCGCCTGCGGATCGATTGAAAAAGGTATACGATCAGGTAACGGGATTCGATGAAATAGTGGGGATATCCATAGGCACCCGGCCCGATGCAATAGATCGCGAGAAACTTGAACTGATCGCCTCGTATAAGGATAGATATGAGGTCTGGTTAGAGTACGGCCTGCAATCAATTCACGATAAAACCTTAATATCGATCAATCGCGGCCATACATTCGATGATTTTTCTAATGCCGTAAAGCTGACCAAGGAATACGATATCCCCGTATGCGCGCATGTTATTTTGGGGCTACCCGGTGAAACGAGAATAGATATGATAGCTACCGCGAAGAAGCTATTCGAGCTTGAGATAGAAGGGGTAAAGATACATCTATTACATATACTAAAGGGGAGCAGATTGGAAGAATTGTTCAAGGAAGGGAAGATTAAGCTTCTCGAGCAGGATGAATACGTAGAGCTGGCTCGTGAATTCTTAAGTAATTTACCCTCTGATATGATCGTACAGCGGCTGACAGGGCAGGGGAGTAAAGACGATCACATTGCGCCCTCGTGGGCGCTCGACAAAACAGGGACAATTGAAAAGATTAAAACCGTCATTGCGAGGAGGCTAAAGGCCGACGAAGCAATCTAAATCTTCGTCCCGTCCTTGACAGTGGCATTCTTCGGTATGACCACGATACCATCTCTTATAAAGTAGCAATCGCCGTCGTAATTCTTAAGATTGTTCGAATTCTTTATCACTACGTTCTTACCGATCCTCGCGTTCTTATCGATGATGGCATTCTCTATGACGGCGCCATCACCTATGCCTATCCTGAGCATACCCTTTGGGATAGAGGCTCCTTCATAATAATCGGCTCCCATCAGGACGCTCTTGGAGATCTTACAGTTTTTACCCGTAATGCTTCTTAACCCAACCGTGGAATTCTTGATCTCACCGGAGCCTATGATGCAGCCTTCGCCTATAAGCGAATTCTCTATACGGCAATCCATTATCCTGGGGGACGTTAAGAAGCGCGGGCGGGTAAATACTCGCCCTTTGTAAAGAAAAGACATGTGCGGCTTGGACGCGGCGATATCAAGATTGGCTTCATAGAACGCGCTTATAGTACCCACGTCTTTCCAGTAACCTTCGAATATGTACCCGAACCCTTTAAACTTCTTTATGGAATGAGGTATCACTTCACGCCCGAAATCTATATCATTGCCTTTTAGCGCCTCTTTAAGAACGCTTGCCTTGAATAGATATACCCCCATCGACGCCGTATAAGGACGATTCGGATCGGGCCTCGATTTAAGATCTCTCATCTCGGCAGGGGTGGATGGCTTCTCCTTGAATTTGAGTATCCTGCCTGCCTTTCCCAGTTTCAATATACCTAGCTCATGAACTTCTTCATGGCATGCCGGAACGACCGATACAGTAAAGTCGGCTTTCTTACTCTTATGAAAATGTACCAGCTCGCGATAATCCATATCGTAGATGTGATCCCCGGAAAGTATCAGTATATCCTGGTCTTCGCTCTTCAGATTAAGATGCAAAATATTTTTCCGGACGGCGTCGGCAGTCCCCTGGAACCAGTTTGCTCCCTGGAGCGTCTGTTCGGCCGCGAGGATCCTGACAAAGGCTCGTGAAAAATAGTCGAACCTGTAGGTGTTATTTATGTGGTTATTGAGCGATTCCGAGTTGAATTGGGTAAGAACATATATATTCTTGATATCGGAATGCAGGCAGTTGCTTATGGGTATGTCTATGAGGCGGTATTTTCCGCCTATCGGAACGGCCGGTTTGGACCTGTACATCGTCAGGGGAAATAGCCTTTTACCCTGTCCACCACCCAATATCATCGCTATAACATTCTTCATTTTTAGTCCTTTTCTTTATGAGTAGATTATATCACAAAAGAGCAGAAATACAATGAGCCTATGGAATCGGTTGACATATAATCTTTATGTGTTATCATATCGACTTGGGAGGCGGTTGGTGGCAAAAAAAATTTTGCTGATTGCGACACTTATAGCATCGATGGCCTTTAACGCGTACGCGGCAACATTCAAAAACGGCGATTTTCAGATATGGAATACCGATGTCGAAGAGTTCAATGTCGTAAAAAACTTCAAGATCATCCTTGAGGAAGAGTTCCGCTGGAATAACGACGTAACCAAATTTTATTATTTCCACTACGATGCCGGGCTCTTCTATGACATCAACAAGCACATAAATATCGGCGCAGGCTATCGCCAAATATACGAATTATTCAGCTCGGCCGACCCAAAGCTAACGAGATTCAATAACAACATGATGGAGGATTACTGTCCCTACATGACCGGAACGTTGGCATGGGAAATAGAAGGATTTAAATTTGATAACCGCGGCAAGATGGAGTTCAACAATTTCGACCATAAAGCCGATTTCTGGAGGTACCGCAATAAACTCACCGTAAATGCGCCCTGGAAATTCACCAGGTTCGAGATCCAGCCTTACCTGTCGGATGAGGTATTTATCGTTTTCGGAGGAGTGCCGGGCGATATAAATCAAAACAGGCTCCAGTCCGGACTTGGCATGAACTTGGTCAAGAATACAAAATTGGACATTTACTATATGTGGCAAGCTGTAAAACTCTCGGTAAAAAATCCGAACAAATGGCTCAATGCAAATGTGCTCGGTTTTAAATTAAAGATCGCGTTTTGATCGGAGGAAGCAACATGAAACTAAAGACGAACCGGATAGAAGCTCTCACGGACGGTATATTCGCCATAGTCATGACTATCATGATAGTCAGCATGAGCGAAATGTTCAAGCTCGATAAGTTCATAAAGGAAGCCGACTACCTGGGGATGCTCGCCGGACTTTGGAATGACTTCGTCTCGTACGCTATCAGTTTTATGCTGCTGGGAGTGCTTTGGCTGGCGCATCATTGGCAATTCCAATTTATAGCGTATATAGACCCTCCCCTGGTGTTCATAAATATCGCATGGTTCATGTTCGTCTGCCTGATACCTTTCTCTACCATGATGCTCAGTGACCATCCGCATTTTTTCGCGCCGGTCGTTGCGTTTGAGTGCAATATCCTGATAGTCTTCTTAATACTCTACGCGCAATGGGCCTATGTCACAAAAAGGAAACATCTGGTAGCGCCGCATCTTGATGCAAAGACCACGTCCCAGCAGAGAAATATAGTGCTGTCACTAATCGTACTTGTAATGGCCATGATCGCCATATCGTATGGTTACCACATGTTTTTGGTATCAAGATGAGAAGATCCGTTGATTTGACTATCGCGTACAGGCTCATAGGTCCGGGGCCGTTGGTATTGGTGAGCTCTCTATTGAAGGGGAGGGCAGGGCTTACGCCGATAGCATGGCACATGCCAATATCAGACGACCCTCCTATAGTAGCGCTGGAGATATGGAAGGGCCATTTTATACACAAGGCTATACTAGAAACCGGCGATTTTGTGATCAATATACCTTCCAGCGATATGTCACAAATGATATGTAAGCTGGGAAGCGTCTCGGGCAAGAAAATAGATAAATTTGAAGAGTTCGGGCTCATAAAAGAGGCAGGCAAACGTGTAAAATCCCCGCGGTTAAAATCCGCCATAGGCATCATCGAGTGCAAATTGCGCAAGGAGGAGCGACTCTTGAAAAAATATAACGTAATACTCGGTGACATAGTATACGCGGAAGCAGAAAAAAGCATATTCACCGATAGATGGCATCCCGAAAAGAACGGACCAAGATTGCTTCACCATCTGGGTGGAAAAATATTTTCTGTGCCGTCTAAGTTAATAATATGATAAGCCATAAAGACAGGCAATCTTTCCTTGACACGGTTGGTGGTTGTACCTATAATCATTTGCGATGCTTGCAATTATAATATTAACGGTTCTCATGGGCCTGGCTGTCGGCTGGTCGATAGGCGCGAACGACGCCGCCAATTCGCTAGGCACCGCCGTCGGTTCAAAAGTCCTCACATTAACGCAGGCCATAATCCTGATATGCATATTCGGATACCTCGGGGCGACTCTGCAGGGTTCTCACGTAGCAAAGACCATCGGCAAGGGCATCGTACCGATGAACCTGCTCAGCAAGGAGAGCGCCACGTACATAGCTTTAGTGGCGTCTTTCGGGGCGTGCGCCTGGGTAGTGCTGGCAACCTACTGGAAGATGCCGATATCGACCAGCCATTCCATTGTCGGTGCCGTTGCCGGAGCCGGCATCGCAATACACGCGCCACTTAATGCCAAGGTACTTATAGATATCTTTATATGCTGGTTCTGCACCCCTATAGGTGCCGCTATCCTGGGGTATATTTTTTATAGAATATTTAAAGTCGTATTGTACGCTATAATACCCAGAAGGCACTTCAAAAGGGTGATGAGCATACTAATAATCTTGAGCGGATGCTATGTGGCCTTTACATGGGGTGGTAATGATGTCGCAAATGCCACCGGTGTAATGGTGGGAGCAAAAATATTATCTCCTACACTCAGCATAGCATTAGGCGGATTGGCCATAGTGATCGGCATAACTACATGGGGATATAAAGTTATTGAGACAGTTGGTTCTGAGATCACTCAACTGCTTCCTATAATGGCTTTTTCGGCTCAGCTGGCCAGCTCCATAAATGTAAACATGTATACGCTCTTGGGAGTGCCCGTCTCTACAAGCCATTCCATAGTTGGAGCCATCTTCGGTGTTGGGTTGGTAAGGGGGATCAGGGTCATAAATGTCCGTATATTAAGGGATATAGTGATATCGTGGCTCGCCACACCTTTTATTTCAGGAGTAATAAGTTTTGGTGTTTTAAAGATCATTATGATCTTCATAAAAATCGTATAAGGAGGAACGAAAATGAAAGAGATGAGGAATATTTTAGGCTGGCTCGGAATGGCTGAGGAGAAATCCATACTGGAGGACTCGCAAAAACACGTTGAGGAGACCTACCAGACAGTCAAGTTCTTCGATGAGGCTATTAAGGCTTTTGCAAAGGGAGACGTTCAGGCGAAGATCGTGGCGATAGCCAACGTTGCCGAGAGCGAGCATAAAGCCGATATTTTAAGGTCAAAGATGGTTGATGAATTATCAAAAGGGCTTCTACTGCCTCCGGATCGCGAGGATCTTATGCATTTCGTTAAGACGCTGGATAGGATCGCGGATTGGACTAATGGGGCAGCACGTTTGCTGGGATTTATTGAGCAGAAACTCCCGGATGATGTCCTTGGCAATCTCTCTGTAGCCACGGATCTCATCGTGGAATCTATAACAAAGCTGAGGGATGGCATACATTCCTTGGCTAAGAACGACCTTAAAAAGGCCCTGGAAGACTGCGATATAGTTGATAATATAGAGCACCAGGCAGATGACCAAAAAAGGGTGGTTATTGGCTCTATAATACATGCCAAGCTTGACCCCGCAACCCTGCTATTGTCATATCAATTGGGGGAGTACTTGGAAGGCGTAACGGACAAGATAGAAGACGCCGCGGACCTGGTTAAAGTCCTGGCGATCAAATCAAAATAACGGTATTCACTAAAGATTTAAAGGACCTATTTTGCCCCCTTTAGATAGCAAATAATGGCCGGGGGAGAGGCTATAAAGCAGCGGGGGAGAGGTATAAGTTGAAAAAGACCCAAATTATAATGGTTTGGTTCCTACCTTTGATAGTGATAGGCGGCCTGTTTTACCCAATCCTCGGATATCTGGTAGTGGCGATGATGGCGTTCTTTCTTTCATTATCGTTTTTTAAAGGCCGGTTTTGGTGCTGGAACCTATGTCCAAGAGGCGCGTTTTTAGACCTGGGAATGGCAAAAATAAGCCCTAATAAACCGACCCCAAAAGTCTTTTCAAGGCTATGGTTTAGATGGCTTATACTAGGCCTTTTAATGTCATTCTTGGCCTATAGAATAGCTGTTTCAGGCGGTAGTTTAATGGCCATAGGGGCTATATTCGTAAGCGTCTGTCTGATGACCACCATAATAGCCATAATCCTGGCATTGATCTTCAAGTCCCGAGGCTGGTGCGCAATATGCCCCATGGGAACCCTGCAGGAACAAATAGGCAGGCTGAACCCTAATAAATCCTCAAAGCAATAAAATTCTGCAAAAATTAACGTTATCCACATACAATTAGACAAAGTACGTAACTCATTGTACCGCAGGGTATTACGGCCATTACTTTCACTAGTCGTAGTTTACATAAGATATATTATAGGAAGCAGTGTACGATGTGAGCTCAGATAGATCAACCTGTCTTTAAAGGACTGATTATCTTGCTTTATCAGCTAGCCATTCTTTGATTAGTATGATTTTCTTCTCTTTAGGATGGGCTTTACGATTTAACCAGCGATAGACCGTATCTCTGGAAACACCGACATATTTTGCGAAACCGGAGATATTTGCATCAAATCCTTTATGATACCGCCAAAAGTCTATTAATTCCTCAAGCACTACCTCAGCTTGATTCGGCTGTTTTTCCATTTAAATAGCCCCTCCTGTTTTTGGTTGACTTCCCTCAGATTGTTGAATGCCCTGTAAAAAACGCTCATATTTTCGAATTAAAAATATGCTATTTTTTGTTAGATTTTGATAAAGAATTTTGAATAATTTAGCACTATCTTTATGGGCATACCTTAAGATAAATGAAATACTGTTTTTAGTTGGTTGTTGCCAAATGTTTTTCTGAGGCATCCCCAATGCCCTAAGCTTAGATTCTAACGTAACAATAAACTCCTTAGAACTACTAATAAAGCTTGCCCTTAGCGGAAATTTTGGACTCCTTTTTTCAAAGAATACCGATCCGTCTCCATCAAAAACTCCTCTGACAAAGTCAACCAAAAAGGCATCCGGAACATCGGGAAATCGTATATTAAGACTTTTATTAGGAAGGATTCCGAGTTGCTTTAAATCGGCGCATAACTTTTGTCTTGAAAAATTAAAACTATATAGTCCCTTCTGATGACCATAATATTTTATTGTATGGGCTGAACCCATAACATTTTTAACCTTTTCCAACAGATCCTTATCATTGATACAAAGCGACACGGAACCAGACTTAGAAACACAGCCGTCCGTAGCGATTAAACCTAAAATATAAGCCATTTCCGAGGACCATGAACTAAAAAAGTTCTCATTAATATCAAAATAACCCTGAGAAACTTTTCCCCTTTTCTGCGCCTCTAATCTCGCGTCAGATCTGTCGCGTCTTGTAATGCGCTCAGATTTACAATATTTCCAGACAGCAACCCTGGATGTCCCGTATAATCGAGCTATATCCTCGAGAGACCTCTTCTCTACTAGATATAACCTGTGTAATTCATCCCTGTTCAACCTTAATCTTAAATCTCTTGTCATATCTGAAATATACCTCACGAGATGCAATATGTCAATGTTAACTTAGGACATCAGATGAACATGCTTAGGATAGGGATGTTGTTAGGCAGTGGTAATGAACTCGGGATTGGGATTGAAACGCATCCGGACATTGATATGGCGGTAAGTATTAGTAGCGCTATAAGAACCGCTACTTTGAGACTATTTTTCAATTCTGAAGACTCCCCCGCTTACCTTGATTATATGCCCCAGTACCAGGGCTTCTGCCAGGCTCTTCCTGGCATTCCTCAAGACCCTTGAGAATGTCTGCTGGCTTATGCCCATAGATTGGGCCGCCTCGGCCTGTTTCAGGCCTATATGATCTATCAGCCTTACCGCTTCAAACTCCTCTACCTTCAGCTCATTATACCCGGGCCTGCCCCTATGGCCCCTGGGACTGAACTGCTTTGTGTCAGGGTTCTTTAGCACGATTCTGGACTTTATCGGTCTGCCTATCATTTAAAATACCTATTTTAGAAAAATTATACACAGGTTATGTTTTGAGTATTTACTCAAAAGTATATCACGCGCTTCACATATAGTCAATTAATATAAAATTTATCTTGCCTTTCCCTACCAAGCTCTATATACTTTTATTATGAGTTCAAAACGTAGTTATAGGTCGGGATTAACTCTGACTGAAGTTGTCTTAAGCGTTGCGCTTCTGACGCTTGTATGGCTGGCGACTGTCGAAGTCATGGTAATGAGCAAGATCGGCTCTTCCCTGGCAAGGCACAAGGTCCAGTCTATCCATGTTATGCAAAGAGCCATAGAAGATCTACGCAGGAAACCCTTCGCCAGTATTATTAGCGCTACATCAACAGTCAGCATCGACTCGAGGGGCACTCCCGACAATTATACAGATGACTTTACTGGGACGCAGGTGGTAACCGTCACCAGTCCTTCCCAGTACTATAAGAAAGTGGTTGTTGAGCTCAGGTGGAACGAATTATTGTTTGGAAAGACCAAGACGTTCAGGGAGTATCTCGGGACCTATATCGCCAACGATCCACAGGCTAATTAGGATATTTGATGAGACCAAAAGACAGCGGATTTACGTTAACGGAGATTCTGGTTGCGAGCGTTGTGGCCGTGCTATTACTTGGATCTGTCTATGGCACCTTCATAACCTCAAGGACAATATTTACCACCACCCTTGAAGCGGCAAACCTGCAAAGAGATGTGAATGTTCTTCTTCAAAAAATTATACGCGGCAGACAGGAAGGTTCGGATATGTCCGGGCTGCGCCGCGCTGTATCTTTCACCATTCCGGTTGTCAACCCCACGGGAAGCGAGATAGACTTTACCGGTACGGATAACCAGTCAAGAAGATACTTTCTAAACGGTAAATCCGTGGTCTATGCAAGCCCCATACTATTTCCATCGCAAAGAACTCTATATACCGCCCCCACTGACGCAAGCATCACGCTGCGTTTTTGGAAGCCGGTTGAGTATGTCGATAACGAGACCGTGGGAATCTACATTTCTGTTTCCAGACAAATAGGCGGCGGCACTGTTTCTGGGTCACTGTCAACATATGTCAATTTAAGAAATACGCCAAAATAGATTAATTATGAAAAGACAAAAAGGCTTCGCGCTGCTCTTCACAATGCTCGTAACGTCGCTTATCATATTCATCATAGGCGCTATCTTTCTTATCAGCTCAAATGACCTCTCCGCGGCATATTCGACCTGTAACGCTATAAGAGCGCACCAAATCGCTGAAGCGGGGCTCGCCAAAAAATTTATGGACCTGCGTGAAGGAAATACCGGCTCTACATCCGGAACATTTACGCTCGCAAGCGGTTTATCCGGGACATATTCGGTTACAGCATCGCAAATACAGGGCGGCATCTTCCCTATATATAGGTTATATTCCACTGGCATATATAAAGGCATGAGCAAAAGCGTCTCTTTGACTCTCAGGCAGATATCGTGCGCCAGGTTCGGGTATTTAAGCAACAACGAGGATCTGCTTTACTGGTGGGGCCTAAGGCCGATATGGTTCATAACCGGGGACGTTCTGAACGGTCCGTTCCATAGCAACGACCAGCTAAATATTTCGGGAGACCCTACATTCAACGGCCCTGTATCCAGCACCGACCCTGAAATCAATTATTATCACGGAGGCCCCCCGGAAGACGATCCAGATTTCATGGGTTCTCTTACTCTTGGCGCTCCCTCCATATCTTTGCCGACATCAATGGACCTGATAACTCCCTTAAAAACCGCGGCACAGCAAACCGGTGGGTTGTATTTAACCGGAAATTCAATAGTAACGCTGCTCTCCGATGGGACTATAAACGTTACAAATTTCAATAACAGCTGGGTCAATTATAATGTCCCATTGCCTACGAATAACGCTCTTTTTGTTAATGACGGCTACGTGGACATATCCGGCGTACTCAACGGTCAGCTAACTGTCGGGACCAACAACAATATCTATGTTGTCAATAACATATTGTATGCCAATGACCCAGAAACAAACCCCGCGAGCACCGACATGCTTGCGCTTGTATCTCAGAATAATGTCTATGTCGACTCCTCTGCTCCATTCAATATCGAGATCGACGCTTATATAGTAGCGTTAAATAGTTCTTTCGCGGTAGCGGACTATACTTTCGGTCTCAAAGGGACCTTGACAATATTAGGTGGCATCACTCAGAAAAGAAGAGGTCCTATAGGCACATTTAACGCCACTACAGGGGACAGGATCAGCGGATACACCAAGGACTATAATTATGATGAGAGGCTGGCTTTCGCGGCTCCGGTATATTTTCCACCATCGAGAGACAGTAACGGCAGGATAGTCTATCTAAAAGTCCTGTGGGAAGAGTACTAAAATGGGAGCGATCCTTAAATGAATATCAGAA
>Ga0268276_1004233_pt1 | contig 10290 bp, 8 predicted proteins | sample saktaG_4_FD_190145 | JGI IMG/M metagenome (GOLD analysis project Ga0268276, IMG submission 190145) | Saline water microbial communities from Sakinaw Lake, British Columbia, Canada - sak_2010_1_5_45m | ecosystem: Environmental > Aquatic > Non-marine Saline and Alkaline > Saline ...
AACAGTTGATAATAACATATCTTTGTTCCCAATATGAGATAATTCATGGGCTAGAACTCCTTGCAACTCTGTTTTGTCCAAACGATTTAAAAGCCCTTGCGTTACAGCAACCACAGCATGTTTTGCATCTCTGCCGGTGGCAAAAGCATTCGGCTGCATTTCCGGGATAACGTAAATTTTTGGCACAGGCAAGCCAGCCGTGATACAAAGATTTTCAACAACATGATAAAGTTCCCTGTTATCCTTTTCTTCTATGGGCTGTGCCTTGTAAGTAGACAAAACAATCTTGTCTGACCACCAATAACTTCCCAAAGACATAAAAATACTTACAGCAATCGCAAGATATAAAATAGCACTATCGCCTAACAAATAACTAAAAAGCCAACCTACAGCTATAATGAAGACCAAAAACCCAGTTATTAAAAACCAGGTTTTTCGTACGTTAGAATCTGCGTGTGTGTATATACTCGCCATAAAAGCAAGCCAATAAATTAGAATTTCACTGCTACCGGCTCTTTTTGAGACTCCGCTATTTCAAACAAATCCATTTTCTTAAACCCAAATGAGTTTGCAATCATATTCGAGGGGAAGCTTTCTATTTTGATGCTTAAATCTCTGACATTAGTGTTGTAAAACCTGCGAGCTGCCTGAATTTTATCTTCTGTGTCAGTCAGTTCTCTCTGCAATTCAAGAAAATTTGTAGAGGCTTTCAAATCAGGATAGTTTTCTGACAAAGCAAACAAACTCTTTAAAGTACCTGAAAGCATGTTTTCAGCAACTGCCTTGTCTTTTGCGCCGGTTGCGCTCATGGCCGAGGCTCTTGCCTGAATTACCTTTTCAAATGTTTCTTTTTCATGAGCCGCATACCCCTTTACGGTTTCAACTAAATTTGGAATCAAGTCATACCTTCTTTTTAGCTGCACATCAATGTCTGCCCAAGCCTCTTTGGCTCTGTTTTTTAAAACAACTAAACCATTGAACATCGCGATTATCCATATGACAATAGCGACTATAACTATTAATATTATCCACAAAATTATGCTCATGTTTTTTATTTTTATTAATTATCTTATTATTTTGGCAGTTCCTCAATCAATTCATTCAATTGGGGGTGCTGCACTGTAAATTTATAATTAAATAGTTTAGAAAGCATTAAAAAGTCTAACAATTCAGAACGAAATCCCTCTGGACCGGAAAACACCTCCCACAATTGCACTGCAAGATTTTTCATATAATTGTGCAGTATCTCGTAATCTGATTTATTTTTTAAATAATTTATTATCTGCTTAAACTCTCCCCTGTCTAGCCATACGCCATTGCACATTTTACAAAAATCAACTTTTACTTTTGAATCGTCGTATCCAACTTCAGTTAGGCTGACCCGGCATACAGGGCAACGCTTATTTCCGCGGGATATTTTAAACCTTTTTTTGTCGCGCCACAAATCCACATCAACCCAATTCAACTGCTCATCTCTAGTATCTTTTGCGCGCCTTAATTCATCTTTATCAAACCACATACCCAAACACTTTGGACAGTAGTCAACCTCCACCAAATGAAACAAAACCTTTTCTAATTGTTCGCCATCATTAGGACACTCCATATACTTTAATACTACCTTAAATTCACAAAAAAACAAGCAAAGCAAATAGCTCGGACACGTTTGAGCTATTCAAAAAAAAGGCGCTGCTTCGGGGGCAAGCAACGCCTATGATGTTTCATCGCGGGTCTCCTGACAGCGTTGGAGGGAAGAAGACTAGTGGTCACTTCTGGGTAAATGGATAGTAGCACGTCAGCACACAGGACAGCACAACCACTAAAGCCATGCAACCGTAAGCCCACGTCAGCGTGCGGCTCGCAGCTTGAATATCCTCCTCAATTGTTTTAGTTTCCTCGAAGTCTAGGTTTTCGAGAGAGAACCTCCCGAATCCAAGCAGAAGCGCCGAGGCGGCTAACGCCAACGAATCCAGCAGAAAAAGAAAAGACCAAAACAAGGGATTCATCGCGGGTCTCCTTTCGGGTTGAAGTGTCATACTCCTCGCGCCAGGCGACATGCCAGTGCAGAGGATAATACGGCCACAAGGACCATGCACACCCATGCGCAGGTCAAACAGACTTTTCCGTGCCTGTTCTTGTCCTCGCATACAAGCCCGTTCGACGAGCACTCGGCCTCATCGAAAGCATTGTGGCCCCTGATGAAGAAAAGGAGCGAAGCTACGAAAAATCCCGCGTCAAACAAGAAAACGATACACTCTGCAAAATTCATCGCGAATCTCCTGATGTCAAAGGGCTGATCGTAGCACAAGACCACTGTCCAAACATTACAACGAAATAATATTTTTTGCAACCACCGTAATTTCGCAACTTCATTCTCCCTGTAAAGTGTCCGTACGGACACTTTACAGGGAGGCGCATATTATCCACGAACAAACCAAAAAAGGGCTTGCGCCCTCACTTTAGTTTTTTATTTTATTAGAAATTAGAAATTGGGAGTTAGAAATTTCGTCTAGTACTCTCCTCCCATCACAAGGGTTCAGGATGCCGAACTAGAATCGATTTTAGAAGCCAGAAAATGAAATGATTTCAAGGCTTGACGAGGAAGCTGTGCAAGACCTTGCACGCCGACGAGTTATAACGCAGAAATCAGCCATTTTCTGACTTCCCTCCGGGCGGGCGAATTAAGGCAATCTTCATCGTTGCATCAGAACTCGCGTATCGTTCCACTTATACGCTTCGCTCTTCACGCCTCGAATCTTGCCGTAATTCGTTGACGCTAAAATGATCCTGGTTCGTATCCTGAGCCCACGTTTGGCATTCCGCCGTGGTTGTGCGCGTCGTCTTTCTTTGGCAATTCAGAAACAATTGCTTCTGTGGTAAGCAACATACTGGCTGCAGACACTGCGTTTTCTAAAGCAGTTCTGGTAACTTTTGTGGGGTCAACAACTCCTGCTTTTATCAAATCTTCGTAAACCATTGTTGCGGCATTAAATCCAAACTCTCCTTGGCCTTCTTTTACTTTTTGTACAACTACGGCTCCATCAACTCCCGCGTTTTCAGCTATTTGCCTTACCGGCTCTTCTATAGCTCTTTTCAAAATATTAACTCCGGTTTTTTCGTCACCTTCTAATTGCAAACTCTCTAGGGACGGCAAAGTTCTCAGCAAAGCAGTTCCGCCTCCGGGCACTATTCCCTCTTCAACAGCTGCCCTTGTGGCGTGCAAAGCATCTTCTAATTTATGTTGTTTGGCTTTTTGTTCAACTTCTGTGGCAGCTCCCACTTTTATAACTCCCACGCCTCCGGACAATTTTGCCAATCTTTCCTGTAATTTTTCTTTGTCAAAGTCAGAAGTAGATGATTCTATTTCTTTTCTAATGGCTGAAATCCTGGCATCAATTGCTTGTTTTTCGCCCTTACCCTCAACAATAGTTGTATTTTCCTTTGTTGAAATCACGCGCCTTGCCTGCCCAAGCATTTCTATCTCAACATTTTCTAATTTCATTCCCTTTTCCTCTGAAATAACTTCTGCTCCCGTAACAATGGCAATATCTTCTAGCATTTCTTTTTTTCTATCGCCAAATCCCGGAGCTTTTACTGCCAAGGCGTTAAAAATTCCTCTTATTTTATTTACAATCAAGGTTGTTAAAGCATCACCATCAAGGTCGTCAGCAATAATTACAAGTTCCTTTTTCCCTTCTTTTACAAGCTTTTCAAGCAAAGGCAAGATTTCAGGCAGAGAACTGATTTTTTTATCTGTAATTAAAATATATGGATCTTCTAAACTGGCTTCCATTTTTTCTGTATTAGAAACCATGTAGCCTGAAACATATCCCCTGTCAAACTGCAAACCCTTTACAATTTCTTTTGACAACCCAAAAGTTTTGGATTCTTCTACTGTAATAACTCCATCTTTCCCAACTTCTTCCATAACTTCTGCAATTAAATCTCCCACTTCTTTATCTTGGGCTGAAATTGTGGCAACCTGTGAGGTCTCTTCTTTAGTGGCAATAGGTTTTGACATTTCTTTTAGTGCTTTAATCACCGCATCCTTTGCCTTTATAATTCCTTTTCTTAAAGCTAAGGGATTGGCGCCAGCTGCCACATTTTTTAAACCTTCTGTGGCAATTGCTTGGCACAATAAAACAGCTGAAGTGGTGCCATCTCCTGCAATATCATTAGTTTTTGAGGCAACTTCTTTTATTATTTCAGCCCCAATATTTTCAACATTATCTTCCAGTTCAATTTCTTTGGCAATTGTTACGCCATCATTAGTGATTGTTGGCGAACCAAAACCAGAGCCCAAAACAACGTTTCTGCCTTTTGGTCCTAAAGTTACTTTTACTGCGTTAGCGACTTTGTCCAATCCAACTTTTAAAGCTTTGCGAGCATCCTCGCTAAATTTAATTTGTTTTGCCATATTGTTATTCTATTATTGCTAAAATGTCGCTTTCTGTGGCGATTAAGTACTCTTTGCCGTCAACCTTTATCTCATTAGGACCGTATTTTGTAAATAAAACCTTGTCTCCTGGTTTTACCGACATCATAATTATTTTCCCGTCATCTGTTTTTTTACCCGGGCCAATAGCTACAACCTTGCCCTCTTCTGATTTTTCTTTATTAGCTGTTTCTGGCAAAAATATACCAGCTTTTGTTTTTTCTTCTTCTTTGACTGGCTCTATTAAAATATGGTCTGATAAAGGCTTAATTTGCATAAATTTTTAAATTTAATTTTATAATTTTCATCACGATAAGACATTTTAGAAAAATTTTAAACAAAAGTCAAGTGGTAAAACAAAAAACCCCCGCCGCGCTTAGCGCGGCGGGGGTTTTAATAATTTATTTGCCCCTCACGCATCTTACATGTGCTTTGTCTTGCTTGGAAGTATCAAAGACTAATCCTGTGCTAAAATGAATTGCCCAGACCGGAGTTTCATTACCACTATACTCTGTTGATGTCCAATACGGTAAAGCTCGCGCATTTGGGAAAATGTCCCTGTCAATTGAGGGCGACGTTTTAGAATAATCAACTATCAAAAAAAGCTCCTGCACACTTGGCAAACGCCAATCCTTATGACCGGCAAAATCTAAATTCTCACACGTATCTTTCGCCTCCTGCCATGTTACCTTTTGATCAAAGGGACTTCCTGGATTGCTTACAGGATTTCTCATCCACATCAAAGAAGATATTGTTACTGTATCATCAGTTTGCGCGTTATTTGAAGATGGGACTAATTTTATAATAAGAATTAAAGCAACAATAACTATAATAACTATTATCACTATCCAGGGCGCGCGCTTGTTACCACAACATTCTTTTGCCTTGGCAATAAGCTCTTTGGGCCTTTCTAACATCGCACTATTTTGAGAGGTTTTAATTTCTATTTTTTGTTTAATTTTTCTTGACGTCATAACTAATTTGAGAATTTAAAATTTTATATACTTTATAATAACATAAAATATTAATTGGCTAAAGATACTTAGATGTATAACCTTTTTTCGATTCTCGAACTTGTTCTGGGGTGCCCTCAACCACAATTTTGCCACCATTATCCCCACCCTCAGGTCCTAAATCAATCAACCAATCGGCATTCTTAAGCAAATCTATATTATGCTCAATAACCAAAACCGTATTACCTTTTTCAACCAAACCATTTAAAACAAAAATTAATTTTTTAACGTCGTCAAAGTGCAAGCCGGTTGTGGGCTCATCTAAAATATACAAAGTTCTACCCGTGCCCTTGCGGGACAGCTCTGTGGCCAGCTTTACTCTTTGCGCTTCCCCGCCCGACAAAGAAGTGGCTGGCTGACCAAGAGAAACATAGGAAAGCCCGACTTCTTTTAGGGTTTTTAATCTCTCATAAAGCCCGGGAATATTTTTAAAAAATTCCAACGCCTCCTCAACTGTCATCTCCAAAACCTCTGAGATATTTTTGTCTTTGTAGGTAATTTCCAAAACTTCTTTATTGTATCTTTTGCCCCGGCACTCCTCGCATTCAACATAAATATCCGGCAAAAAATACATCTCAACTTTTTTCTGACCCTGTCCTTCGCAGGCCTCGCACCTCCCGCCCCTAACATTAAAACTAAATCTTCCTGCTGAATATCCGCGGACACGAGCTTCTTTTGTTTTTGTAAAAATATCTCTTATGTGGGAGAAAGCCCCGGTATATGTTGCCGAATTAGACCTTGGAGTTCTGCCAATCGGCGACTGGTCTACCAAAACAACTTTATTTAAATTTTCTATTCCTAAAATTTCTTTGTACGCCCCGGGCTCTTCTTTCGCCCTGTAAAACTTTTTAAGCAAGGCCCTAGCCAAAATATCGTTTACCAATGTTGATTTGCCGGATCCCGAAACCCCCGTAACGCAAACAAATTTCCCTAAAGGAATTTTAACATCAATATTTTTTAAGTTATGTTCTTGGGCACTCCTTATTGTTAAAAATTTAGTTGCATCAGACTTAACTTTTTTTGTTTTTTCCGTTTCTACCTTTTTCCTGCCCGATAAATAATCTCCTGTCAACGTACGGGATTTTAATAATTCTTTTACGGACCCCTGAAAAACAACCTTGCCCCCATGTTTGCCGGCTCCCGGGCCAATGTCGACAATCCAATCAGACGAGCGCATTGTTTGCGGATCGTGCTCGACCACAACAACGGTATTTCCCAACTCCTTCAATTTTATAAGAGTATCAATCAATCTATGTTGGTCTCTGGGATGTAAACCAATCGACGGTTCGTCTAAAATATATAACACACCCGAGAGTTTTGAACCAATTTGAGTTGCCAATCTAATTCTCTGCTCTTCTCCACCAGCCAAAGTGCCCGCCTTCCTAGATAATGTTAAATAAGAAAGCCCCACATCATTTAGAAATTGAGTGCGGTCAACTATCTCCTTGAGAATCCCTGCACTTATTTTTGTTTCACCAACACTTAACTTTTTAGATAAATTTTTAAAAAATTCTTTTACTTTACCCATTGGTAGCCCCACAATCTTATCTATAGACAGCTCTCCGACTGTCACGGCTAAAACTTCTGACTTTAACCTTTTGCCTCGGCATTTTGGGCAAAGCTTTATTACCATATATTGTTCTATCTCCTGCCTCGTCCAATCAGAGTCAGTTTCGTGATAGCGCCTTTCTAAATTAGCGATCACTCCCTCAAAATCTCCGTCGCCATACAAAATAACGTCTAGAGCTTTTTTAGGAAGATCTTTTACTTCTTCGTCTAGAGAAAACTTATATTTTTCCGCCAACTCAGAAAGGATAGCATAATAATATCCCTGCCTGCCTACTTTATGAGATGCTCGCGACCATGGCCAAATAGCACCCTCAGCTATTGTTAGGCGCTTATTAGGAATTACCAATTCTGGATCAACTTCTAATTTCTCGCCAAGTCCAGTACATTCTGAACAAGCTCCATATGGGTTGTTAAAAGAAAATAGCCTTGGCTCAAGCTCGGGCAGAGAAATTCCACACTCTTCGCAAGCAAAATGCTCAGAAAAGATAAAATCGTTATTTTCGTTTTTGGGTTTTGAATTTAGGATTTTTTTGGACATTGGGATTTGAGATTTGGGATTTACGATGATTATTCCCTTCCCCAGCCTTAAAGCAATTTCCACAGAATCAACCAGCCTAGACCTATCTAAATTTTTATCTAAAATCAAACGATCTACAACAACCTCTACGTCGTGTTTTTTTTGTTTATCAAGCGACTTTTCTAACGAATCTTCTATCGAATAAACTGACCCGTCAATTCTTACCCTAGCAAAGCCTCCCCTTTGTATCTCCTCTAGCGCCGCCTTATGCTCTCCTTTTTTTGATCGTATAACAGGACCCAATATCATAATTTCCGGTTTGGCATCTGCAATATTTTTTTTAAACTTAATAATTTGTTCCACAATTTGATCGATTGTCTGGCGTGAAATTAATTTTCCGCAATTTGGACAATGGGGCTTTCCTATCCTTGCATACAAAAGGCGCAGATAATCATATATTTCTGTTATTGTCCCAACCGTCGAACGTGGGTTGTGGGTTGATTTTCTTTGGTCAATTGATATTGCCGGACTTATTCCCTCGATCTTATCAACGTCTGGCTTGTCCATAACTCCTAAAAACTGTCTAGCGTAAGCTGACAAACTTTCAACATATCTCCGCTGACCTTCAGCATACAAAGTATCAAATGCCAAAGACGACTTACCAGAACCAGAGAGACCAGTGATAACGATCAGCTTGTTCTTCGGCAAATCTAAATCTATATTTTTTAAGTTGTGAACGCGTGCTCCGCGAATTTTGATATAATCGTCTTTCATCATTATTGGAAATTTAAAATTGAAAATTAGAGAAAGTGGTTCATTATACACTTTTTTACGGGTACCTTCAAGGATATACGCAAAAAGCGGCCCCCGCCGCTTTGCGAAACATAATGTCGTCCGGTACACACCGGGTGTGTACCGAAAACGCGCTTCCTACATACTAATCTTCCCCACCAGCATCTCCAGAAGATTCTTTACCTCAATCTGAGCTTCTAAGGAGGTACCGGCGTTGACGAACTTCTGCCACTGGTCAAAGATGTTCTTGTCATCTATACTCCTGACTGCGTTCTCTAACTGAAGGCGATCCTCAAAACCTACTTCACCATCTGCTTTCAAGACCTTGGTGATGAAAAGCTTGGTGAAGTTAAGAACCTTCTGGTCGTACTGGAAGGTCTTTACTGTGTTGTTGGCTATTGCCAGGCTCTGGCTGGATATATACAGCTGGACAGACAACACAATGACGACAGCGACTAACACTAATATTACTAAAAACGGGATACTCTCTCTTCTAAATAGTTGCATTTTATTTGGGTTACGAATTTATCAATTTTTTACAAATATACTAATTACAAATTTGTATATACGTAACGGATTAGTAAATTAGTAGCCTATTTATTTTTTTAAATTTTTAATTTCTATTTTTAATTTTCTATCCTTATAAAAATTATATGACAAGAACAGTAAAACAACAATGAGTGTTATTGTCTTCCAGTCAAAAAACTTTGACCAAGCATCTTGAGCTTTCAACTCTAAGTTAAGGTGCACACCATTTTCTGTTTTCACCTCAAATACATCGCCCTTGTAAGTAGTGTATCCCGAGGCCTCTGCCTTTAAGTAGTATGTGCCCTCGGGTACCAAGAACGAGTATTTGCCGGTGGTGTTGGTAATCTGCGGGTTCTGTTGCTGAAAATCCTTGGCTAGCCACAGCTGGTAGCTATTTGCTTCGGGATTTAGCCAGTAAATGGAGACCTTGGCATTATTGATGCGCAGTTCTCCGCGGTCTGTGGTTTCATACACATATCCCTCGGGGTCAACCACAGTCACTAAGCTCAGCTCTTTGGGCTCTAACCGTTGGTCAAGGTAGTCAATGACTGTGAGTATCTCGTAGGTAGCGTCAACCACAGGCGTGGTGATGTCAGCAGTCCAAATGCTGTCTTGGTCTGGGTCTGTAAAGTCAAACACGCCTAAAACCAATGCTTGCTTTAAGTCTGTGGTCTGTTGGGATCGCGCTGTTACGTCAATCTCCTGCTGAGTGAGTGAGGCGGTGAAGGCCGAGGGATTGATTGTGTTTGGATTCTTTGAGATTGATTTCTGTTGTTTGAAGATGAGATAACCTCTAATGGCACGAGCTGGATTGTCGGGTTTAATGATTAATCTGAGTTGTTGACCAACTAAGGTGGTTATCTGTTGCTGAGGATGTCCTTGTTCTGTGAGCGAGAGGGTGGCGTTAAAGTCAATGAGGCCGTTGAAGGTTTTAGCAAAGAGTATATTGGTTGGTATCTTGTCTTTAGATGAGTCAGACAAAGATGCTAATGGTGTTGATTGATTGAGTTCTGTGAGTTGAGTGAGGTTAGGCAGATTGAGCTGGTTGTCAATTAGTTTTGAGATGTCGGTTATCTTGTTAATGCCTATCTGTTGCAAAGTGTTAGCAAGTCCGGGGAATTTGGCTGCTAAGTCTCTGAGTTCTTGGGGTACAGGAGATAAAACAAAGATTGAGTTGGTAAAAGATTCCAGATGTTCTGAAGAGAGAGCGGTGCTTGCTGGGTTACGGTTTCTTCTACTGGTGGCTGTGGTGGTATTGGTGGGATGCCAGGTGGGTTTTCTGGTGTTGGTGGATTAAAGATATTGATTATTGGAGTTAAGATGTTTGGTTTCTGATAGTATATTGTAGCTGTAATGATGTCGGAGGGTACTCCGTAGTTAGTGAAGAACTTAAGATAGACAGTCTTTGGTCCTTGATTGTCTGTGAGACGCCACTGTTT
>Ga0268276_1004234_pt1 | contig 10287 bp, 9 predicted proteins | sample saktaG_4_FD_190145 | JGI IMG/M metagenome (GOLD analysis project Ga0268276, IMG submission 190145) | Saline water microbial communities from Sakinaw Lake, British Columbia, Canada - sak_2010_1_5_45m | ecosystem: Environmental > Aquatic > Non-marine Saline and Alkaline > Saline ...
GCATGGCGTCCAAGTATTTCGCGTCTTCGGCCGCCAGGTCGGTGTCCAAATTCCAGAGAGCCAGCGTGACGAGTAAAGAGCCGACTCTCACCATATATAAGAAGGACACAGAACAGACGCATATGGCGTTCGGATTGCACACTATAGACAGGTTCCATCCCGATAAATATGTTCTCAGCGTTTTAAATATACTGCTCGGCGCGAATATGTCGTCCAGGCTTTTCCATATAGTGAGAGACGAGATGGCTCTGTGCTACGAGATATCATCCGCTATAAGGCGCTACGAGGATACGGGCGCTTTTGTGGTGAGCGCCGGCGTCGACCATAAGAAGATGGTTAAGTCGATAGAGGTAATATTAAAAGAAATTGGCAGGCTCAAGACCGAGCCTGTAAGCCAGGAGGAGCTCGGGCGCGCGAAAGAGTATTATAAGGGGCAGCTGTTATTTGCCCTCGAGGATACGATGTCCAGAATGCTGTGGATAGGAGAGAGGCTCATATCGGGTGAGAAAGATTTTACCGTAAAAGCTATATTGGACAGGATAGACAGAATAAGTCCGGACGACATAACCAGGGTCGCGAAGGATACGATGAAGAATGAAAACCTGCATCTGGCGGTAGTGGGGCCGGTGAAGGAAGAGAAGTCCGTAAAAGAGGCTCTTACGATAAAATGAACGGCTCTATAAAGCTCTTTAAAATATTCGGAATATCGATAAAGATCCACGCGACGTTTTTTTTGCTTTTGTTGGTGGCCTTTACCGGCACGCCCAGATGGATCTTTCTCATGTTTGCGGTATTCTTTTTCGTTACGATGCATGAGATCTGCCATAGTCTTGTCGCGAGGCGTTTCGGCATAGAGGTCCGCGAGATAACCCTATTCCCTATAGGCGGCGTAGCGAGCATGACGGGCTCGCCAGATAAGCCCGTAGATGAACTTCTGATATCGCTGGCAGGGCCTCTTTCGAACATAGCTGTAATCGTATTGTTCTTCTATCCGATGAGGTATCTCGTCGGCGACGAGATCTTGTTTCACCGGCTCTCCACGGCCTCGTGGCCGCTCACATTCGCTTACGCCTATTGGATAAATCTGATGCTTGCCTTATTCAATATGCTGCCGGCCTTTCCAATGGACGGCGGCAGGATCTTAAGGGCCATATTGGCGTCTTGGCTCGGTTACCTTAAAGCCACTCGGATCGCGGTGGCCTTCGGGCACATATTCGCGCTCGCTTTCGCGTATTTCGGTATAGTTGACGGCAATATAATGCTCGTCATAATAGCGATCTTTGTATATACGGCGGCATCCGGCGAGGGCCGCGCGGCAGAAATAAAAGAGATATTGAAAAATAGCGGCTTACACGATATACTGCGTCCGGGGAGATAACCGAAAGGCATTTTATGAATAAGATACTGATAGCGCCCAGCATATTGTCCGCGGATTTCTCGAAACTCGGCGATGAGGTAAAAGCGGTCGAACGCGCCGGCGCGGACTGGATCCACGTCGATGTGATGGACGGCCATTTTGTGCCGAATATAACGATGGGACCCCTGGTGGTTAAGGCAATAAGGCCGGTGACGAAGCTACCCATAGATGTTCACCTCATGATAAAAGAGCCGGAGAGGTATATAGAGAGCTTTTCGAAGGCTGGGGCCGATATTATCACGTTTCACGTCGAATCAGACGGAGATCCGAAAGAGATAGTGAGACTAATAAAGTATTTCAAGAAGAAGGCAGGGGTATCGATAAAGCCCGGGACGGACTTAAAGAAGATCGAGGCAATACTCCCGATGGTCGATATGGTGCTCGTCATGACCGTTGAGCCGGGATTCGGAGGCCAGGAGTTTATATTCGATTGCCTGCCTAAGATAGAAGAGGTCAGGAAGATATTTAAAAAAGATATTGAGGTAGACGGAGGTATAAACGCGTCTTACGCCGCGGAGGTAATAACGAAAGGCGCCAATGTCATAGTGGCCGGCACGTCGATATTCGGTACGAAGGACTATGCGGCGGCGATAAAGGGACTAAAGGGGTAGTTGCAGCTAATATTTCGCAACTTTGTCATCCTTTACTCTGTCATCCTGAGCGAAGCCCCGCCCTTTCCGAAGAAAGGGCGGGACGAAGCGAAGGATCTAATCAGGATAGATTCTTCGGCCGCTTCGCGTCCTCAGAATGACGGACGATTTTAAAATTTAAAAAGGAGAATACGATGGGCGCGATAAAGTTCGGCACCGACGGATGGAGGGCGGTAATAAGCGAGGATTTCACATTTGATAATGTGAAGATCGTAGGACAGGCTATGGCCGATTACATAAATAACGACACCGGTCCGGCTTCGAAGGTAAAGGATAAGCGCGTCGTTATAGGATACGACACGAGGTTTCTTTCTGAAAAGTACGCCGAGCTCGTAGCGTGCGTATTGGGCGCAAACGGCATAAAGGTCATACTTTCCGACAGGCCCACGCCGACTCCTTCGGTAAGTTTCGCGATAAAAGACAGGGGACTTACGGGCGGAGTCATGATAACCGCCAGCCATAATCCAGCCAGATATAACGGCGTAAAATATAAAGCCTACTACGGCGGGAGCGCGGGGACCGATATAACGAAAGCTTTCGAGGGGTATCTCGGGAAGAATAATGTTCAGTATCTTCCCGCGGCCGAATTGAAAAATAAAGGGATGATAGAATATGAGGATATAATCCCTAAGCACCTGGAATTCGTTAAAAAATATGTAAATATAAAATTGATAAAAAAAGCGCGCCTTAAAGTCCTGGTCGATTCTATGTACGGGACCGGCAACGGGTACATATACGGCCTTCTTTTCGGGGGTAAGTGCAAAGTCACCACCATACATGAAGAGAATAATCCGAGTTTTTGCGGTATAAATCCCGAGCCGATACTTCCAAACTTAAAAGAGCTCGCGGAGAAGGTCAAGAAGTATAAATACGATATAGGCATAGCGACCGACGGCGACGCGGACAGGCTCGGGATAGCGCTTCCGAATGGCAAACTTCTGACCGGCCATAAAGTCATGTCGCTGTTACTTCTGCATCTTCTGGAGGATAAAGGCCTTAGGGGCGGTGTAGTCCAGACTTTGTGCGGCACGGGGCTTATAAATAAGATCTGCAAGAAATATAACCTTAAGATGTACGAGACTCCGGTGGGATTCAAATACATATGTGAGCTCATGGTAAAAGAGGATATACTCGCAGGCGGTGAGGAGACAGGGGGCGTTGCTTTTAAGGATTCGATCCCCGAACGGGACGGTATACTATCCGGCCTCCTTATACTAGAGATGATGGCGATGAGGAAAAAGAAGATCCTGGATATATTGAAGACGATCGATAAGGAATATGGCACTTACGAATATAGGAGGCTTGACGTTAAATATCCGGACGAGAAGAAGGCGCTCCTTATGGATATGTTGAAAAATAATCCGCCTAAAGATATTTTGGGAAAGAAAGTTACCCAGATAAAGACTACGGATGGTTACAAGCTCATCTGTGAGGATTCGTCCTGGCTCATGCTCAGGCTTTCAGGTACTGAGCCCATATTAAGGGTCTACTCAGAGGCGTCGAGCGAAAAGAGGGCCATGGCCATACTGGCTGAGGGGAAGCGAATCGCGGATAGCGTATAGCGTATAGCGTAACAGTTATTGCCGTCTACTTCGTCATTGCGAGGAGCCGGCCTACGGACTCATGGCGACGAAGCAATCTCAAAAAGCGGGATTGCTTCGTCGGACCAAAGTCCTTCGCTATCCTTCTCGCAATGACAAAAAGGAAAGAGTATTGTAAGTGGATAAAAAATACATACGAAACTTTTCGATAATCGCGCATATAGACCACGGGAAGTCTACGCTCGCCGACAGGATATTACAGTTCACCGGCGCTATAAGCGAGCGCGAATTCCACGACCAGCTTCTCGATGATATGGATCTCGAGCGCGAGCGCGGCATAACCATAAAAGCGAGCGCCGTCAGGGTAAATTACAAAGCCAAAGATGGCGTGACCTACGAGCTTAATCTCATAGATACCCCCGGACATGTCGATTTCACTTACGAAGTCTCTAAATCCATAGGCGCCTGCGAAGGCGCGCTCCTGGTAGTAGACGCGTCGCAAGGTGTTGAGGCTCAAACAGTCGCTAATCTATATCTGGCCATGGAACACAACCTGAAGATCATACCTGTAATTAACAAAATCGACCTGCCCAGCGCTCAAATTGAAATGGTAAAGAAAGAGATCTCGCATATCCTGGGAATGGACGAATCCGAGATAATACTTGCCAGCGCGAAGCTTGGCAAGGGCACCGCCGATATCCTGGAAGCCGTTATAGACAGGATCCCGCACCCCAGCGGTGATAATTTAAATCCCCTGCAAGCTCTTGTATTCGACTCCAGGTTTGATACATACAAAGGCGTGGTGATATTGATACGGCTGATGAACGGTACTATAAGGAAGGGTATGAAGGTAATGATGATGTCGACCGGGAAGACGTACGATGTTCTCGAAGTCGGCATCTTCAATCCGCGCGAGGCGCAGGTGGATGAGCTTGTATGCGGCGAGGTCGGCTATGTGGCCTGTAATGTGCGCGATGCGCGTGAAGTATGGGTAGGAGATACCATAACGCTCGCGGACAATCCCGCGCAAACAGCGCTTCCCGGATATAAGAAGGTGCATCCGATGGTATTTAGCGGAATATATCCGTCTAACACCGCGGAGTTTCAGTCGCTAAAAGAGGCCATAGAGAAGATGAGGCTTTCCGACGCTTCATTTGTTTTTGAGCCGGAGAAGTCGGTGTCGCTGGGCATGGGATTTAGATGCGGATTCCTCGGGCTTTTGCATATGGAGATAATCCAGGAAAGGCTTGAGCGCGAGTTTGATCTTAATCTTGTCGTGACCACCCCGAGCGTTATATATAAGATAACGGACCGTTCCGGCAAGGTCGTGGAGATAGACAATCCGATGAAGCTTCCGAACGCCGGTGAGATAGACGGCGTAGAAGAGCCCTATGTCAGAGCTCATATAATAACTCCTAAGGAATTCATGGGCGCCATACTGGAGCTGTCGGAGTCGAGGCGCGGTTCATACGTTTCCACGGAATACATAGAAGAGACTAGGATCAGGATAGTCTATGACCTGCCGCTTTCCGAGGTCATAATCGATTTTTATGATAAGATCAAATCCATGACGAAGGGATACGGGTCGCTGGATTACGAATTTCTGGACTACAGGCCTACCGATATAGTGAAGCTTGATATCCTGATAAACGGCGAGATATATGACGCGTTCTCCTCTATAATATTTAAGGATAAGGCCTACGCGAAAGGTAAAGCAATATTGGAAAAATTAAAAGACAATATACCGCGCCATCTTTTTCAGATAATCCTTCAGGCCGCTATCGGAGGCCAAATCATATCCCGCGAGACGATAAAGTCCGTCGGAAAGAACGTTACCGCGAAGTGCTACGGAGGGGATATAACGCGTAAAAGGAAGCTCTGGGAGAAGCAGAAAGAAGGTAAGAAGAAGATGAAGCAGTTCGGCAAGGTTGAGATACCTCAGGAGGCCTTCTTCGCCGCGCTGAAAGCGTAGTGAATGTCATCGTGGCTGTATCGCAATGACAAAAACATCGTCATTGCGAGGAGAATGGCGACGAACTGTAGTTCGACGAAGCAATCCCGAAGGTTGCGAGGATGTAAAGCATCCGAAGCAATCTTAAAAACGGGATTGCTTCGCTTCCCCGCCTTTGGCGGGGTCGCTCGCAATGACGGGTGTAATCGGTTTACTTTTGATAATAGGGTTATAATACAGAAGGGGAGATGATGTTCAATACTAAGATCAAGTCGCAGGCCAGAGAATGGGCCGAATCTATAATAATAGCGGTTATACTGGCCCTCGTGATACGGGCTTTTGTGGTCCAGGCCTTCAAGATACCGTCGGGATCTATGATACCGACTTTTCAGATAGGGGACAGGATATTCGTAAATAAGTTCCTTTACGGGGCGAAGATACCGTTCACCGAAATAAGATTGCCGGCACTGCGCCAGCCGAAGCGCGGGGATATTATAGTCTTCCGTTCTCCGGAGGACCCGAAGAAGGACTTTGTAAAGAGACTCATCGCCACTGAAGGCGAGACGGTTGAGATAAGAGACGGTAAGATATACATCGATAACGCCGTTGTGAGCGACCCATCCTCGATCAGAAGCGTATACTACTACAATGCGGGTGACTATGGCAAGGAGGGCAACGTTATTACCGTCCCGAAGGATTCGTATTTCGTTCTCGGCGACAATAGCGGAAGCTCGCGCGATTCGCGCTATTGGGGATTTGCTCCGAAGAAGAATCTTATAGGCAAGGTTATCGTGATATACTGGCCAATACACAGGATGAAGATAGTAAAATGACCCTCGCAAACAGGATATCGATAACACGCATCGTCCTCATACCGTTCTTCATAGCGGCGATTGTCTATTCGAAGCTATGGGTCGCGCTGGCGATCTTCACGGTGGCCATAATATCCGACGGATTGGATGGCTTTATAGCCAGGGCTCTGAAGCAAAAGACGGAGTTTGGCACCATACTCGACCCGATCGCGGACAAACTTCTTCTGGTCAGCGCGTATATAGCGCTGTCGATAGCAAATCCCGGAAAATATATAACTATACCTCCGTACGTTACCATAATAGTCATATCCCGCGATGTCATAATAGTAATGGGTTCGGTCATGGTATACATGATAAAGGGCGGATTAAAAGTGTCGCCCAGTATAGTAGGAAAGATCACCACATTCTTCCAGATGATGGTCATAGTGAGCGTGCTTATGCAGTTTAAATATTCCGCGCTTCTTTGGAACACCGCGGTAGTATTTACGATATTATCAGGGATCGATTATATGATAAAGGGTTCAAGGTTTTTGAGCGAAAATCACCCGGAAAAAAGAGAGAAAGTTTAGTTTATGCACCCATTTTTAGCTTTGTTTCTATCGGTTCTGGCGGCTTACCTGATAGGATCTTTCCCGACGAGCTACATCCTGACCAGAGCCATAAAAGGCGTCGATATAAGAAAATCCGGCAGCGGTAACGCGGGCGCTACGAATGTCTTAAGGACCGTGGGTAAGATACCGGCCATCGCCACTCTCGTGATCGATATAGCGAAGGGTTATTTCGTAGTGGCATTTTTGGCCGGGTTTTTTTATCGGTATAATATAGATCTCGATATTAATTTTTATCGCGGGCTCCTGGGTTTGGTAGCGGTATGCGGACACATCTGGCCGGTATTCCTGAAATTTAAAGGCGGCAAAGGCGTAGCCACGACTCTTGGCGTCGGAATGGCGATGGCTCCCGGAGTCCTCGGGGTTTCTTTTATACTCTGGCTCGTGATATTCTTTTTATCAAATTATGTGTCGCTGGCTTCGATAGCGGCGCTCGTGGCGTTTCCGGTGATCTCCGTTATCATGGGCAAACCGATCTACACGATAATCTTCAGCGTGTTGATATGCTCGATCAGCGTATTCAAACACAAGACGAACATCGAAAGACTTCTAAAAGGGCAGGAAAACAAGACCAAGCTCTTCTCTAAATAATCCCCGCGGCACAAAGAAGATTGACAATTATCAGCTATAGTGATAAGATTATCACCGCAACTGATAACGGAGGGAATATCGATGCTTAAAAAGATACTAAGGGTTTTTTATAACGATGTAGCGGGCATATTTACCATAAATGAACTGGCAAAAAAAACAGACATCTCTTATAGCTATGTGCATAGCCAGATCGAGGATCTGCGAAGCAAGGGGATTATTATTGTCGATGAGCGATCAAACCGGAAGTATTGCAAACCGAATTATAATAGCCCCGAAGTAAAAACCGCCTTCATAAGCATCTCAAATGAAATAACAGGGGATTTTTTGAAAAAAAAAGATAAGATATCTCTTGTTGTTGACAAGCTCTTATCAGAGCTGCCCAGGAAAACAGATTTTAATTTACTTAGTGTTATTCTATTCGGTTCTTTGGCCAAAGGCACGGATTTTAAAAAAAGCGACATGGACCTTTTTATTCTTGTGTCCTCAAAGAGTAAGTATGATGAGCCTATTGAGATGGGATGCGTCGCGCTGTCAAGGGGATTTGGAATAGAGATAAACCCGCTTGTTTCTGAACCGGCAAGTCTGTTATCAATGTTAAAAGATAAAGAGCATAATGTTGCGAAAGAGATTTTAAAGAACAAGATAATTCTATTTGGAGCGGAGAAGTTCTGGGAATTGATATTTGAGGCGATAAAATGAGCGATTTAAAAAAAGAGATGATAAAGATCAAGGTTAAAGGTTATTTTGATAATGGTGATCTGCGCCGGGATCAAGCGATCACGGTGCTTGTAAAATATCATATTGATAAGGCAAGACATAATATCCAGACAGCTTCGCTTTTAATGGAGGCTTCAGAAGATAAGGACCTTAAGAAAAGGTTAAAAGTGAGCGAAGATTATATCGGCTACGATTGGGTTATAAGCTGCGGCTACTACGCGATGTTTCACGCGGCTACCGCCGCGCTGGCAAGCATCGGTATTAAAGCCGAAACACACGAAAGTCTTATAGAGGGATTAGAGTTCCACTTTGTTTATATGGAGAATTCAATAGAGTCTAAAGATATGGAAAAAATAAAGTCGGCCAAAAGGCTTGATGACAGGTATGTTAATAGAATGTGGGCAACAAAATCCAGAAGGAATACGGCCCAGTATAAGGCTGATGCTGTTATTGCCGAAAAAGATGCCCGGAAGACTTATAAAGACGCGATAGATTTCGTTGATGCGCTGCAGAGTTTGATAAAAGCGTAAGGGTATTTATACTTAGAGTCGGACAGTCTTTTTGCGTTATTCAAGGTCAATGTTAAGATACAAAAAATCTTGTTATTCTCTATTGACGCACCATCCTTATTATGATATATATTATATGTGGCACGGAAGGCCTCTTTTTTAGGATTTGTTAATATATAGTTAAAAAAAGTCTTGGAAAAGAATTAATCAACAAAGGCAACTAAAATGATGGATTATTACGGCACGCCTAGGAAGTTGTGGGTTAAGGCGATGGCGCTTTTTATCGTCGTATCGTTCTTGTGGTACGACATCGCCTGGGCCGGAGATCTATTTTATTATAATATAGCACCTAAGGTAGTTAATACAGACGTTTCCATCCCTATTAAAACTCCCTCGACGAAAGAAATAACGAACTACGATCTACTCGATTCCAAAAAAGGATTATCGGGCGCGGCAAGCCTTTTGCCTTCGCGTCAGGACAAGGAGCAGTCGAATAAGTTCTCGCCCGGCTACATCCAGGAGCAGCAGGCAAAACACGAGGAGATAGTAAATCAAAAGCAGGATATCGAAAGCGGTCTCGACCTGCTTCGTAAAAAACCCAAAAAAACGGACGAAGAGATAGATCTAAAGAGAAAAAAATCCGGCGGAGGCGGCGGAGGATCGGCATATTATACCGTTACCAATCCGGATCCGGATAACAGGCCCACGATCCTTAATTCTATCGTAAACCCTCGCAATTCCACCCAGACCAACCAATATGATATAACGATGCTCAACATCGACAAGTGGACCGCCGGCGCGAGAAAAGAGACGGATCCTGATACCGGAGTAGATTATTGGGTAGGACTTAATGATAATGGGACCCCGGATGAGTTGAGAAGAATATTGACGATAATGTATACCGATTCCACCAATAAAAAGATCGCGTATATACTGACAGGCTACAGTCTCACCCAGGACGGGACGTATCAGCCGTCGTACAGGATCGACTATACATACGCCGGCGATAATATCACCCAGACCCTCAGATATGATATCTCATCCGGTGTCGATGTGCTCGTGGAGAAGAGCGTATACGAAGGTACGGACAAGGGCAACAGGCTTAAATATACCGTCGAATATGATAGGTTCGGTAACATCACGCACAGGCGCGAATATACATATGACGGTGATGTAAGCGCCAACGGCCCGTTAAGAAAAGTCTCTCTCTATGAAACAAATTCCGAAACGACCGGGGCGGGCCAATTAAAACAGGAAACCGTATTTACCGGAACAAAGGGCAAAGAGCTGGCGGATTACACTCAGAATTATTACTATGATGCCAATAGCCAAAGGCAGGTATCCGATACGACGGTGTACTACTACGCGGACGGCAAGCGGTCAAAAGATTCGGAGGCGAATTACCTCTGGTCGCAGACAAAGCAGGTCACTTACAGGGGCGACCCGTTCACGACCGATAGGAGTCTTGACGTAGACGGCGACGGTATAATA
>Ga0268276_1004235_pt1 | contig 10285 bp, 13 predicted proteins | sample saktaG_4_FD_190145 | JGI IMG/M metagenome (GOLD analysis project Ga0268276, IMG submission 190145) | Saline water microbial communities from Sakinaw Lake, British Columbia, Canada - sak_2010_1_5_45m | ecosystem: Environmental > Aquatic > Non-marine Saline and Alkaline > Saline ...
GAGCTTTGTTAGCTGCTTTAGCTTTAAGATTACAAGGAAGAAAACCCCTAATAGTTGATTTAACTGCTACAGATGATGATGATGACCATGTAATTGCTGTTTTTAAAGAGAATGGATGTTGGGGAGCGATAACAAAGACAAATCATGGTGTTTTAAGGTATAGAGAACCAGTTTATAGAAATATTAGGGAATTGGTTATGAGTTTCTTTCATGAGTATTTTGATAATAAAGGAAAAAAGAATTTAAGGAGTTACAGTGCGCCTGTTAATTTATCTAGATTTGATAAGATTAATTGGATGACTGCAGAAGAAGATGTATGGGATATTCCCAATTATCTTTTTAAGGTCAAGCATTACAAAATTTTAAATAAGAAACAAATAAGAAATTTAAGAAAAGCAGATGAAATTGAGATTGAAATTGGAAAAGTGACTGAATATAAGTATAAAGGTAAAAAGAAATGAAAACAAAAAACTTATATCAATATCCAATGAGAAAGGAAGATGTGATAAGAACAGATACTTCTTCACCAGCTCATGAAGGAAAATTAAAATATGCAGTTGATTTTCTTTGTAAAGAAGGATCGAGAGTTCATGTAGCTTATGATGGTGAGATTGTTGAAGTTTTAGATAATAAAAAAGAGAATACTCTTGAAAAAGAAGATATGAATGATGCAGGCAATTTTATTTTGGTTAAACATGAGAATGGAGAATATAGTCATTATGCTCATTTTAGATATAATGGTATTTTGAAAAAGAAAGGAGACAAGATTTTACAGGGGGATTTATTGGGGTTTAGTGGGAATACTGGTTTTTCTTATGGGCCTCATTTGCATTTTTCAGTTATAAAGTTTACAGGAAAATTAAAAGATGATTTTGAAAGTCTAGAAATTAGGTGGAAGAGAAGATGAAACTAGGAATTTTGTTTTCAGGTGGAAAAGATTCAACTTATGCTGCTTATTTAGCTAAGATGAAAGGATATGGGATATGTTGTTTGATTACTATTATATCAGAAAATCCAGATAGTTACATGTTTCAGCAGGTTTCTGAAGAAGATATAAAAAAACAAGCTAATGCTATGAACTTGCCAGTAGTTTATCAAAAAACTAAGGGTGTTAAAGAAAAAGAATTAAAAGATTTAGAAAAAGCAATTAAAAAAGCTAAAGAAAAATTTCAAATTGAAGGTTTAGTTATTGGGGCTTTAGCTTCTGTTTATCAAGCTTCTAGAGTTCAGAAAATTTGTGATAAACTTGAATTATGGTGTTTTAATCCTTTATGGCAGAAAGACCAATTTGAGTTATTAGATGAATTATTAAAAAATAAATTCAAGATAAAGATTGTCAAAGTTGCTGCTGAAGGTTTAGATGAAAAATGGGTTGGAAAGATAATTGATAAGAAATTTCTTCAAGAAATCAAGAAACTTAATGAGAAATTTAAAGTAAATCCTGCTGGAGAAGGTGGCGAGTTTGAAACTTATGTTTTAGATTGTCCTCTATTTCAGGGGGAGATAAAATGAACAATCTTTTTAATGTTAAATTAAATTTTAGCAAGACAACTTTGTGCTGTTGCAATCTTGTTTGATTTGACTAAAAATGATTCTAATAATTAATACATGTAAAGAAAAACTGCATTATCTTGAATTTGTTAGGCCAATTGAAGAGATTGTAAAAAAAGAGAGCAAGTTTTTCACCAAACATTATTTTGAAGTTAATTTAAAAGACTTGGAAAAAGCTGAGAAAGTGATTATCTGTGGAACAGCTTTAAAAGATTTTGAATATGACCGAGAAATGATGGCTTTTTCATGGCTTAGAGGTTTTGAAAAGCCGATTTTGGGAATTTGTGCTGGAATGCAGATTATTGTAAAGACTTTTGATGGAAATTTAAGTGTCCTTGAAAACTCTGAGTTTTTGGGACGCCAAAAATCCCGAGGATTTTTTAGCGAGAAAAAAGAGATAGGTTTAATTAAAGTTAAATTTGATAAAGATTTTTTAGAAATTAAGAAAGGAGAAGTTGAAGCTTATGCTTTGCATAAGTCTGATGTAATTGGTTTAGGAAAAGATATTGAGGTTTATGGGAAATCAAAAAAAGGAATTCAGGCTATTAAGCTGAAAAGTAAGGAAATTTATGGGGTAATGTTTCATCCTGAAGCTAGAAATAGGGAAATTGTTGAAAATTTTTGCAAGAAGTAATTGACAATTAGAGAACGAAGTAAGTTGTAAATCACGCTTACAGATGTGCTTTCAAGCACAAGTTAATCTTCAATTTTGTGCTTTGTTTTTTGGATATAAATTAAAAAAATAAAAAGAAAAAAATATTTTGTTTTTACTTCTTTTCAAGTGTTATCTCAATTATGGAAACATTCACTTTTCTCTTCTCTTGATTTTCAAATTCTTCGCTGTCTATCTTTATGTCCTTCACTGCTATGTTCTGTTCTTTAAGAAATCTCTTTGCTGAAACTTCTGCTACATCTACTGCTCTACTAATGAACTTTCCTCTGGCTTTTATACAAACTTCTTTTGCACCCTTTGTTGTAAATTGCATTACAACGCCAGTGACATAATTCATGAATGGTTTCCCGCCAATGAGAACTGTATTTTCGTTGTTTGGTGTCATGTTTATCCTCCGTCTTTGTATTTAATGAGTTTATGCTCGAAAATTCAAAAGAATTTTCGGACATCACCAAAAACTTTATGGTTTTTGATGAGCATGAGTTAATTCTTCTTACTTTTTGCTTTTGTTCGCTTAACTATCCTAGTTAGATAGCCAGCAATGCTGTTTCTTGTTTTTTTGTCTGCTTCTACTACCCTATTAACAACTTTTTTATTCTCTTCAAAATTATCTGAAAAAAGACTAGAATGTTTTTCTAATAGCTCAAGTGTTGTTCTTTTTATTGGCAATGATTTTATTCTTCCCATTTTATGATCTGCATGACTTTTGGTATTATAGATATGGCTTTTGAGGTTTTTTAAACTTATTGTTTAGCTATAAGTTGATCTGGATTTATTGATTCTTTTGCGCCCTAATTACAATTTTGCGCTTTGTTTTAAAATTAGTGCTTTCCTTTATATCTTCCACGAGATTCAACTTTCTCAAGTTGTTTTATAACTGCTTGAGATTTTGACCATCTGTAGTTTTTCAGGCATTCTTTTAGAAGAAATTCGTAATTTTTAAAATGTTTTGATTCTAGAGCTTGTTTTAATAGATGCAAATCAACTGCTTTGTCTTCGATTCTTTGGCTGTGAAAAGATAAACCGAAATCAATGAAATAAAGTTTAGAGTTATTATATTTATTAGGTATTTTATGTTGATTTGTGCGCTTTAAGTTATATTCTGCACCTTGTTTTTTTATATGTCCTATTTGATTTACCCAAATCATGTTGCTTGTTGTTAAATCGCCGTGAATTATATGGTTTTCATGCAATTTTGAGATGTTCTTTCCTATTTGTTTGCATATCCCTATTTGTTCTGCTTGTGGGGCATTATCTAGATAATCAGAAAGTTTTTTTCCTTCTATAAACTCCATCTCAATTTGGAAATCATCAGTTTTTAGAATTTTGGGGACTGGGATGAATTTAGAAGCTTTTTCAATTATTCTTGATTCATGTTTTGTTCTCTTGAATCTAAGACTTTTATCAAGAATCTCGTTTCTATAGCCTTTCTTGATTCTGTCTTTTGTGAGAATATTGCCTTTTTTTGTCAAAATTGCTTCTGCTCCTTGCGCAATTATCTTTTCTTTCATGATGTTCTATATCTAAAATTGTATTTAAATCTTATTTTTTTAGTTAAATTTAAATACAATTTTTCCCTTTATGATTATGCTAGAAAATGTGAAAACATTTTCTGCAAAGTAAAAACTGTTCGTTTTCACTTAAAGAGAGGTAGAAATGAATGTTCCTAAATTTAAATCTTTAAACAAAGGGGCTCCGATAGTTCCCAGCCCTGTAATTAATATTAATCCAGAAGTTCCTGTTTTGCCTAGATTTGAAGATAAAACTAAGATTGATGTAAGATATTCTCTGATTGTTCCATATGTTTCTTGCCATATATACTGGAATAAGGAAGTTGGGGAAGTTGTTTATGAAATTGAAGAGCCTTTATTGAATGATAAGGAAAAAAGATTGCTTGAAGAAGTTGAAAAAGCAATGATGGAGATGATTAATGTTTCATCAGTCAACCAGAATGTTCTGTCTTATCTAGACAAGATGCTAAAAATTGTTCTAGATGAACTTGGAGAGAGAATTGAACAAGAAACATATTCTCGGTTTTTTTATTATATTTACAGGGATTTTTTAGGATTTAATGAACTTGAGCCCATGTTAAGAGATTTTTTTATAGAAGATGTAGAATGCAATGGAATTAACTCGCCAGTTTATATTGTCCATAGAGTTTATAGGAATCTAAGAACAAATTTGGTTTATCATGATATGTCAACTCTTGGAAATTTTGTTGAGAAATTAGCTCAAAAATGTGGGAGATATGTTTCTTATGCTAATCCATTATTAGACGGAACTCTGCCAGATGGGAGCAGGGTTAATGCTACGTATACTGTAGATATTTCAAGCAAGGGGCCGACTTTTACTATCCGGAAATTTACAAAAATTCCAATAACTCCTATGCAGCTTGTTAAATCAAATACTTTAAGCCCGGAAATTTTAGCTTATTTCTGGCTTTTAATGCAGTATAAATGCAATGTTTTGATAACTGGCGGAACAGGGTCTGGAAAAACTACTCTGTTAAATGCAATTGCTTTTTTTATTCCGCCTGAAGCAAGAGTTGTTTCAATTGAGGATACAAGAGAATTGCAGCTGCCTAGAGAAAATTGGCTTCCATCAGTTTCCAGGAGCGGGGTTTCTGGAATAGGGGAAGTAGATTTATTTACATTACTTAAGGAAAGTTTCAGGCAAAATCCAGATTATGTTATTGTTGGAGAAGTCAGAGGAAAGGAAGCATCTGTTTTATTTCAAGGAATGGCTTCAGGGCATCCTTCTCTATCAACTATCCATGCAGATTCTGTTGAATCTGTTATAAACAGATTAGAAACTCCTCCAATCAGCTTGAATCCTAGTTTGTTGAATATTCTGGATGTTCTTGCTGTTATGACTCATGCTGTTGTCAAAAAACAGGAAACTAGAAGAGTGAGAGAGGTTGTTGAAATTTTGGAGGTTAGTTCAAAAGGAGAAGCTTCATCAAATCAATTAATTAAATGGGATGCTTCAGAAGATAAATTTTATTTTAAGACTTTAAGTCATGTCTTTGATAAGATCTGCACAAGATATGGGCTAGAAAAAGAAAAGTTAATTGAAGAGTTTGAATTAAGGACAAAATTGATTTTTAAATTATTCAAGAAAGGAGTTTCAGAGTTTAATGAAATGCAGAAAATTATAACTGAGTATTACAAAGATCCAGAAGCTGTTCTTGAAAAGTATAAAGTTAAATAAAAATAAATATGTGAACTATTGAAAATATGAAAATCTTTTTGTGCACTTTAGTTTTAGACATACGCTTAGAATTTTTTAAGGATGCTACCTATAATCTAAAGAGGTTTAACTGTCTAAAATGATTTCAGAAGAAAAGGTTTTGGTTTTATCTCAGTTAATTGCTTCTATGAAAGAAGCTGTCCTTGATTTGGAAAGTGCGATAAATTCTAAAAATGGCTTTAAAATTTCTCAGATTAAAGAGAATATTACCAAATTAAATAAAGAAATCCAGGATAATCTGGTTTGAATCAATTAAAATGGACTCAGTTTCTTTTTTAAAAGAAAATATTCTAAGAGAAGAAAAATTTATTTTTGAATTAGTTAATATAACTAACCTATATCAAGGAGCAAGCAACCAAGAAAGAAAATTTTTAGAAAAATCTTCTTTAAGTTTGCTGAATCAAATTAGGATTATTCATAAAAGCGTAGATAATATGGTTCATGAAATTAATCTTGTTAATGAAAAAAGAGATTTGAAAGTTCCAGTTTTTAAGGTTCCTGAATTTAATAAAAAATATGTCCGAGTTTCAACTTCAAGTGGAAATGCTTTTATCAGAAAAGAGGATAAGAAAAAATATTTAGAAGAGCTAAAAATAAAGAAAATTAAATTTACTCATGAGATTGAAGAACAAACAACAGTAAATAAACCATCTTCAATTATCTTATTTTCAAGCAGGATCTTTAAGTCAATGACCAGACCCTTATCTGAAAAGATGGGTTTTTTAAACCGGGATTTGAAGCAGGCAGATATGCCCTATATAGCTTCATCTTATCTCTCTTTAGTTTTTCTTTTAACTTTGATAACTTTAATCATCTGTTTAGGATTAGCAACGATTTTATCAATTAATGCTTCTGCTTTGTCTATACTAAGAAATTTTTTAATTGCCCTTGTTATTACTGTAATTTTTTCTGTTTTTTTAATTTATTATCCCAGAATTCAAGTTAAAAGCAATTGCAGGAAACTTGAAAATGAGATGCCTTTTGCTTTAGCGCATATGTCTGCAATTGCTTCTTCAAGAATTGCACCATCTAAAGTTTTTTTCATAATGTCTAATTCTTCAGATTATAAATTATTTGCAGTTCAAATGAAAAAAATAGTTAATCAAATGAATATTTATGGTTATGATTTGACTACAGCTTTAAAGAATGTTGCTAGTCTATCTTCCAGCAAAAAGTTTTCTGAATTTTTAAATGGTTTTATTTCAATTGTTTCTTCTGGAGGAGATTTAATGCTATATCTTAAAGAAAAATCTAAAGATACTTTATTAGATTATAAACTCTCTAGAGAGAGATTCTCAACCAGCATAGGAATGTATTCAGATATTTATACTGCTTTGTTAATTGCAGCTCCCTTGATTTTGATGTTAATCCTGTCTTTTATGGGCAGTTTGGGAAGCAGTATTGGAAATGTTAGCATATCTTTTTTAGCAAATGTCGGAATTATTGCGATTATTGTCTTGAATATCCTATTTATCATATTTTTAAATTTGACACAGCCCGAGGGATAAAGTGAACTTGAAAATTGTATCAATCATTGTTGGAATTTTGATAGTGATAGCTTCTTTGATATTCTTACTAAATTCTAAATTTCTATTTTTGGTTTTGGGGATAGCTGTAATAATTGGGGCTGCTCCTTTTTTACTGTCTTTTTTAGCTAAAGAGAGCAAGGAAAAAGAAAAAGAGGAGATGTTCTTGCTGTTTTGCAGGGATTTAGTTGAATCTGTCAAGTCAGGAACTCCTTTATCAAAAGGTATCTTAAATCTTTCAAATAAAGTGTATGGTTCTTTAACAGAGCACACTAAAAAATTAGCAAGTCAAGTAGCTTTGGGAATTCCTGTAAGGCAGGCGTTCTTGACTTTTTCAAATGATGTAAAAAGTAATGTAATTTCTAGAGCAATTTCTTTGATTACCCAGGCAGAGAGTTCAGGAGGAGAGATTTCTAGTATTTTGGATGCTGTTGTTTTGAATATTTCACAGATAGAAGAGATTAAAAAAGAAAGAGTTTCAAGAGTTTATAGTTTTGTTGTACAGGGTTATATCATCTTCTTTATATTCTTGATTATAATGTTGTTTGTTCAAGTAAAATTTATGCCATTAATTTTTAATTCTTTTTCAACTGAATTGGGAAGTAAAACCGATTCCATGAATGTTATAGACAGAGCTTTTTTTATTTTGATTCTAGTTCAGGCTTTATTTACAGGACTAGTTGTAGGAAAATTAGGTGAAGGAAAGATAAAATCAGGGATTAAGCATAGTGCTATCCTGTTAGTTATATCTTTCTTGTTTTTGGCTTTGTCAAGAATTCTCGCTTAAACTCTAATTCTCGAGCACACCAAAATAGGAAATTTAGCTGTGTCCAGAATTTTGGTTTAGATATGTAGGTTAATTTTTAGCTTTTTTCCATAATATTTCAAAATTTTTTTTGTAACCTTCAACAACATCCTTATCTTTTATTAAAACTCCGTAAGGATTATCTGTAAATATTGTAATAGCAACATAGTCTGCAATAATAACGGTTTCTGTTAATTGTTCAAATTCCTGTGGAAGAAATTTAATATGGGTGTAGGGTAATTTGTTTATATCTTCTCCATAATCTCTAATTGTTGCATCAAAGACTTGTCTGGATTTTATCTTTCTAGCTATTCTTTTTATATGCAAATTTCTCCACCAATCTTCTCCCATGACATGATAGGTTACCCGTTTTCCACCTCCAAAAGTGTTATATTCTTTTCCGCCAGAATTGAGTAAAGTATTGTACATTTGAGTTATCCCCCTTTTTCCTCTAAAAATTAAAGCTTCTTTTTCTTTCTTACCAGATTCTCTTTTCTTTTCTAATTCAGGTAAGATTTTTTCAAATCTTATTTTTTTATCTTCAAGGTAATTAAAAAAGTTTTTTGGATCTGTTGCTTGATAAATTTTTCTCTTTCCTTCAAGTATAAAGCTAATCAAACCTTTCTCAATTAGACTATTAAGTGCTCTATGCACAACCGAATTTTGTAATCCTGTTTTTTCAAGTAATGGGCCTGCATTTAAATTTCCAAATTCTAGAAGGCCAATGTAAACTTTGATTTCAGAATTTGTCAATCCCAGTTCTTCTAGTATTGATATGTCCATATATTCTACAAATTGAATCTATTTTTAAGCTTTTCCATATATAGTCTCTTTTAGGAGGATATATCATTTAATACTCCTAGTTCATATAACTATTATCAAGTAACAACTTGATAAATAAAATAAGTAAATTTGAAGGAGAAAAATAAAAATGAACTTAAAAAAAATATTGGGTATGACTGTTTTAGGTATTGTCCTAGGATTAAGTGGATGCAAAAAAATTGATAAAAACTCTACTTGTGATTTTACTGAAAGATATTATTTAGATACTAAATTGTATGACGCCACTGTATTTACAAAGACTATTGGAAAAGGTCTTTACGGCGATCAAAGAGAAAGGATAAGGACCATTTTGGCTTTAAGAAAACCAGAAGCAAAATCAGATTTTTGGGGTATAATTTGGCCAGATACACTTAGAGCAATAGATTATGATTTAGATGGCAAATTTGACGAAGTTTGTGCAAATCAATCCAGCGGTCCTTGTAATGACAACTTTTTAGAGAGAGTCGTTAAAGACTTTGAATTTTTGTATCGAAGAGAATATGGCCCTGTTTGTGATGGCACAATAAGAATACCAGAAGCACACGAATATATAGGGGAGAAATAAAAATGTGCGGAATAGGTGCGATATATGGTAAGAAAATTCCAAAAAAGGAATTTTGGATTAAGAGAAGCCTAGATGTAATCCCACATAGGGGATACGCTTTAAATGAGTCTATGGTATTTGATAATTGTGCTCTCGGTGTAAATAGATTGCAAATAGTTGATAGAGATAATGCCAAACAACCCTTAGAAAACGAAGATAAGACTATTTTTGTTGTTTTGAATGGGGAAGTATTCAACCATGAACAATTAAGAGAAGAGTTGACAAAAAAAGGACACAAATTCAAAACAAAATCTGATACAGAGGTTCTTGTTCACTTATGGGAAGAATACAAAGAGGAAATGGTTCATAAGATAGATTCTGAGATGTTTGCCCTTTTTGTTTATGACAAGAAGAAAAATATATTCTTTGTTGCAAGAGATCCTTATGGAGTTAAACCTCTGTATTATGCAGTAGATTGTCTAGGAAATTATCATTTTGCATCTGAAATAAAACAATTAACTCAATTCAAAGAAATAGATGAAGTAAAATTCTTTCCTCAAGGGCACTACATGCTAGATGGAAAACTAATAAAATATCATGAAATACCCAAAGAAAACGATAAAATTGAGGAAAATGAAGGAATAATAATCAAGAAATTAAGAAGATTATTTGATGAGGCAGTTAAAAAAAGAGTAAATACCGACTTGCCTGTCGGAGTTTTCTTTAGTGGGGGTCTTGATAGTGCTGCAATTTTAGCTACAGCAGTAAAATACCACAATAATGTTACTGCCTTTATTGTTGGATACCCAAATTCTCCCGACGTAGTTGTCGCCAAAAAATACTGCGAAGAGAATAATATCCCCCTAGTTTATTTTAATCCACCTGCAGAAGAAGAATTAGCAAAGATTATTCCCGAAATAGTCTACATAACTGAAAGTTTTGAGCCAAACATGATTAGGCAATCTGCTGTTTCATACTACATCTCAAAAATAGCAAGGCAATACAATTTTAGAATCATCTTGTGTGGAGAAGGTCCAGATGAAATCTTCGCAGGCTATCCAGAATTTAAAAATTGTCTAAATGATAAAGGAATATCCAATAAGATTTACACTTTT
>Ga0268276_1004236_pt1 | contig 10284 bp, 12 predicted proteins | sample saktaG_4_FD_190145 | JGI IMG/M metagenome (GOLD analysis project Ga0268276, IMG submission 190145) | Saline water microbial communities from Sakinaw Lake, British Columbia, Canada - sak_2010_1_5_45m | ecosystem: Environmental > Aquatic > Non-marine Saline and Alkaline > Saline ...
AGCGGTTCCACACGGTGATAAAGGCTTCACCCCCGGGCTTCAATACCCGCCTCAGCTCGCTTAATGCCGTTTGCCTCTCCTTCCCACCTTTTACATGGTGGTAGGTAGCTACTGAGATCGCCCGGTCAAAGGTTTCGTCAGGATAGGGCAGGGAGCCGACATCAGCCAGCGACAGTTCCACCGCAAAATTGAACTTCTGCGCATATTTACGGGCAAAACTCAGCATCTGGACAGAAAAATCGACACCATATAACTCAAAGGAGCGGATAAAGGGCAGGAAGTCGGGGCCATGGGCGCAGCCAAGGTTAAGCAGCTTGCCCTTCTGCCAGCGCTGTGCCAGTGTTTCCAGCTCACCACGGAATATCGACCAGTGCCTGAAGCTATACCAGCCCGGTGCTATCTCATCAAAAACATTTGTTGTCATAAGCTCAAATTTGTTAAACTGGTTTTGACACTCAAGTGAAGTATACTATGAGAAAATCCACCAGGACAATATCCGGGGTAACCCCGGTAGCGGTTATGGCTGAGCCGATGGAGTGCCCGGGCCAGTGTATATATTGCCCCACCTATTCCGCAGCACCCCAGAGCTATACCCCAGAATCACCGGCAGTATTACGGGCGATAAAATGCGACTACGACGCCAAGAAGCAGGTCGAGCTCAGGTTAAGAATTCTATCCGGAATGGGGCATCCCACCGATAAGATCGAGCTGATAGTAATGGGGGGCACCTTTCTGGCATATCCCCAGGATTATCAATACCGATTTATCAAGGACTGCTTTGATGCCCTGAATAGTGAGGAGTCAACTACCCTAGAAGAAGCCAAGCGGCTTAATGAAACCACCAACCACCGCTGCACCGGGTTGTGTATAGAGACCAGGCCTGATTGGTGCGGGCAGGAGGAGATAGACCGGATGCTCGAATTTGGCACCACCAGGGTAGAGCTCGGGGTTCAGACCCTGGATGATGAAATCTACCGGCTGGTAAGAAGAGGGCATCAGGTAGAAGATGTAGTTAAAGCCACCACACTGCTCAAGGAGCACGGCTTCAAGGTGCACTACCACTGGATGCCGGGATTGCCCGGCTCAACCCCAGAAAGGGACCTAGAGCTATCAGCAAGGCTATTTAGTGATGCCCGCTTTAAACCGGATGGCCTGAAGCTATACCCCACCATGGTGGTGGAAGATACCGAGCTGGAGAAGTGGTGTCAGGATGGGCGCTACCAGCCATACGACGATGATACTATGCTTAACCTGATTTGCCAGATTAAGGCCATTGTGCCCAGGTACGTCAGAATCTCACGCGTTCTGCGTGATATCCCGGCAAAATTTATTGTGGGCGGGCTGAAGGATTCGCTACGGGATATAACCAAACGGCGAATGAAGCAGCAGGGCACCCAATGTAGGTGTATCCGCTGCCGGGAGTATGGCCACCGGGCGCAGGACGGCCGGGAAATCGGTGAACCCCGAATAGCAAGAATGGACTATGAAGCCTCAGGCGGTAAGGAAATTTTCCTGTCCTTTGAAGATGAAAATGAGACGCTGTTTGGCTTGCTGCGGATGAGAATCCAATCTAAACCCATAACCAGGTTAGGAGCGGAGACCGGAGGAAATTTAGCCTTAATACGGGAACTGCATATATATGGCCCGGAGGTCTCTCTCAACCAACGGAATCCGGCTGCAGCTCAGCACAAGGGTCTGGGTAAGGCACTACTAAGTGAAGCCGAGCGGATTGCTGCTGAGGAGTTTCAAGCGCCGAGGATGGTAGTTTTAAGTGGAGTTGGCACCAAAGAGTACTACCGCGAGTCCGGCTACAGCTCACAGGAAGACTATATGGTTAAGAATCTCAGCCCTACTCAGTGTTATTCAGGCGGTCTATAGCCCATTGGATAGCATCCTCCCCAGGGTCAAGCTCTTCGTCAGGTTCTATTCCTTCACCCTCTATGGGGCGACCATCAGGGGTGAACCAGCGAGCCGTGGTAATATATAACCCCGAGCCATCCTCAAGCCGGTGCAGGATATTGACACTGCCCTTGCCATAGGTCCTGGTGCCAGCAATGGCGGCACGGCCATAATCCTGAAGGGCTCCCGCCAGTACCTCACTGCCGCTGGCACTGTAGCTATCCATTAAAACAACCATGAAGAGGTCAGTGGTGATTCCTCCAGGCTCAACCGTTGAAGCGGTGTGCTCTCCCTCGTTATCCACCACATCGACGACCACCCCTTCCTCCAAGAAGTAGCTGGCGACATCAACTACGGCTCGCAATAAACCACCGGGGTTACTACGCAGGTCAAGGATGATGCCTGTTGTTGTCTCTTGATTTATGCCCTCTAGCACCGGGGATAATTCTTCACCGGTCCGCTCGGAAAAATGGGTGATACGAATATAAGCGATGTCTCCTTTCATCTCAAAGTAGACACTGGGCACCTCAATCTCATCCCTGACTATCTCAATCTCCTCAGGCTCGGTCTCACCCTGATGAAGAACGAGGATGCTCACCGTAGTCCCCTTCGGTCCGCGAATGTTAAGCACCACCTCAGCCAGGCTCATCTCCGCAGCCGACCTGCCATTGACATCTATGATTATATCGCCGGCTTCAATCCCTGCCTCAGCCGCCGGTGAGTCAGGGATGGGCGCGATAATCATTATCCGCTCATCTTCATCAACCCCTACATAGGCACCGATACCCTCAAATTTCCCTTCCAGGTCGCTCAAGCTCAATTGGTAGGCTTCAGCATCCAGATAGGCACTATAGGGGTCATCCAGTGCCTCCAGCATGCCCTTGATAGCCGCCTGACTCAGTGTGCCGGCATCAAGCCTGTCCTTGTCCACATAATCACTGAAGATGACGTTCCATGCCTCCGCTATAGTATCCAGACCCGATTCCAGGCTTGGAGAAGTTTTGTCACCCAGGGTACAGCCAGCCCCAAACGACAGGGTAAGGCTCACCACCAGTAACAGAGTTATCATTATAATTTTAATTGCTTTCGGCATCAGACCCACTCTCCTAAAACATTCTTCGGCTTAAAACCCAACGGTCATCTATTTAAGAAAAGCCCGAAAGGGCTTTGTCCCTTAAAAAGCCTCCCTCATAAAAAGGGGCTGTCTAATTTTAAACAGCCCGCACTAAAAAAGCCACCCGGAAGGGCGCTTGGCCGGGGCACCAACCCTCTCTTTGCCTTTGGGGGGAGATTAAAAAGTGAGGCAATATATTATAATAAACAATTTCAGTGTTTATGAGCAAGGAGCTTGCTCTTAGATTAGAGGACAGAATTGGGAGCTCATCGCCATGAACCCCCTACTTCTGAGCAGCGACGGCGTCCACCATCCTGATAGTATCTTCTATGCTGGTAAGACCGAGAGATATTCCCGCCTCTCTTAACTCGGCATAGCCCAGACCGCGGAACAGCCGATGCCCCGCCACCCAACACATCTCATCGTAAAGAGCCGGCCATTCCTTATTGTTACGGTGAGTGCAGAAGAGGATAAAATCGCGAGCTACCGGATCAAGAGTCTTCATCAACGTTCACTATATTCTTAAATATTCCAATTGGCAAACTCGCTAGCGGTTGCTGAGGTTACTTTTCTAACCCCCGTTACTCTTTACTCCACCCCGGTTGTTAAACTTTACTCCCCTTTTCTCAGCCCCAAGCTGGAACTACAGAAAATTTTTGTTAGATGCCCGTTAACCAAACAGGATAGATTGAGGGAGGGTTTATTTGAACCCGGAAAGGTCAAGCAAACCTGTAAGCCGAGTTCTGTACTCCGACTGGTCGGAGCGGTGACCATCTATCTAGCCCTGATGTTGCCATCAGGGTCAAGCGACCAACCCGGGGACAGGCCGGGCGTCCTTCTGTCCCTCTATTTGGTCTTGCTCCGGATGGGGTTTGCCCAGCCGACTGGTCACCCAGCCGCTGGTGAGCTCTTACCTCACCATTTCACCCTTACCCGCAAGCGGGCGGTATGTTTCTGTGGCACTTTCCGTAGGGTTACCCCTCCTGGGCGTTACCCAGCATCCTGCCCGGTGGAGCTCGGACTTTCCTCTATGGCAACTAGCCACAGCGGTCACCCGGTTTACTTGACCTACTTATAGTGTAGTATTTAGGGTGCTATTAGTCAACGAGCACAGCCCTGAGAAGGGGATGAGGGAGGATTATTAGCCCATATCTAACGCTTTGTTCGCCAGCTTATCAGCCTCCATGTTTTGCCGACGCGGAATATGAGCGACGGTGAAGCCTTCCAGTGAGCCCAGCAGTTGCTTTACCTGTTGACATAATGGCTTAAGGGTTGCTTTCTTCACCCGGTATTCACCGTTGATCTGCTTGACCACCAGCTCCGAGTCCAGCCTGATATCAACCTGCCTCGAGCCTAATCTGACGGCTTCCTCCAGAGCGGTAATAACGGCTCCGTATTCCGCCTGGTTATTAGTTGCCCTGCCGATACGCCGGGAAACGGAGGCAATAAGCCTGCCCTGCTCATCCAAGATGACAGCGCCGATGGCTGCCTGCCCGGGGTTACCCCGTGAGGCGCCGTCAGCGTATATTATTACCTTCTTCAATCTTACCCCTTTTATCACGTCAGGGCAGGAACAGAATGCGCCCGCAGCTACTGCATTGCACCAGGCCATCACCCCTTGCCCGTTGCAGGTCGGTGGTAGGTAGTGATATGCGGCAGCCGTGACATATTCCCTGCTCTACCCTGGCCACCGCTCGTCCCCTCTGCCTCCTGAGCTCCTGGTAAAGCTCCACTGCCTGAGGGTCAATATCAGCCGACAGCCGCTGCCGTTTCTGTTTAAGGTCGGCTAGCTCAGTCTTGAGCCGCTCCATATCGACCGATAACTGCTGTTGCTGGCTGTGCCATTCAGCCTCCAATGCTTTAAGCTCATTAGTGAGGGTAGCTACACCCACCGTAGCCAGTTCAACCTTATCCATCATCTCCAAAGCTGCGTCCTCCAGATGGTTACGCCTACCTCTCAATACCTCAACCTCATGCTGAAGGCTAGTCAGCTCTTTAGGGTCTTTTATCCGGCCGCCGTACAGCTTCCCCTCAGCAGCAGTCAGCTTGTTCACAAGGTCGTCTAACTCCCATTCGGCGGAGTGCTGCTGCCGTCCTAATTCTTCAAGGTGCTGCTGCTTTTCTTTGAGTCCGTCCTTTGCCCTGACTACCGCATGGCTTTCTCCAAGCTGGCTGGTAATTTGAACTAGAGCCTGTTCCTCAGACCCAATATCCAGGTCAACCTCCTGCAGCCGATAGAGCTGTTTGGCAACACCCATTTCAAGCCTATTTTATAACAGGCTGCACCATAATATCAATTTACGACAAAATAGTGTAGCCATGATAGAACATATGTGCTACTATAGATACCGAAACAGCTGGAAAGGGGAAAGCCATGCGACTATTGAGATTAGCCGTGGAAAAGCAGAGATGGGACCTGGCTGCCCACACCATAGTCCTGGCCACCGCCAGGCTTCTGAACAATGGTGCCCAGGGTAAATCAACCAGACGAGGAGATAAACCACATGCCAGCAGAAGCAAAGAGAAAAAGAGGCGCCCCGAGGGGTAATCAGAACGCAAGGAAGCACGGTTTCTACTCCAGGGTCCTTGATGAAGCCGAGCAGCTCGATTTTGAGCTAGCCATCGGCGTCGAGGGTATTGATGACGAGATTGCCCTGCTCAGGGTGAAGATAAAGTCCGTCCTGGCGAATGACCCGGACAATATCAAGCTTATTATGCAGGCAACCAATACCCTGGCCAGGCTGGTCAGAACCAGGTACAACATCAGCAAGGAAGACAAGAAAGGACTGAAGGAGGCTATAGGTAATGTCCTCAGGGATGTCGCCCTCCCCCTCGGCATCAGCATCGGAACAGCCTTTAATAAATAAGCTACGCCCCTACCAGCGGGAGGTAGCACTGGCTATACTCGATAGCATTTTCGGCAGAAAAGGGCTTACCTTCTCGGTGGAGATTGCCCGGCAGGGGGGCAAGAACGAGCTATCGGCTCAGCTTGAGCTACTCCTCTTAACACTCTATATGGCTGAGCCACAGAACTTGGTAAAGTGCTCACCCACCTTCAAGCCACAGACGGTCATCTCTATGATGCGGCTGAAAGACAGACTCAACGATGCCGGCTTTAGTAGTATCTGGGTAGCTGAACTGGGCTATATTATCCGCCTGGGGAATGCCCGGGCTGTATTCCTATCGGCTGATGAGTCAGCTAATGTGGTGGGTAACACGGCTCATATACTGCTGGAGATAGACGAGTCCCAGGATGTCAGCAAGGAAAAATATACCAAGGAGTTCAAGCCGATGGGGGCAACGACTAATGTTACTACCGTCCACTACGGCACTACCTGGGATGATTCTACCCTGCTGGAGGAGGTAAAGCGGACTAATCTTGAGCTGGAGAGAAGGGGCGGGGTGAAACGCCACTTCCGTTATGACTGGCAGGAAGTAGCTAAATATAACCCTGACTATCTAGCCTATGTTGAGGCAGAGAGAGCACGCCTGGGGGAGAACCACCCCCTCTTCTTGACCCAGTACTGTCTTCTGCCCATACATGGCGGCGGTGGCTACCTGAGTCCCCAGCAAAGGGCTCAGCTTCAGGGAGAGCAGGCAAGAAAGCACCAGCCTGAGCGGGATAAGGTCTATATCGCCGGCATTGACATCGCCGGCGAGGCCGAGACAGAGGAGGGAGCCATCTTAAGAGCCATCAAGCCGCGCCAGGACTCTACCGTGGTTACTATTGGTGAGCTGGACTTTACTAACGGTGATGATACTCAAAAGCAACCCAGGGTTAGGGTTATTGAGCACTACTGGTGGACGGGGCGGAAACACGCTGAACTCTATCCCCAGCTAATTGACATCCTCAAGAATGTATGGCACTGCCGCAGGGTAGCGGTTGATGCTACCGGAATCGGCCAGCCGGTAAGCTCATTCCTCAGGCAATCGCTGGGCTCAAGGGTACTGCCGTTCACCTTCACCCAACGGTCAAAGTCGGAGTTAGGCTTTACCCTGCTGGTTGCCATCAACTCGGGCAGGCTGAAAATGTATGCCGGGGATGGCTCACCCGAATATCAGGAGTTCTGGTCTGAAATGGAGAAGGCTAAGAGCCAGTACCGCCCCAGCCAGACGATGAATTTCTACGTCGACCCGGCCCAAGGGCATGACGATTTCCTGATGAGCCTGGCATTGCTGGTTAAGGCAGCCGCCCTAATTAGTGTAACCGACTAATAAAATAAATGGGGGGAGTCCTCAGCCATGGGGGCTCTCCCTAACAAGGAGGTAAATCATGGCAGAGACTATGAAAGCAATTATCATTGCCCCTGACGAAATCCCGGTCCGGGCTGGATTCTTCACCGACTTCGAAGACCGTCTGGTATCGGGGGCGCTGACCGAGGACGGTATCCAGTACTCCCCTGAGACTACCACTGGCACCGCCGACACTGATGTAACCGTCCTCAGCAAGCTGGTTAACCCCGTACTTGAGGGAGAAATCCTCATGGTTGAGTTCGGGCTTACCGCCGAATTCAGGGTAGTCTCCTCGGCTACCGCCGACCTCATCTGGAAGTGGCAGGCACGGAACAAGGACGGCACCTGGGTGGACCTGCATTCAGCCATTACCGAAACCGATATCGGCACCACCTACATATCACGCACGCGCAGCGGCTACTTCACCCCGGAAGCCAGTTTCCAGAATGTACCCTTTGAGGTCCGCCTTATCCTCCAGTGCAATGAGCTAGATGAGGGTAGAGCCAGAGTCAAGAACTCAAGCTATGTCAGGGCTATCTATAGAGTGGTATGACAAGGAGAAAAAGAATGAAAACCGGTATTCACTGGCAGGACCCTAAATATGCTATCGGGCAGGATTTTGTCCTCGACCCCTCCCTGCTTCTGTATCTGCCTCTGCACAGGCTAGATGGTGCCTCCCTTAAGTCAGAGGATGCCTACGGACACCCATGCACGGTTACCGGTGCCCTATGGAGACCACGAGGCAGGTATTTTGACAGTGACGACCATATAGTCTGCGGAACTAACCCGGCTTTAAGTATAACCACCGGAGACTTCACCCTGCTAATCTGGGCATATCTGGATGCCATCGGTTCACACCGGTGCATGTTTGGCGGCAGCAGTACTAATGCCATCCACCTCTTCAGCCGGAATAATGAAGCCATTCTACTCTCAAAACCAAGCATCGCCAATGCCCCTGCCGCCAAGACACCAATGCCGGAAGATACCTGGGCGATGGTCAGGGTCACCTTTGACAGCCATTCGACCAGCAATAATGTGAGGTATTTCTTCAACGGTACTACCGATGGTATCGCCACCCTCGACCTTGATTTCACTGGCTACACGAATTGTATTGGTGCCGGTAACAACGCCGGCTCCTGGCACTGGTCGGGGTATCTCGGCGAGGCCTGGATATACAAGCGGGTGCTACCAGCTACCGAGATAGCCCACATTTACTGTGTAACTAAACGGAGGTACCGCTAAGGAGCCGTTATTATGAACATAACTGAAATGAGAGCTATAGTCAGGCGTGATTTACACGACGAGGATGAGGAAAACTATCGCTGGACTAACGATGAGTTAGACCGGCATATCACCCATGCCGTTAAGGACCTCTCAGAGGCTGTCCCCTACGAGCAGAAGGCAACTAAAGCAACTACATCGGGCTCCAGGGAGATTGACATATCCACCCTGAGCGACCGAATAATGATAGAAGCCGTTGAGTATCCGGTAGATAAATTCCCTAGGATATACCAGCGCTACTCCCTCTGGGCAGACACCCTGACCCTGCTTGATGAAGAAGTGCCTGACGGCTCGAATGCCTATATCTACTACGGTAAGCTCCATACCCTTGATGCAGCCACCTCTACTATTCCCGCCAAGCACGAGGACCTGGTCGCCACCGGCGCCTGCGGCTATGCCGCTATAGAGTGGGCAACCTATGCCATCAACCGGGTCAATGTCGGCGGTTCGGCAACCCCCCAGGAGTTCCTCTCCTGGGGATATGAGAAACTCAGGTATTTCCAGGCTGAGATTAGGAGGTTAGGGAGGAGAAACAGGGTTAGAGTCCGTTCCCTCTATAAACCCTACTATCCACCAGTATCCAAATCAACCGACTACGGACCCTAACTAACCGATGTCTGAGAGAGTGAGGTAGATATGACGATAAAAAAAGCATTACCCCAGACCAAAGAAGGCTTGCCCAGGGAGGCGTTTGCCATCGTCGGAGACCCGGAGGAGCCGGAGACCTGGAAGCTGCCCCATCACAAAAGCAGCCCCCTTAGAGCCCGGCAGCGGACTAACATTGAGAAGACGGTTGACTGGGACAGGATGCCGGCGGCTGTAGCCGCCCTGTCGCCAGGTGGTTACCTCGGGCAGAGAGTAGAGGCCAGCCCCGAGGAAATACTTCAGGCTGCTGAACACCTGGCCGATCACTACCGGAAGGCAGATAAGCCGCTGCCCGATACCCTGGCAGTTCTGGTTTAGGCAGATGGACCTATACAAAGAACTGTGGTCAAGAATAGGCGGGCGCCCCTGGACCTATATCCTGCGGGATACCTGGCACAAACTCGAGGGCATCTGGATTATCGGCCTGGTAGCCGTAGGCGCCCTGCTCGGACACTGGCTCTGGGACCTAATCTTCTGGTTTCTTCTGGTATTTGCACTGGGTTACATTGCCGGCCATCTCTTCTGGGGAAAGGAATATATCCCGGGCCAAAAGGGCAAATGAAGCGGAGGATAAAGTGAAACGATGAGAAGCCTGACATCAACATTGCTGGCGGCTCAGAAAGAAGCCAGCCATACCCCTTTTGTTAAGGTAGAGGCCAAAAATAAGATTGCCGGGGTAGTAAGGCTTGACTGGGTAAGGCTTTATACTGGCTCGGAAGATGATTATTTTCACGCCCTGACCATCCCCGGCGACAGCTCTCTTGTCCGGGTCAGGGTAACGCCACCCTCTGACTCAAGGAAGTTGTACCGTCAGCGGGTGGCCGACCCCGGCCCGGAATCTGATTTCAGCCAGTGGACATACTGTAACCAGTATGACGTCGTTATCGCTACCGGCTGCTCCCTGGGGGCTGAGGTGAGTATATTCTGGATAAAGGACAACCGGGAGATTCACCAGCAAAAGAGCACTGACTACGGTGCCAGCTGGGGCAGCCCTGACATTATCGACTATTCCCCAACCACCGCCATCCACGGCATAGCCGCCGCCTACAAGCCAAATGGCGATTTAGCCCTGTTCTTTGCCGACCAGTCCAGCATCTATGCTAAGAAATATG
>Ga0268276_1004237_pt1 | contig 10283 bp, 6 predicted proteins | sample saktaG_4_FD_190145 | JGI IMG/M metagenome (GOLD analysis project Ga0268276, IMG submission 190145) | Saline water microbial communities from Sakinaw Lake, British Columbia, Canada - sak_2010_1_5_45m | ecosystem: Environmental > Aquatic > Non-marine Saline and Alkaline > Saline ...
TTCGAGTTGCGCTCCCGGCGGTAACCCGCCCAGGGCGTCCCACTTGTCGAAACCCTCGTCCCACACGACGAGCCCCATCTCGTCGCAAAGATCCAGCATCTCCGGCGCGGGGGGATTGTGGCTCGTACGGATCGCGTTCACGCCCATTTCCTGCATGAGCGCGAGCTGCCGCCGCATCGCGGACTTGTCGAATGCCATGCCGAGCAGACCGAGATCCGAATGGAGATTCGCCCCCTTGAGCTGCACGCGGCGTCCGTTCAGGTGGAAACCGTCGTCCGGCGGGAACGCGATCGTGCGGATGCCGTAACGGAACTTTTCGCCGAGGAAATCAAGCGTATAGAGCGTCGGGGAATCGACATCCCACAATTTTGGTTCCGCCACGGTGAATGAGAAATTCGTGGAGCCTTCCGTCGTTTTGCAGACGACGTTCACGACGGCCTTTTCCTTCGAGACGAGCGGCGTCGTGATCGCCATCGTGCCGGGAAGAACGTGCTTCGCCGGACGGACGACGATCCGGACGCGCCGGTAAAGCCCCGCGCCGCAGTAAAAGCGCGCCTTGTTCGAACGCGTATCGGCCCGCACCGCGAGGAGGTTTTCGCCGACTTTTAGGAACTTCGTCGCGTCCAGCGAGAAACTCATGTAGCCGTAGTCCCAGCCACCGGCTTTCGCGCCGTTCACCCACACCTGCGGAAACGCCATCACGCCGTCGAATTCGAGATATGCCCGGCCGCCGGCTTCCAGTAAACGCCGACCGGCCTCCGGCACACGGAATTTCTTACGGTACCAGCCCACGCCCTTCCACGGCAATTTGCCCGCGTTGCCGCTGGGCTTTTCCGGAATGAACGGCCCGCAGATCGCCCAATCGTGCGGCACGCGCACCGTCTCCCACGCGCCGTCGTCTAAACCGGACGCTTCGGCCGCGAGTTCGCCCGAAGGATCCTTGGCAAATTTCCAGCCGTCGGTCAGCGTTTCATGAACGACATCCGCGTTCTCCCCGGCTAAAGCGCCGACGCACGCGAGCGCGGCGAGCGCCGAGCCGAACCATCTTCTTTTTGTTGGTTTTTTCCCGCACATGACAGGATTCCTCGTTTCCTTCCTAATCCTTTTTGTGGAAGCCGGTTCTGTCCCCGTCCATGGGTGTATTCTAACATCTTTCCACCGGTTCGCGCTTTTGTAAAAATTGCAAGCGTGTTAAATAAATCTGCAACCCCGCGCGGGCGAAACGTGATATACTTTCCGCCAGCATGAAGAAAATAGGGTTGTTCGTGGAACGCCAGCGGGCGTGGGGGCGGCTTCTTTGCGAAGGCGTGGCGACGTTCGCGCAGACGAAAGACGACTGGACGCTAAGGATGCTCGAACCCGGAGACCTGAAGTGCCCGGCGGTGCTCCGGGACTTCGACGGCTTCGTCGCGCGCGTACCGGACGAAAAGACGGCGGCGGCGTTCCGCCGCGCCGGGAAACCCGTCGCGGACTTCTCCGCCGAAATAAAGTTCTCGCGCCTGTTCATCCGCGCCGTGGAACAGGACACGCGCGCGATCGGGCAGCTAGCCGCCCGGCACTTCATCGAACACCGTTTCATGCGTTTTGCGTTCTGCGGGTTCTACGGCAAACGGTTCTCCGACAACCGGCGCGACGCTTTCGTGCGGTGCCTCGCGCTCAACCGCTTCCCCTGCCTGCTCTACAAGGCGCCGGCCAAGACCGCGCGCGATTTCGACCGCGCCATCGCCTGCAGCGAACGTTTCGCCTCAGGCTCTGATGAACCGGAAATGGCCGCCTGGCTCGTGAAACTCCCAAAACCCGTCGGCATCTTCTGCGCGAACGATCTCCGTGCCCTCCAGTTGCTGGAAACCTGCCGCGCCACCGGATTCTCCGTGCCGGCGGATGTGGCGATCATCGGCGTGGACAACGACACGCTCATCTGCAATTTCTCCACGCCCACGCTCTCCAGCATCGACCCCGACGCCTTTGAACTCGGCCGCGCCGCCGCGGAATGCCTGGACGCGGTTCTCGACGCCCCCGGGCGGGAATTGTGCGTGCGGCGCGTGCAACCGAAAGGTCTCGTCACGCGAGCTTCGACGGAAATCTATCCGCTCGATCCGCTCTGGCTTTCCGACGCGCTGGTCTTCATCCGCCGCAACGTGGTGCGGCACCTCACGGCTTCGGACGTCTACGCGCACCTCGGTCTTTCACACACGCGGGTGAACGCGGCGTTCCGCGCGGTGCTCGAAACCACCGTGCAAAAGGAAATCCGGCGCGTGCAGCTCGAAGAAGCCCGACGACTACTCGAGGGAACCGCCCTCCCCGTCGTAGACATCGCCAAGCGGGCGGGCTTCGCTTCGGCGCAATATTTCTGCAACGTTTTCACGTCGGCCTTCGGTCGCCCCCCGTCAGTTTTCCGCCAATCCGCCGGGAATAAGAAAGCAGCAGTCATGATAGACCGCCTTGCGCCGTTTGATGTTCCGCCTCGTCGCAAACAGGCACGTAGCGTCCGGTGTCGTCCTTCAGAAAGCGGAAGCCGAACACGCATTCAGGATCCACGTTAGCTAAAAAGTTGATTGCGAACAGGTTACGCGGGTTATGGTTGGATGAAATGGCCGGCGCCGGAAAGTCAAACGGAAAACACAATATTTTGTGGTTGAAAACCATTTACGATCTATATATAGTAGACCCTTGTTATATCAAATAGGCTTTTTTGCAGGGTGCGGAGGCTGTCAGGGCAGTAGTGGGCAGTATCCTAAAAGAAATTTGGAGATGGGTGTCATGAGTCAGTTTATTCAGCCGGATTTGGTGTTGCGTATACGTAAACGGGATAGCAGGGAAGAGGTTTTTGACGCTAGAAAGATTACGGCCGCTATCATGAAGGCAGGCGAGGCGGTGGGCGAGTTCGGGGCCGAGGAGGCCAAGCGCCTGACCATGAAGGTCGTGGCGCTGATCCACGCGCTGCACGACACGCTGGAGTTGACGGTCGAGCAGGTTCAGGACATCGTGGAGGAGGTTCTGCTGAACTCTCCGTACCGTCGCACGGCCAAGGCCTATATCATCTATCGCGAACAGCACGCCCGTATGCGCGATATGGTCAAGAACGCGGACATGGACCTGATCGACAGTTATCTGGGGAAGGCTGACTGGCGTGTGCGCGAGAACTCGAACATGGCCTATTCGCTGCAAGGACTTAACAACTATATATCGAGCGAGGTCAGCAAGGTCTACTGGCTTAACAAGATATATCCGGCAGAGATCCGCGAGGCGCACGACAACGGGGCGCTGCACCTGCATGACCTGGGTTTGATCAGTGTCTATTGCGTGGGGTGGGATTTGCAGGATCTCTTGCGTCAGGGATTCAAGGGCGTGACCGGCAAGGCCGAGAGCCTGCCTGCCAAGCATTTCCGCACCGCGCTGGGGCAGATCGTGAATTTCTTTTACACGCTGCAGGGCGAGGCTGCAGGCGCTCAGGCCTTCTCCAATTTCGACACTCTGCTGGCGCCGTTCATCCGTTACGACAAGCTCGGCCCCAAGGAGGTCAAGCAGGCCCTGCAGGAGTTCATCTTCAATGTGAACGTGCCGACGCGGGTGGGTTTCCAGACGCCGTTCACGAATGTGACCATGGATCTGGAGCCGCCTTCATCGCTGGCGAAGGAGAATGTGGTGATTGGCGGCAAGGTTCAAATCGCGACCTATGCGGAGTTCCAGGCCGAGATGGACATGTTCAACAGCGCTTTCTTGGAAGTCATGGCCGAGGGTGACGCCAAAGGACGTGTGTTCACCTTCCCGATCCCCACCTACAATATATCCAAGGAGTTCGATTGGGAGCATAAAGGCATCGAAAAACTGTGGGAGGTGACCGCCAAATACGGCATCCCGTACTTCTCGAATTTTGTCAACTCCGACATGGATCCGGACGACGCGCGCTCGATGTGCTGCCGCCTGAGGCTCGACAAGCGCGAACTCATTAAGCGCGGGGGCGGACTTTTCGGCGCCAATCCGCAGACAGGCTCTATCGGCGTGGTTACCATCAACATGCCGCGCATCGGTTATCTCGCCAAGGACGAGGAAGGTTTCTTCGAGCGTCTGGACGGTCTGATGTCGATCGCGCGGAACAGCCTTGAGATCAAGCGCAAGATGTTGGAGCAGTTCACCGAACAGAACCTTTACCCTTACACCCGGTTTTATCTGCGCAACGTTTTCGAGCGTTTCGGCAAATATTGGCAGAACCACTTTTCGACGATCGGGTTGATCGGCCTTAACGAGGCCTGCCTCAACCTTTTCAGCAAGGATGTCGGCACCGAAGAGGGACGCGCTTTTGCTTTGCGCGTGATGGACTTTATGCGGGCGCGCCTGGCCGATTACCAGGAGCAGACCGGCAACTTGTACAATCTGGAGGCCACGCCGGCTGAGGGCACCACCTACCGTCTGGCGCGTCTGGACAAGAAGCTCTATCCGGAGATCATAACGGCCGGGGACGGCGGCGAGCCGTTCTATTCCAATTCTACGCAGCTTCCCGTGAACTATAGCGATGACATTCTGCATGTGCTGGAGCTGCAAGACGAGATCCAGACCAAGTACACCGGCGGGACGGTGGTTCACACTTTCGTGGGCGAGGCGGTCAGTGATCCGCAGGCGGTCAAGGCGTTTGTGCGCATGGTATGTCAAAACTACCGGCTGCCGTATTTCACGCTGACACCGACCTTTAGTATCTGCGAGGATCACGGATACCTGAACGGCGAGGTGCACGTTTGCCCGCAATGCGGCAAAACCACCGAGGTCTACTCGCGTGTGGTGGGATACATCCGGCCCATCCAGCAGTGGAACGAGGGCAAGCAGCACGAGTTCAGTCAGCGTAAGACCTACCGGGTGACGGAGACGGCAGTAAGATGAAGCTTGCGGGTTTCGTGCCGCTGAGCCTGTGTGACTATCCCGGGCAGGTGGCAGCGGTGGTTTTCACGCAGGGGTGTAATTTCCGGTGCCCCTGGTGCCACAACGGGCACCTGTTGCCGTCAGCGGGCAAAGCGGAAGCCAATATCTCCGCGGAAGAGGTTTTCGAGGTGGTCAGCCGCCGCCGCACGCTGCTGGGCGGGGTGGTGGTTTCAGGCGGCGAGCCCACACTGCAGACTGGCCTGCCGCAATTCCTCGGGCGCATCAAAGAGCTTGGTCTGGCGGTCAAGCTTGACACCAACGGCTCGCGTCCTGCGGTTTTACGGGCGCTGATCGCTGAAGGCTTGATTGACCTAATCGCGATGGATGTCAAGGCTCCGTGGCACAAGTATGGCGTGTTGACGGGCTTGGCAGATTGCAATGTCGGGGCGGTGCAGGAGAGTCTGGCGCTGGTGGCAGAGAGCGGGGTGGCGCACCACTTCCGGACCACTCGTGTAGATCCGCTGCTGGACAAGCGCGATTACTTGTTGATCAAGGCGCAGATACCGGCTTCCAGTCCGCATGTGTGGCAGGAGTTCCGGGCAAATTACAGCCTCGACCCGGCCTTGCGGATCGAGGCTGCGGTTGTAAGCTGACCTTTTGTTTAGCGCGCCAGCAGCTCTTTGGCCTTGGCCAGCACGTTCTCGGTCGTGAAGCCGAATTTGCGGGCGAGGTCTTTGTAAGGGCCGGAGGCGCCGTAGGTGTCCAGGGAGATCATGGCTCCGTCTGATCCGATGTAGCGCTCCCAGCCGAACGAGACACCTGCTTCGACTGCCAGGCGGCGTTTGCAAGCCGGGTCGATCACGCTGTCGCGGTATGTCTGGCACTGCTGTTTGAAGAGATTCTGGGACGGCATGCTGACGACCCGCACGTTGATGTCGGCGAGTTGCCGGGCGGCAGCCAAGGATATCTCAACCTCCGAACCGGTGGCGATGATCGTGATGGCTGGCGTGCCGCTGCCGTTCTGCCACAGGGTGTAGGCGCCCTTCTCCAGATTTTCCGCCGCCGGATACTGTGTGCGGTCGATGACGTTCATGTTCTGGCGGGTCAGTAGCAGGGCGGTCGGCCCGTTCTTGTTTTTCAAGGCCGCCACCCATGCAGCGGCGGTCTCGGTGGGATCGGCGGGTCGTATAACCGTGATGTTAGGCATGCAGCGCAACGCCGCGATCTGCTCGACCGGCTCATGGGTCGGGCCGTCCTCGCCGACGTAGAAGCTGTCGTGGGTGTAGACGTAGATCACCGGCAGATTCATCATAGCCGCGAGGCGCATGGCCGGCCGGCAGTAGTCGCTGAAGACGAAGAAAGTGCCGCCGAAGATGCGGAAGCCGCCGTGAATCTGCACACCGCTCATTATGGCCGCCATGGCCAGCTCTCGGACACCGAAATGGAAGTTGCGACCGGCGAATTCGCCGGGTTTGATTTCGCCCATTTCTTTAAGCCAAGTCATGTTGCTGGGCGCGAGGTCGGCCGAGCCGCCCACGAGCTGCGGCAGCTCTTTGGCCAGGGCGTTGAGCACGATGCCCGAGGCGCTGCGGGTGGAGACCGCCTTGGCCGGATCAAAGGCAGGCAGGCGGCTGGCTATGTCGGCGGGTATCCGGTCTTCATGGCAGGCTTTCCACTGCCCGGCCGGGGTGGGGTTGCCCTGTGCCCACTCCTTGAACAGACGGCGCCATTTGTTATGGGCGCGCTTCCCCTTCCGGGTACTGGCACGGAAGGTTTCGTAAACCTCTTCCGGCACATAGAAGAACTGGTCTTCGGGCATGCCGAGGGCGCGTTTGGTCAAGCGGACCTCATCTTCGCCCAGCGGCGCGCCGTGGGCCTGGTGGGTGTCCTGCTTGTTGGGGCTGCCTTTGCCGATATTGGTTTTGCAGATGATTATAACGGGTTTACCGCTGACCTTCATGGCTTTGCGGATGGCGCGGTCGATCTGGTCGAAGTCGTGGCCGTCGATCTCCAGCACATGCCAGTTATAGGCCTGGAAGCGTTTTTTGGGGTCGTCGCTCAAGGCGAGGCTGGTGGCTCCCTCGATGGTGATGCCGTTGCTGTCGTAAAAGAGCACGACCTTGTCGAGCTTGAGGTGGCCGGCCAGCGAGCAGGCTTCGTGGCTGAGGCCCTCTTCCAGATCGCCGTCGCCGCAGAAGATCCAGGTGCGGTGGTCTACGACGCTGGTGTCGGCGGTATTATAGCGGGCGGCCGCCATGCGTTCGGCGATTGCCATGCCGATGGCGGTGGCGATACCTTGGCTCAGCGGTCCGGTGGTGGTCTCGACACCGTCGGTGTGGCCGTACTCGGGGTGTCCGGGGGTCAGACTGTCGATCTGGCGGAACCGTTTCAGCTCGGACATCGGCAGCTTGTAGCCTGCGAGGTGGAGCAAACTGTAGAGCAACATGGAGCCGTGGCCGCCTGACAGCACGAAGCGGTCGCGGTCGGCCCACTGCGAGTCGGCGGGATCATGTTTGAGGTGCTTCAGCCACAGCACGGCGGCGATGTCGGCCAGACCCATGGGGGCGCCGGGATGGCCGGATTTGGCGGCTTGGACTCCGTCCATTGCAAGGCCGCGGATTGTGTTGGCTGCCAGGGTCAGCGATTCATTCGTCAGTTTCATGCTCGGCGTACACTCCTCATTACATTGGTTCTGGTTTGTCTTTGAATAAAACCGCAGTTTCTCACAAAAGGCCGCAGGGTGTCAAAGTCTTGTGCGGATCGCGGCGGGCGGCAGGCGCAATGCGTATTGTTGAGACCATAAAATTGGTCTCAATGGCGAGAGTAAAAAATACAGCGGCAGATGTTTGCTCCGAGGTGTGGGTTTAATTTTCAGCGTTTCTGTTCGTTGGCGCGGGCTCTGAGCTTGGCGTAAAGCTCGATGTCTTTGGCGTAAAGCTTCTCGAAAAGAGCGAGGTTCTGTCCGGATAAGGTCTCTTGAGAGTCAGAGGGCGAGAGGTTCAGGTGCGGCAACGTGATGCGGATCCCGGCTTTTCGCTCAAAGTCAGCGCAGAAAGCTGCTGATTCTTCCAGGATGCCGAAGGCGAAATAAGAGTTCTGCAGGTGGCCGAAGGGGTCGGGGTGGTCAGGGTTGCCGGTGATGTAGCGGGTTGTGGGGTTGCGGTACAAATCAGAATGTTCGTCTAGGAAGCCTAGAAAGGATTCCAGAGAGTTAGCGGCGAAATTGCGGCCGCGCTGATACACGCGCCGCAGGATGTTGCGCTTGGCATAACCGTGCCGGATCCATTTGAATTCCGAGATGAACTGCCGCAGGGGGTCGCGGACAAGCGTGACATAGCGCAGGGCGGGTCGTTGCAGCCGCACGTAGCCGTAGGTGAAATGTCCGGTCAGGATGTCGCCGTCAACAAGCCGGGCGTCGATTTTGCGCCACATCGCCTCTTCGGAAAAGACGCCGTGGGCCTTCCATCTGCGGCGGAGCAGTTTCCGCAAGGCGCGCAGATACTCTATGCGGGAGACGTGGGCGTCGGGCATGAGGGTGTTAATGGAAAAGACATGTGGCGGGTTCAGCGCACTGATCATAGCGTCCGCCAGAGAGGTGCTGCCGGACTTGGGAATCCTCAAGACGGCGTAAACGGTCGGGGCTTTCGAATCTGGCGGCAAGTTCATGTTTTGCATTCGTGGGGTATAGTTTGCCAAGTCGGCACACGGGCTCAAGCGGCATGCGGCTGGTCACACGTCGCATATAATTTGCCAAAACTTGATGTTTATGTCAAACCGGGCTGCGAAATGGCATAGGGCGCGGTTTTTGGCAGCCGCCGGTCTTTCGGTTGCCGAAAGCCGCTTAAAAAAGCTATAATCAGGACATGAGGAACGGAATTGTAATATCGGCGGCGTTTCTGTCAGCGTTCACAACGGCGAGGGCGGACGGAGTGAAAATATGTTTTGAGGCGGAAACGGCGGAACTGATCGAGGCACCCGTGGTTTTGGTGACGAACGGCATTGAAGGCGCGTCCGGCGCGTATCTTGAAATACCCGAAGGTGCGGGGAATCCGCCCAAGGTCGAGTCCGGCAAGGCGGTTTTTTCTTTTGAGACGGCGGCTGACGGCAACTTCATCCTTTGGTGCCGGGTCTGGTGGGAAGACGAATGCGGCAACTCGTTCACGGTGCAGATCGACAACCAGCCCGCGTTTCTTTTCGGCGAGGACGCGACCTACAAGGTCTGGCAATGGGTAAAGTATCCGGTAGCGCGGACGACCAAACCCCTGCGCCTCTCCAAGGGGCAACATACTTTGACCGTCCGCAACCGTGAGGACGGGGTGCGGCTGGACCAAGTCCTGCTGAGCGCGGACAGGCGTTTTGTGCCTGTCGACATCGAGATGCCGGGGCTCCGCAAATGAATAAACGGCAGATGCATAATTTATCGCAGACGCTTTGTCGGGCCTGTGTGCTTTTGACACTGTGTCTGGCACCGACCCAGTGGTCTTTCGAGCCGCGGACAGGTCTGCATATCACACCGGCCGATCTGGCGCTCTTGCTGGCTGCGGGTGTCTGGACGCTGGACGTTTTTATTCGCCGCGACTGGGAGCGGTTCTTGCGCCTGCCGCCTTGGCCGCACTGGCTGTTCATAGGGTGTGTGGCCGTGTCAGCTTTTACGGCTCCGGGAAAGGGGGCGGCCTTAAAGGACTTGATCCAGTACATAGCTTATTTCGTGGTGGGGTCAATGCTCTACGAATCTTTCCTGCGGGAGGGCGGACATCGCGCGCGGCAGGCGCTGGCGGTCTTGGCGGCGGTGACCGGAGTGGTCTTGGTTTTGGCGTTGCGACAGTATTTCGCCGAAGGGGATGATCCCCTGGCCGTGCGCGGAACATTCGGCAACCGCAATGTGCTGGGAGGATTTTTGGCGCTGGCGCTGCCTTTCGGTTGCGCTGGAATAATGGCGGCGCGCAGGATTGCCATGAGGGTCGTCTGCGGGGTCATGGTGGCGGCCGGGATGGCGGTGAATCTATCCGGAGCCTCCTATTTCGCGGTGGCGCTGGTTTTGCTGTGCATGTCGGCAGCCAAAGGGGCGCGTTGGTTCCTGCCGGTGGCGGCCTGTCTTTTGCTGTGGCAGAACGCGCTGTTGCCGCGTTTGCCGCGCGCTAACGACATAGAGCATTATCAGTCGGTGGCGCTTTATGACGAGAGCGGCGAGCCGCAAAGGCGTTATCCTGAGTGGCAGGCAGCCTACAGTATGGTGCTGACGCAACCCTGGCTGGGTGTCGGAGCAGGCAATTACCAGCGGAAGATAGGCCAATACTATGCGCAGATTCCGCGCCGGACGGGTTCGGCGGAGCCTGACACACAGAATCTCTACCTGGTTTTGGCGGCCTCGCTGGGGCTGCCCGGAGTGTTGGCTTTTGTGGCGGTGCTGGCTTACGCGGCCGCTGCGG
>Ga0268276_1004238_pt1 | contig 10282 bp, 9 predicted proteins | sample saktaG_4_FD_190145 | JGI IMG/M metagenome (GOLD analysis project Ga0268276, IMG submission 190145) | Saline water microbial communities from Sakinaw Lake, British Columbia, Canada - sak_2010_1_5_45m | ecosystem: Environmental > Aquatic > Non-marine Saline and Alkaline > Saline ...
CTGAGATCAAGGATGTCGATCCTGACATTTTGGGGACGATCCAACCGGATATAAACACTCGTGCCGGGATTGAAGGGTTCGGGAAAATTGTGACTCAGAAAAACCGTCCGCGGGATACTCTGATTTGGATCTTCCGCCCAGTCTATCGACGTAAAATTCCCGAATCTACCGTCTGCTCCTGTCATATAGGAGAAGTCGATATTGCCGCTGTTTTTGTTGATGAAATGGATATCCAGATTCTGAATGGGAACACCCTGTGGGGTATGGGCGACACCGCCGAATTCCTCCGCCAGCAACGCCGGAAAGAGAACCACAGAAAGCACACAGATAGAAAGCGCAGAGAAAAGGATTCTGTGTTTTTTCAGGTATCTGCGGTTCAACGAAATAAACGCCATGACGGCCGAATTCTTTTATAAGATCATTTAATTTAAATTCTTCATTATTTAGGTTATTGTCAAGTTTTATGTAAAACGAATACTCTTGTTCGTTTATTTTTTTCTGATTTGTTGGAAAGGATGCAGACAAGAGTGTTTGCATTACGAGGTTCTGTCAGGCCTGTAAACCGGAATGATTGCACGGTATTTATTGCACCGGGCGGATAATAATTCATCCAATATTTTAATTATTTGCATAAATTACCGCTTATGGTAAATTACACATATGAAATACCAGGAAATCCTCCGCATTTTTCGAAATCGCCCGCTTTTTGAGTCCCGCGAACTTGATGTTTTCTTCGATGAAGCACCCGAACAGATTCGCGCAAGATTATCACGATGGGTTGCGCAAGGCAAGCTCGTTCAAATCCGCCGTGGAGTTTATCTTTTACCGGAGGAATTCCAAACCGTCCGGATTAATCCATTCAACGTAGCCAACATTATCTATCGCCCTTCATATATCAGTCTGCATACCGCACTGGAATTCTATGGACATCTTCCGGAAAAAGTCTTTGAAAATGAATCCATCACAATTCATCAAACCCGGAAATGGCATATTCCGCTCGGTGTCTTCTCCTACCGCAGTCTGGATCAAAAACGTTTTTGGGGATACTATTTGCACAGCAGTATAAACAATAACAAACCAAGTGAAACGGCTTTTTTTATCGCCTATCCCGAGAAAGCGCTACTGGATCTGTTTTACCTGAGTCCCGGGAAATGGACTGTCGACTGCTTACAGGAAATGCGTTTCCAGAATCTGGATTCGCTTGACCGGGATCGACTGTCTCAATTTACCGAGAGATTCAATAGTCCGAAAGTAACAAACGCGGTGAGGATTCTCATCTCTCAAAAGGAGGAATGGATTTGAAGGAACAGGCTTTGCAGATCGCCCGGCAAACACCCGATTCACGCGAGGCTCGAAACCGGTTGCGGGAATATCTACAGCATGTAATTTTGCGCGAGATTTTCGAACTCAACGGAGGACGTTTTCTCGTTTTCCACGGTGGAACTGCGCTTCGAATTGTGCATGGACTGCGCCGTTTTTCCGAAGACCTTGATTTCCACACCTCAACCGGAACCGAGAGGGATAAAGTTCGGACCATCATGGAAAAAATTCCGAAACGTCTGCACCGGAATGGGTATGCATTGACCGTTAAAAGCGATTTGACGAAGACAGTGCACTCGATGGAACTACGATTTGAGGAATTGCTCCAGGAAACGGGTTTATCCGTACACTCCAATCAAAAACTGAATGTCAAAATTGAGATTGATACAACTCCTCCTGTTGGATTCGGGACGTCGCGGTCGATTATCAATACGTACTTTCCATTCGCCTTGCTTCACCACGATCAGCCCACATTTTTGGCTGGGAAAATCAACGCCGTTCTGACGCGCGCTTACAGTAAAGGGCGAGATTATTACGATCTCTTTTTCTATCTTAGCCGTTGGAAAGAGATTCTTCCCAATTTTCCATTTCTCAAAGCTGCCCTCCTACAGGCGAATTACCATGGAGAGGAAATGGCAGCAGGGAACTGGAAACAGGTACTCCTCCAACATATCCAATTGCAAAAAATGGATGATATTCGTAAAGACTTGAGTCCGTTCATTGAAAATCCGGCGGAAATGGACCTCATCACCTTGGACAACTTTCGCAACTTATTGACTTCATAAAAATTCGTTTGACCGCGGACCGCCCCAGATCATCCCAACAAAAACTCGTCAGCCAATACTTTTGTTCGATTTGGCTTTTTTACGTATGTGTTGAAGAAATCATGCAAACAAGAGTGTTTGCATTACGGGGTTACTTCCGAACGACGGCAATCTTCCCCACCGCCGTATCCCCTTCATCCGTATAAGCCACGCAGATGTAAACGCCGCTGCTGACATAATCGCCCTGGCGGGTCTTACCATCCCAAAATGCCTGTTGCCCGATGACCGTACCGTTCCGTGCGTATAAATGCCGGATAAACGTTCCGTCCAGCGTCATGATTTTGACTTCGGATTCCTGCAACAATCCGTCGATAATCAACGGTTGCGCCGCTGGAATTTCAAACGGCTGCGGGAAAATTTTTAACTCTTTATACTTTTCGCCGAAGACCGCATAGGGTGACTTATAGACCGAGATGCCTTTGCTGGTAGCAATGTATACAATTCCCTGCGGATCGTAGAAAGCGATGTCCAGGATCGTGTTGTCGATCAGACCGGAATTATTGGTTGTGAAGCCTTCAACATCGTTGAGCCAGATACCGCTGGACGTGTAAACCTTAACTCCGGAGCCGACCGTACCGATCCATTTGTTATTCAGGCCGTCGATTCTGATTCGGCATTCTTTCGAAAACGGCACACTCGTCAAGACAGGGTCTTCTATACTGTAGAAATAGGAACTCGGAAAATTTCGGGCAATGACAGCTCGCTGAATCCCGGCTGTGGTCATGATCCACAAATCGTCATCCATATCGAAGGCCAGTGTGTAGACCGAAGGATCGGCCAGTCCACTCGACGTGCTGATGTACCACCACTCATCATCGGATTTGTCTTCCAGCGTCCCATGGTAATCCAGCACGGCAATCCCGCCGTTGGAAGCCGCTTCGCCGCTCTGCACCTCGGACCCAAACCAGATTCGGCCTTTCGAATCGAAATCAATCGCAGTAATAAAATAATTGAGGTAACCGTGCGATTCGCTCGTATTGAAATGCACCCAGCGATCATCGGCGGTCAGTACGGCCACAACCTGATTATTCTGCGCATAGTGATTGGCTATCCAGAGATTATCGAGCGAATCCCTGGCCATGAAGGCAACGGCTACAAAATCGGCTGTCCCGCCCCGGCCCGCCGATGCTGCAAAATTCCCGTCCGTCGTATCGTAAACGACAAAATGCTCCAGGTCGTCGCGATCGAATCTCAACATGCCGCCGCCGCTTTGACTGATATATGAACCATACAGAGTCGCGAAATACTCGCCATCTCCGCGTTCCAGAATTGTGTAGATACGACCGCTGCCTCCGAGTGAGTACCGGATCGTATCGGCTACCCAATAGTTCCAGTCGGCGTCCTGGTGATCGTGCAGACCGGTCAGCGTTGCCGAGGCGGAGATGTTATACCATCCGCGGGATGTGAAGAAGCTGATTCCGCTGCGGGTTCCCCCTACCAGGTTTCCCGAATCGTCAACGTAGAGCGAAGTGTAAATATTGTCGAGAACCGTATTCGGGATATAGAAATTTTTCATCCCGTTCGCCATAAACCCGATACCGTTGCCCGACGTAGCGCTCCAGAATCCGCCGTTCTCATCAGCTATCGTCTTGGAAATATCGCCCGTACAGAGCTGCCGCCAGCCGCCGTCAGCCTGCAGCTCGTAGTTGCCTTTGGTCGTCGAAGCCAATAGCACGCCATCCGGGCCAAACAGCAGCGAATTGATATTCCGGTACAGCCCGGCATTCAACAGAAATGCCTTGTCTCCCCGGATCCGGTAGATGCTCTGATCCAGATTTGTATACAAGCGGCCCTCACGATCGGACACTATCACGGAGCTGCTTTTTCCGGTTGGCGCCACCGTTTTCCAGGCGGCGGGCGATTTCAATTCCGCCTTCCCCGGTTCGGCATACAAAACGCCGGAATCCGTTGCCAGCCAGAGTGTATCGCGAATCACGGCAATATCGTTCAGCCCCATTATATTCAGCGGAAAATTGAAGTAAAAATCCTTGTAGCGGTACGTATCGCCTTCCGCTCTGAAATGCAAAATGCCCCAATCGACATTCTGCTGGAAGGCCGCATAGACATCGTTGCCCCGGAATGCGAAAGCGACGATCGAGGTCAGGCGCTCGCCCCATACCTTTTCATCAAAAACCTGTAGAATTTCGCGCTTCTCCATGTCCCAGCGATACACCTCGCCAAAGGGGGAACTGGTACCGAGCCACAGAACACCCTGGCGGTCCCTGGCCAGGCATCGCAAATCCAGACGGGCAAGCCCGTCCCGCTGGCCGTAGACATTGAAGGTCTTGGTCTGCCGGTCGAATTCGACCAGTCCGCCGCTGCTGGCCGCGTAAATGTAAGTCCCGGCAGTGTCGAGATCACGGAGAAAGCGACTGGATGCGTAAGCATCCCACTCCCCCACCCGCGATTGACCGAAAGCCGCAGTCAGCCCCGCCAGGCAAAGCACGAAGAGAAAAACGTAGCGACCGCGCCTAGGCATTTTTTACTGCATCCAGAAGATTGATCATCTCCATCAGACTAATCGCTGCATCCCAGCCCTTGTTACCGGCTTTAGTGCCCGCCCGTTCCAGGGCCTGTTCGATGGAATCGGTGGTCAGTACGCCAAAAATTACCGGTATGTCGGCTTCCATGGAAAGCCGCGCGACGCCTTTGGATACCTCGGCGGCAACGACATCGAAATGCGGCGTTGCCCCGCGGATCACGGCCCCCAGACAAATTACACCGTCAAACTTCTTCGTTTTGGCGACTTCCAGGGCAACCTTGGGAATTTCGAAAGCGCCCGGCACCCAGAACAGGTCGATGGCATCCTCCGCGGCGCCATGCCGGCGCAGGCAGTCGACCGCCCCTTCGATCAGTTCCTTGGTAATCAAATCATTGAACCGGCTGGCAACCAGCGCGATCTTTTTCTTTGCGGCATTTAAGGCCCCTTCATGTACTTTCATTTTTCTCACCTATTCGTTCTTTAAGATTAAATGTCCAAACCTATCTCGCTTCGTAGTCAGATATCTTTTATTCTCGGGATTGGGCGGTATTTCCACCGGAATCCGCTCCACGATTTCAAGGTTATAGCCCTGCAGGCCGATGACCTTCTTGGGATTGTTGGTCAGCAGGCGCATCTTGCGAATTCCCAGGTCGGAAAGAATCTGGGCCCCCATCCCGTAGTCGCGCAAGTCGGGTTGAAATCCGAGCTTCACGTTGGCTTCGTAGGTATCCAGGCCCTCGTCCTGAAGTTTATAGGCCATAATCTTGTGCTTCAAACCGATACCGCGCCCTTCCTGGCGGAGATAGAGCAGCACCCCGCGTCCCTCAAGTGCGATCAGTTCCAGTGCTTTTTCGAGTTGCTGACCGCAATCGCAGCGCAACGACCCCAGCACATCGCCGGTCAGGCATTCCGAATGAACTCTTACCATAATCGGTTCATCGGCGGTGACATCGCCCATCACCAGCGCGATATGCTCTTTGCCGGTCAGCTGATCATAGAATACGATGATCCGGAATTTGCCGTATTTAGTTGGTAATTCGGCATCGCTGATACGTTCATAAAAACGCTCATGCTTGCGCCGGTATTCGATCAGATCGGCGATGGTAATGATTTTGATATTGTGTTTTTGGGCAATGGCGATTAATCTTACACCGCGTGCCATTTCCCCGTTGTCATCCATAATCTCGCACATGACGCTCACCGGCGCCAGGCCGGCGATGCGGGCCAGATCGACACTCGCTTCCGTGTGCCCCGCCCGCCGCAGAACGCCGCCGTTCTTGGCGATAATCGGAAAGATATGTCCCGGCCGTCCCAAATCTTCAGGTTTCGTCTGAGGATCCGCCAGGGCCTTGATGGTAATATAGCGATCATTGGCGGAGATACCGGTCGTGGTACCCTTCACGGCATCGACACTCACCGTGAATTTGGTATTATGCAGCGCCGTGTTATCGGTGACCATCAGATTCACATTGAGTTCTTTTACCCTTTCTTCGGTCAGACCGACACACATCAGGCCACGGGCATGAATCGCCATAAAATTGACGGCCTCCGGCGAGATTTTCTCAGCGGCCATTATAAAATCGCCTTCGTTCTCGCGGTTTTCATCGTCCACGACGATCAGAAATTTTCCCGCTCGAAAATCCTCAACAGCTTCGTCGATTGTATTGAATTGCATTGATATCCTTGTTTATTTTCGATAACCCCATTCCCGCATTCCCTGCGAGATGGTTTTCTTTTCATCCTTCCGATCCATGAAGTTTTCGACATACTTAGCCAGCATGTCAACCTCTACATTGACCGAATCGCCGTCCTTTTTCAAACCCAGGCTGGTATCGCGCAATGTAATCGGAATCACTGCAACCGTGATACTTTCCGAATCCATCGCCGCCACCGTTAAACTGATCCCGTTCAGGGCAATTGAGCCTTTGGGAACGATATATTTCTTGAGTTCGGCAGGAATGCTAAAGAACAATAGGGCCGATTCTCCCTGTATTTTTTTCGAGCGTAATTTAGCGACGCCGTCAACATGTCCCTGCACAAAATGACCGCCAAAACGACCATCGGCGCGCATGGCCCTTTCGAGATTGACAACATCTCCCTTTCGAAGCAAATCCAGCGTCGTGCGCTGCAACGTCTCCCGAACCGCCTGGACAGTGAATACATCCTTGCCAATCGTCGTAACGCTCAGGCAGACCCCGTCGATGGCAATGCTGTCACCGGGGTGCGTATCTTCGATCACTCTTTGCGCCTGAATTTCGAATTGCTTGCCGGACGCATTCGAGCTGATGTTCTTAATCTTGCCGGTCTCTTCGATAATTCCCGTAAACATCAGCGCAGCTTCCCCCGTAAGAGCACATCCGGCCCCAATGGCACCGGCTGCTGCCAGGCGAATTGAATCGCCTCATCCAGCGTACGCATAAACCCGCTGAAAGCGAAGATGCCCTCGCCGATGATTTTCGGCGCGATAATATATTGAAGCTCATCGACCAGCTTTTGCGTCATGAGCGAGCCGGCCAGCTGTCCACCGCCTTCGCAGTAAATGGAAGTAATCCCGAGCTCGGCCAGTTTGCGCAGGGCTGAGGACAAATCGATCCAGCCGAAGTCGTCTGGTTCGGCCGGGATAACGGTAATGCCCGTATTTTGCAGTTCCCCGGCTTTTTTGTTTTTATTCGTTTGCGTCGTCACCACAATGGTTCTTTTACGAAAGTCGTCCGAACATAGTTTCATGCGGTACGGAATATTCAACAGGTCGTCCAGGACAATCCGGTACGGAATATAGCCATCCTGCTTTTCGGGCAGCAGGGACGGATCGTCTTTCATGACGGTTCCGATCCCGACCATAATCGCATCATAACGGGTGCGCTCCTGCATCACAAACGCACGCGCATCCGGGGAGCTGATCCACTGGCTTTTTCCGGTAATATCGGCGATATAACCGTCAGCGGTTACAGCCAACTTCAGGGTCACCCACGGCCGGTTTTCGCGGATGTACTGATTAAATCCCTTGTTCAGTTCACGCGCCTCGTTTTCGAGAATTCCGACTTCGACTCCGATCCCGGCGGCTTTCAATTTGTCGACACCGCGCCCATTGACATTGGGATTGGGATCGATCATGCCAATGTAAACCTTTTCGATCCCGGCCTGGATGATTGCATCGACACAGGGCGGGGTTTTACCGTAAAAGCTGCAGGGTTCGAGATTGACGTATAATACGGCGCCACGCGCCGCTTCGCCGGCTTGTGACAGGGCCACGACTTCGGCGTGCGCTGCTCCGAATCTTGCGTGCCAGCCTTCCCCGAGAAGCAGGTTGTCTTTGACAATCACGGCACCGACTACCGGGTTGGGGCTGGTGTACCCACGACCCTTCTCAGCGAGATCCAGCGCTTTGCGCATCCATTTTGGGGGTCTGATCATAAATAAAAATCCCGGACGTTTCCGGGACTATTGCTTTATCTCCTCTCATCCGGACTCTTACCGTCGGTGCCTGAATTTCGCAGGCTCAATCCCTTATTTCCAGGGATTCGTGGACTTTCACCACCGGTCAGGAATTGCGCCCTGCCCCGGAGATCGAATCGAATTTACATTCCTCAATCCGTTTTTGCAAGTCGTGAAAATGAAAGCCGGATAGAATAGATAGCGTGAGTTCTTGGGGTAATTAATTTACTGAAAGCGGAGTATTTTTACTTCTTCAGACCGTCCAGAAGCAGGTCGATGCTGTCCTTCAATTCACGTAAAGAGAAGTCCTCGGTGATCGAGACCTGGATGATAAAGGCCCGGATCAATGAGAAGAGAACCCAGGCCATATTCTGCGTATCATGCTCTTTCAGTTCACCCGTCTCGATGCCTTCTTTGAGGAGTTGCTGCAGCAATATCTGCAACGTGAGGGTTTGTTCATTGATTTTGGCTTTTAACGCCGTTTTTCTACGCTGCATCTGCAGAAGGTAATTCACGACGACAATCATCATCTTTTTCTTGCGATAGTAATCCCGAAACGCTTTGTATATCACACTGCGAATTTTATCGATGGAGCTGGCGTCTTTCTCGAAAACGATATTAATATAATCCGATTGAAGCTCTTTATAGACTTTATCGAGAACGGCCATAAAGACTTCATCTTTGTTTTTAAAATACTGGTAAATCGTCGTTCGGCCCAGGCCGCACTGCTCCGCGATTGTAGCGAACTTGGTTTTCTGGTAGCCGTCCCGAACGAATAATTCGGTAGCGGTCTGTATGATTATCTCTTTGCGTTCGGTATCGTCTACAATCTTAGGCATAAAGTACTTTTATTTTGACATTTTTACAATTTATGTCAATAATATTTTATAATTCCAAAACCATAATAGCAAACAAAAACCGTGAGGCAGATCTACTTTCCGCCACTTTACTATCAAGGAAATCAACATCCATATGATCTTGTCAGCCTGAGCCTTATTATTTCCGGAATTTTCTGCCTTGCTTCTTCCCTTCAGGTGTCAGGTTTGAGAACCTGACGGAACGCGAGGTGACTTCTCGTTTATCGTAAGATTTTATTTGGGCGGATCAGTAGATGCTGGGTCTTCCGAAAGACTATCGTGATTATCCGGAATCAGTAATTTGTCGACACTCAACGGTACAATTTCTTCTTCGGATAACGACCCTAAGCTCGAATCGGCAGATATTTCCTGTGACAAACTATCCGCTGCCGGATTTATCTCCGCGACGGAACTGTCGGCCGCGGCGGGATGTGCTTCACCGCTCTTTAATTGATAGTAGGTCAACGTGTCGATATACCCGGTCTGCATCAGCCAGCGGAGCAGGCGTTTGCGGCGGGTTTCGGTGAACTTCGTACCGTCGTGAGGCGAATGCTTGCGCGGGCTGGGCAGGAGCGCCGCCAGGCGAGTGGCCTGGTCGACATTCAGGGCCGCCGCCGGAATCCCGAAATAGTACCGGGAAGCCGCTTCAGCGCCGAACAGGGCCGGACCAAACTCGGCAATGTTCAGGTACAGTTCCAGGATACGTCGTTTACTCAGGGTCCGGTCCATTTTGTAGGCAATGATGATTTCCGCAAATTTCCGGAACAGTGATTTTCTTGATTTCAGGTAGAGGTTCTTGGCCAGTTGCTGGGTGATGGTCGAGCCGCCCAGCGCGTATTCGCGGCGCTGGAAATTGGTTTCCATTGCGAATTTCAGGGCTTCCAGATCAATCCCGGGATGCGTGTAAAAACGGGCATCTTCCGATAGGATGATGGTATGAATGAGATGTTTGGAGATTTGAGACAGCGCCACAGGCTGGTAGCGTATTTCAGACTGTTTCAATTTCTTCTGAGCGGCGTAATCGCGCATCATCGCCGTCAACTGCGGATTCTCGGTTTTGAATTCACTTCCGTCGGGCAGCAGCAGCCAGGCACTCCCCAGTATAACCGCTGCGGCAAGGATAACAACAAGAAATCCGATGATACTGCGTTTGATGATTCGAAGGAGAACTCTATGCATCGGCCTCTGAATTGCGATCGGAATTACTCCTGATTTTCCTGTTCGGAAGATTGTCGGCACGGCAGGATGATGATTTTGGACGAATCACTTAACACAAGTTCAATCCCATAGCCCTGTGCACCGCCGCTGAAAATCCGCTGTCGCCGTTGTGGCGCGTGACTTCAAAGCGCTCTTTTAATACATCG
>Ga0268276_1004240_pt1 | contig 10280 bp, 7 predicted proteins | sample saktaG_4_FD_190145 | JGI IMG/M metagenome (GOLD analysis project Ga0268276, IMG submission 190145) | Saline water microbial communities from Sakinaw Lake, British Columbia, Canada - sak_2010_1_5_45m | ecosystem: Environmental > Aquatic > Non-marine Saline and Alkaline > Saline ...
CGATTTCGGTCTCTATGCGTGTCAGTTCCTTGATCTCGTCCCTGATCTTTGCCGCTTTCTCGAATTCGAGTTTCTTGGCCGCCTGTTTCATTTCTCCTTCGAGCTTCTTGATCATCGCGGGGACATCTCCGGATACATAGGCCGCCATCTTGTCCTCGACGCTGACCGTTACATAATCCGCCTCATAAGCAGAGCTGAGGATATCGTGCATCTCTTTCTTTATGGATTCCGGGGTGATATTATTGTCTTCGTTAAACCGCTCTTGTATCTGGCGTCTTCTTTGCGTCTCATCGATACAGCCCTGGATGGCGGCGGTAATCTTGTCCGCGTACATGATGACCTGTCCCTTGACGTTTCTCGCCGCGCGCCCGCTCGTCTGCACCAGCGACCTTTTGGAACGCAGGAATCCTTCCTTGTCCGCGTCAAGGATGGCTACCAGGGAGACCTCAGGAATGTCGAGCCCCTCTCGGAGGAGGTTGATCCCAATCAGGACATCGTACTTTCCCATACGGAGGTCACGAATGATCGCGACCCGGTCGAGGGTCTGGACGTCGGAGTGAAGATACGCCACCTTTATCCCCATGTCGTGGTAGTGTTCCGTGAGATTCTCCGCCATCCTCTTTGTCAGCGTAGTCACCAGGACACGATCCCCTTGAGCTACTCTTCGGTTGATCTCGCCGAACAGGTCATCCACCTGACTGGCGACCGGCCTGATCACAATCTCGGGATCCATAAGACCAGTGGGACGGATTATCTGTTCCACAACAACGTTTCCCGACTGCTCCAGCTCATAATCTGCCGGCGTGGCCGATACGTAGATCCTCTGGTTAGGAAAGGCCTCAAATTCCTTGAAGGTAAGGGGACGATTATCAAGGGCGGAGGGCAGGCGGAACCCGTGTTCTATAAGGGTACTTTTCCTCGACCGGTCTCCCCGGTACATGGCGTTTATCTGCGGGACCGAGGCATGGCTCTCATCGATAATCACGAGGGCATCTGTGGGTAAATACTCCATCAGTGTGGGGGGTGGTTGCCCCGGCATACGTCCCGTCAGGTGCCGGGAGTAGTTTTCTATCCCCTGGCAGTATCCCATCTCCTCCATCATCTCTATATCGAACATGGTTCGTTGTTCAAGGCGTTGCGCCTCCAGAAGTTTATTCTGCGAATGCAGAAAATCCAGGCGCGGCGTCAGTTCCTCCCGTATCGCAGAGATGGCCCGTATCATCGTGTCCCGCGTTGCCACGTGATGGCTCCCCGGGTATACGGTGGTCTGGTCGAGTCTGCTCATCGTCTTCCCCCTGAGCGGATCGACAATCGACAGAGACTCAATCACGTCCCCGAAAAACTCCACCCGAAGAGCATGCTCTTCTTCGTACACGGGGAATATTTCTACAACGTCGCCCCGGACGCGGAAGGTGCCGCGATGAAAGTCGATATCGTTTCGTTCATACTGTACCTCTACCAGCCTTTTCAGGAGATGATCTCTCCCAATCTCCATATCTTTTTCCAGAGGAATCTGCATGCTGGCGTACTTATCCGGCGCGCCTATCCCGTAGATACAGGACACGCTGGCCACAACGATCACATCTCTCCTCTGCAGAAGAGAACGAGTGGCCGAATGACGCATCTTGTCTATCCGGTCGTTGATGGCTGAGTCCTTTTCAATGTAGGTGTCGGTAGTCGGGATGTAGGCCTCTGGCTGATAATAGTCATAGTAGCTGACGAAATACTCGACGGCGTTGTTCGGGAAAAAGACCTTGAATTCATTGTAGAGTTGCGCCGCCAGGGTCTTGTTATGGGCGATGACGAGGGCGGGGCGCTGCTGTGCCTCTATGACGTTGGCGATCGTAAAGGTCTTACCCGAACCGGTGATCCCCAGGAGCACCTGGTGTTTCAGCCCCCTCTCAACTCCCTCAACAAGGGCCGCGATTGCCTGCGGCTGATCTCCCTTGGGTTTAAAATCCGTTATTATTTTAAGCGGTTCCATTCAATGCTCCACGGAGCCACGCACACGGGTTTGAGCCGTGGATGCGAGGGACAGGATGCTGCCCGTGCGGTCTCCTCATAAGAGAATCTTTCACTAAGTGCCCCTTTTTGTCAATACATTGATGGTTTCTTTAACGATGGCGCTGGCGGGGTGCCCTATGGCAGGGCAGCGGGTTTGGAAGCCACAGATCTGCCGGCTGGCACGGGTGAACAGACGACAAAGAATACGGGCCATGTAATATAACATGACATAATATAACATGATACTTGCGTTCCTGTGGCGTATGGCTTAAACTCCAACTGCCGTTCAATTGAAACCTCCTTCCCCGTAAACTTTGAGCGGTTCACGGACAGGGGGTTTTCTTTATATTCCCGGAATTGTCAAACTCCGGGAGTCCCCCGGCAGAGCGGGGGGTTTGCCTAGAAGCAATTAATGCAGAAGCATAACATTTCCCCGAATCCGTGGCATCAAATCTGCGCGCCATGAAAAAAGTTTTACAACACGCATAGTTATAGGTAGGATAGTAGAGTGAAGCTCCCCACGGCAAGCCGAGGGGCATTCTGCAAAGGATTTTCGTAATGGGAGGGGTGAAACATGAGGGAGGCAGTAATCGTAAGTGCGGCGCGGACCCCGCTGGCTTGTTTCAATGGGACGCTTGCCGGCATCGGCGCAACACAGTTGGGTGCGATTGCCATCAACGAGGCTATTCGTCGCGCGCGCATTGAAAAATCCGTCGTGAACGAAGTCATCATGGGCATGGTTTTGCCCTGCGGGTACGGGCAAAACCCGGCAAAACAAGCTGCCGTCAAGGCGGAAATGCCATGGGAGGCGGAGTGTTTCACCGTCAACAAGGTGTGCGGTTCCGGCTTGAAGGCGGTCATGCTGGCGGCCCAGGCCATCCAGGTGGGTGATGCCGATGTGGTGGTTGCCGGCGGCATGGAAAACATGAGCATGGCCCCGTACTATTTGGAGAAGGCTCGTTTCGGCTATCGCATGGGTGATGGAACCATACACGACCACATGGAACATGACGGGCTTTGGGACATCGTCAATGACTTTCCTATGGGATTCTCCAACGAGCTTTGCAGTGAGAAGTATGGAGTGACTCGCGAAGATCAGGATACATACACGGCCGAATCCTATCGGCGCGCGCTGGCATCGATGGAGGCCGGTAGGTTTCAGAAGGAGATCGTTCCGGTTTCCGTTCCACAGCGCAAGGGCGATCCGCTTATTTTTGATCGAGATGAATGCCCTCGACCCACTTCTTTTGAACAGTTGGCAAAAATGAAGCCTGCCTTCAAAAAGGGTGGCGTAACCACTGCCGGCAACGCGTCCATCATCTCCGACGGCGCGGCGGCGGTTGTAGTGATGGCTCGAGAAAGGGCCGAAGAACTGGGGTGTGAGGTCTTGGCGACCATTGGCGCTCAGGCCTCGGCCAGTCTGGACATGAAATACGTTCTCGTGGCCCCGATGCTGGCGGTTCCCAAGTGTTTGAAGAAGGAAGGCGTGAGCCGTGACGATGTAGACCTTTACGAAATCAATGAAGCCTTCAGCGGCGCGACGGTGGCGGTGCTTAAGGAGCTTGAGTTGGGTCCCGCCAAGGTCAACGTCAATGGCGGCAGTGTCGCACTGGGTCACCCCATTGGCGCGAGTGGTTGCCGTGTGTTGGTGACACTCATTCACGAGTTGATTCGGCAAGACAAGAAAATGGGCTTGGCGTCCCTCTGCCTTGGCGGAGGAGAGGCAGTCGCCATGGTGGTTAAACGGTAATTCTTCTCAGTTCACTGCCATCCGATCAATGTAGACATCAGAACTAGAAGTGGAGGAGTACAATATGGAGGTCAAAACTTTTGGAGTCATCGGTGCCGGGCAGATGGGCAACGGGATTGCTCAAGTGGCGGCAATGAGCGGACTACAGGTGATCATGAACGACATCAAGGAGGAATTTGTTCAATGCGGATTGCAAACGATCACCAAGATACTGTCTTACAACGTGGGCACTGGTAAGATGAGCGCGGAGGAAAAGGATGCCGTTCTTGGCCGCATCACGACCAGTGTCGACTTGAAGGATATGGCAAAAGCCGATTTCGTTCTTGAAGCAGCAACGGAAAACGAGCCAATCAAGTTCGATATCTTCCGCAACCTCGACAATATCTCCCCCAAGCATGCCATCCTAGCCACGAACACCTCATCCATTCCCATCGGGCGGATTGCGGCTCAGACCAAACGTCCGGGCCAGGTTATCGGTATGCATTTCATGAACCCGGTGCCGGTAATGAAACTGGTGGAGGTGATCCGAGGGATTGCCACTTCCGATGAGACCTTCCATCTGACTTGGGACTTGGCCAAGAAGTTCGGCAAGATCCCGGCTGAATCCAATGACTATCCCGGCTTTATCGCCAATCGGATTCTCATGCCGATGATCAACGAGGCGGTGTTCTGCCTGTACCACGGAGTGGGCACGCGCGAGGACATCGATAACGTCATGAAACTGGGCATGAATCATCCCATGGGCCCGCTGGCTCTGGCGGACCTGATCGGGCTGGATACCTGCCTGGCGATTATGGGAACGCTGTACGAGGGATTCTCCGATTCCAAGTACCGACCGTGCCCGTTGCTTCGCAAGTATGTGGACGCTGGCTTTTTGGGACGTAAGGCCGGGCGTGGCTTTTACGAGTATGCACAGGGAGGGGCCTCATGAACTTCGATCTAACTGAAGAGCAAAAAATCATTCAAGATACGGCGGCCAAGTTTGCCAAGAGGGAACTGGAGCCTGTGGCTGCCGAGCTGGATCAAACCAAGAACCGGGAGATCCTGAAAAACAACCTGAGAAAGCTGGCTGAGCTCGGGTTTATGGGACTGAATGTCGATCCCGAGTATGGTGGAACCGCAGCTGGTGCCGTGGCTTTCTCGCTGGCGATGACGGAAATCGGCCGGGGCTGTGCCGCGACTGCGGTCACCACATCCGTGACCAACATGGTGGCGGAAGTCATCCAATCCCTAGGGACCGAGGAGCAGAGGCAGAAATATCTTCCGCCATTGTGCAGCGGTGAATATGCAGCGGGAGCTTTTGGCTTGACCGAAATCTGTGCCGGTTCTGATCCGGCCGCCATGAAAACCACGGCCGTTCTGGATGGTGACGACTACGTGCTCAATGGCGGTAAGATCTTCATCTCCAGCGCCGAATATGCTGGCGTCTTCGTGGTTTGGGCCGTGACTGACAAGGAAGCCAGCAAAGGGAAAGGGATCAGTGCCTTCCTGGTGGAGCCGAGCTTCTCGGGCTTTATTGTCGGAAAAGATGAAATGAAAATGGGGCAGAACGGTTCCTCCACAAACGAGATCCTCTTCGAGGACTGTCGCGTGCCCAAGAACAACATGATGGGCAAACTGAACGACGGCTTTCGCATCGCGGTCGATGAACTGGACGGAGGTCGCATTGGTATCGGTTCCATGTCGCTGGGGATTGGGTTGGCTGCCATGGATTTCGCCACGGGCTATGCCAAGGAGCGAATTCAGTTCGATCGCCCCATCGCCACCCAGCAGGCGATCCAATGGATGATCGCGGACAACTATACCCGTTTGGAAGCTGCCCGTCTGTTGCTCTTGAAAGCGGCTTACCTCAAAGACCAGGGTAGGTACTACGCAAAAGAGGCATCCATGGCCAAAGTCTATGCCACGGAGTCGGCCAACAAGGCCTGCTACGACGCCATGCAGATTCTGGGCGGCTATGGGTACACGAAGGATTTTCCCATCGAGCGGTATGCGCGGGACGTCAGGGTGACCAGCATCTATGAGGGCACCAGTGAGATTCAAAGGCTTATTATTGCTCGGGATATTCTCAAATAGCAGAACCACACGAAGCTCATCTACGGCCGAAGCGTGCCTTGTCTATAAACATCAGCCGGATCGGCCCTTCGCCCGCCCAGGCTGTCCCGGGTTTGACAGTAAGGTCGGGAGGTTTTTTTCCAAACAGCTTGCGCATCAGCATCGGATTTGGGGTGTCGTTTATATGAACTGTCTCCCGATACTCTCGTTTGGACCGCGGACTCATGATTATCCCTCCTTTTGGAAGTCGATGTTCGGTAACATCGAATTATGAGTCAACGATCCCTTTTATTCACCCCCTTCGGTAACATTTAATATGAGGCAATTCGGGGGCCTTTGATGTGTTGACTTTTTTAAAAGGGAAGGATACTCTGCGAGCAGTGGAAGGGTTTGGTTGCTTTCCCCTCCCCTCGGGAAGCAAAAACCTATAGCAGAGTACATTAAGGCTGCACCTTACGTGCGAGAGATTATTTAAAACATTGGAACACGAACTTACCATTAAGCTCATCTTATTGGTTGTCCTGCTTGTCCTATCGGCATTTTTTTCCGGTTCCGAGGCGTCCCTGTTTTTTCTTACTCCCCTTCATCTCCACAAGATGAAGGAGGAAAGAATTCCTTTCACAGCCTCCGTCCGGAAACTCCTCGGGCGCCCCCGGAGACTTCTCGTCACCATTCTTACAGGGAATGAGTCCGTCAATATCGCCATAGCCGCCCTGACGACGTCCGTCTCTATCTATCTCTTCGGAGCCGAAGGCAAATGGATTGCAATAGCCGTTGCAAGTGTCACGCTTATTATCTTCGGCGAAGCGATACCAAAGAACTTCGCGGTCGTCCACCCCATGAGGTTTTCCAGTGCTGTTGCGCTGCCGCTGGTTTTGTTAACCGGGCTGCTGCGGCCGGTGGTCTGGTCCCTCGAAAAGATATCGGACCTGTTTGTGTTACTCTTCAGCAAGGAGAGACAGGCAGGGGACGGGGCGCTGACCGAAGACGCCTTCAAGGCGCTGGTTGACGCGGGCCATCAGGAGGGCGCGCTGGAAGAATCCCAGAAGGACCTGATCCACAAGGTGTTTAAGCTTGCCGACACGAAGGTGTCGGATATCATGATCCCGAGAGTCGATATGTTCTGCCTCCCGGTATCCATGAAGATACAGGAAATAGAGCGGGACATCATACAGGAACGCGTATCCAGGATACCCGTCTATGGAACGGACAGGGACAACATCCTGGGCCTTCTGCACGCCAAACACCTGCTGGCTGAAGTGGCAAAGGGGCAGAAAGGGGACGGCTGGCAGCACCTGATCACGAAGCCTTACTTCGTTCCCATGGAAAAAAGGGCGGACCAGATGCTCAGAGATTTTCAGAGAAGGAGCCTCCAGATGGCCATCGTGGTTGACGAGTATGGGGGTGTGGCCGGGCTGGTAACCCTGTACGATATCCTCAGGAATCTTTTTGTTGATATCTATGAAGAAAACAGTGACACCCGTGAGATGTTTCACCGGATCAGTGAAGATACGTTTACGGTCTCCGGTATGATGGATATTGAGGATTTCAGTGAACTTGTAGATATACCGATTGCAACGGAAGAGTTTGACACGGCGGGGGGGTTCGTATTTCACCTGTTTGGAAAACTGCCGGCGGAGGGGGATGAAATATCAGAGGAAAACTACACCTTCACGGTGGAAACAATAGACAAGGCGCGGATACTGAGCATACGCATCACGAAGAGGGGGGGGTCGCACGATGACTGATCTCCTGTTTCTCCTCCCAATTCTGGTATTCCTTTTCCTTGAAGGGCTCTTCTCCGGGGGAGAGATCTCCCTGGTAGCCTGCGATATCAATATCATGAGACGCAAGGCAAAAAAGGGATCACGCTCCGCATCCATCGCGTTGAAACTGATGGAAAAGCCGGAATGGTTTCTGGCCACGACGCTGACCGGCACGAACCTCTGCACCGTCACCAACACCGCTCTCACCACGGCCCTGTTTATGTCTATGTTCGGAACCGAAAAAGGTGCGCTCCTCGCCATCGTCGTCATGATACCCCTCATCCTGATCGTGGGAGAGGTGATACCGAAAAGCATCTTTCAACAGAATGCGGACCGCATGGCGCCTAAAATATCCTGGTTTTTGTGGATCGCCTCGTGGATTCTGTATCCCTTTGTCTTCGTGCTCTCAAGGCTCTCTCGAAGGGTTCTTTCCGCGTTTTCAGGGAACAAGGATCTCGCATATGCCTCTTACATCACAAAGCACGGACTGGAATCAATCCTGCTGGATGGGGACAGCGGGGATATCATGAAGTCGGAAAAAGAGATGATCCAGAGGATCTTCAATTTTTCCGACTCTACAGCCGGTCAGATCATGGTCCCCCTCTCCAATGTAACCGTCCTCCCCGTACACACGACCATTAGCGAGGCCACCTGCATTATTATCGACAGGGGGTATTCTCAGATACCCGTTTATAGCGATCAAATCTTTAATATTATCGGGATATTATATTCTTTTGACATCATGGAGGCCCTTTACAAGAAAGATCAGGGGCTCCTCTCTCCCGATGAAGTCCGCGTTGAAAATTATACGAAAAAAAATGTCCTGTATATACCTGAAACGAAACTGGCAAAGGAGCTCTTCTTTGAACTACAGAGCAGGGGAGAACATATGGCCGTTATCGTTGACGAATATGGCGGGGCTGTGGGAATTGTCACCATCGAAGACATCCTGGAGGAGATTGTCGGTGAGATTGAAGACGAGTATCACAGCGACGGCGCGGTGTTATATAGAAAGGTCGGGCCGGGGAGATATCTCTTTGACGCGCAGGCAAAGATAGAGACCGTCCGCAGCCTGCTGCCCGTTGCAATTCTTCCGGGAGACTATGAAACCCTCGGCGGGTTTCTGCTGTACAAGATGGGGAGAATCCCCAAGAGGAGGGATATCTTCAGGCATGAGACAATCACCTTTGTCATCGAGGATGCCGACATGAAGGTGATCCGTGAAGTACTGGTAATACTCCCTCCCGGCATGGATCTGCTCAGATAGAAAGGAACTGTCACATGATAGACCCGCAACAGAGGAGCCTGGCCGCCGTCATCCTGGCGGCCGGGAAGGGGACACGGATGAAGTCGGATCTGGTGAAGGTGCTCCACCCCCTCTGCGGAAAACCCATGGTATGCTATGTGGCAGCGCTTGCACACAAGCTAGGTTCAGCAAAAACCGTTGTTGTCGTAGGACACCAGGCACAGAGGGTTATGGAGGCCCTGAAAGGTCAAGACCTGATCTATGTCTTTCAGGAAGATCAATTAGGCTCCGCCCACGCCGTCCAGCAGGCGAGTGAGGCGCTGCGTGATTTCGATGGCGAGGTGCTGATACTGTGCGGTGACGTGCCCCTCCTTCTCCCTTCCACCATAGAGGCCCTGCTGGAAAGTCACCGGTCGCGCGAAGCCGCCATCACCGTGATGACCGCCCTTCTTGATGACCCCGGCAGTTATGGGAGGGTGGTAAAGAATGAGGCCGGAGAAGTCCTGAAGATTGTGGAGGCGCGTGATGCCAATGAAGAGGAAAAGGCGATACGGGAAATAAACACGGGCATATACTGCGCCGAGAGGAAATTTCTCTTTGATGCCGTCAGAAAGATAGGCAACACAAACTCCCAGGGCGAGTACTACTTTACCGACATCTTTGAAATCGCCCGCAGGGGGGAGCGCAGGACCGGATCATTCATACTGCGCGACCCGTCCGAGGCTATGGGAATCAACACTGTCGGTGACCTGGAGATCGCTGAGAGGATTATGAAAACCAGGCATCACCAGTGAGCGAAGGACAGGGAGGTGACGCGGGTTCTCCTGTCTGTCGTATCGGGCTCGCAACTTTGTTCCGTAGTGACGCACTTTGCGGTTGACTTCAAAAGAGGGAATTGTTAGTAAATCGGCTTGTTAAAATCTAATGTTCTGTGTGAGGAGGAATGCCATGGAAACCAAGAAGCTTGTGCTCTGGTTTAATGAAATAGAGTTGGATGATATCCCCCAAGTTGGGGGCAAAAACGCGTCTCTGGGTGAAATGATACAAGAGCTTACGGGCAAGGGGGTCAGTATCCCGGATGGCTTTGCCGTGACCGCCGATGCGTACCGGTATCTGCTGGAGTCTGCCGGGATACGAGACAAGATGGAGCATATCCTTGCCGATCTGGATACGCACGACATGCACAACCTTAGCAAAAAAGGTGAAAAAATACGATCTCTTGTCTATAATGCTGAGATTCCAGAGGATCTCAATCAGGCAATCCGCGACGCCTACCGGAAACTCTGCGAGGAGTATGGGGAGGATACCGACGTGGCCGTGAGAAGCTCCGCGACGGCGGAAGACCTGCCCGACGCGAGTTTTGCCGGACAGCAGGAGACATACCTGAACATCAGGGGCAACGACGCCCTGATCGATGCATGCAAGAGGTGCTTCGCCTCTCTCTTTACCAACAGGGCTA
>Ga0268276_1004241_pt1 | contig 10278 bp, 11 predicted proteins | sample saktaG_4_FD_190145 | JGI IMG/M metagenome (GOLD analysis project Ga0268276, IMG submission 190145) | Saline water microbial communities from Sakinaw Lake, British Columbia, Canada - sak_2010_1_5_45m | ecosystem: Environmental > Aquatic > Non-marine Saline and Alkaline > Saline ...
ATCCATAGCATCCCAATAGTAATTCCATTTTTTCCCCACTTTAACAAACATTTCATCTGCATGAACTTGCCCACCTATAACTGGTTTTAATGTTTGGGTGAAGCTTTTCAGCTTCTTCCCAAACTTAATCTGCCAGTCAAGTATTGTTTTCCTTGACACTTTTACCTTATGGTGTTGGTCTAAGTGATCGACTACATCTCCTAGGCTAACTCCTTTTGCTCGTAAGTCAAGGGCTGCTGTTATGACCTCTGGTTTGTGTCTAAACCTCTCGAATCCTTTTCTATCTGTGAAAGACATCTTACAATCCTGACAAAGATATTTCTGTACAAAGCCAGACTTGTTCTTTCTCAAACCAAACTTCACAGCAGAAGTCTTTTTGCAGTAAGGGCATTTTTTCATTAAAGTTCACCTCAGCCATATCTGAGATGAACTTATATATTAATCTGTCGTTTAGTTAACAGTGTCTGATTAAGGTAAAAGAATGGGTCCAGAGAGATTCCCACGTAAGGGCTATGCCCGATACACCTAGTGATGCCATAAATTGCTTCGCAATTTAATGTCCCTGCACAATTAGTCCTATTTCGCTTGAGCTCAATAGGACGAATCGGTCGTCTTAGTTCCTGATGGGCCCAGAGAGATTCGAACTCTCGACCTTCACCATTTTGAGCAGCGAGCACTCGCTTTGCTCGTGCATGTCGAGGTGACGTCATAACCACTAGACCATGGGCCCTTAAGCTTTAGGGAATAAGTAATTGGTTTAAATAGTTTTTGAAATCAATAGATAAAATCCAATTTATACCAGTTACCCTTATATACCTGTAAACAATATCAAAATCATGCCAAATTTTAATGCGATTGTAAATAAGGTACTGAAAAGGTCAGACATTGTTTTAGAAGTTCTAGATGCAAGATTTATAGATGAAACAAGGAATAAGGGCATAGAGGAAAATATAAAGATACTTATCCATGTAATAAACAAATGCGATCTTGTGGAAAAGAGCTATCTGGATAGCATTAAAAAGGAACTTGAGAACTGCGTCTTTGTTTCAGCTAGAGAATACCTTGGCACAACACTGCTTAAGCAAAAGATAAGGATGCTGGCAAATAAAAACAAGATAAAGAAACCAATCATAGGCGTGATAGGCTATCCTAATGTTGGGAAGAGTTCCATAATAAATGCACTAAAGGGAAAAAGCTCTGCAGGCACGTCACCAGAAGCAGGATACACAAGAGCATTGCAGTATCTTAGAGTCGGTAGAGACTTCCTTCTGATAGACACCCCTGGAGTAATATCCAAAGGAAAAACAAAGGATGATGACTTAGTGCTGATAGGGGCAAAGAACCCAGCTACTATTGAAGATCCTGATTTAGCGGCAATGAAGCTCATAAAGAGCAATCCTAGGTACATAGAAAAGAAATACAAGATAGTTCTAAAAAAAGATCCAGAAGAGACAATAAAGCTTATAGCATTGAAGGGAAATATGAAAAAGAAAGGCAATCTCCCAGATGTAGAGCGGGCATCAATAAAGATACTTCATGACTGGATAAACGGTAAGAAATAAAAGCCTCCGACTGGACTATAGTAACTCTCCAACATTAAAGATAAGTTTATATATTTTGAAATCCATCTTAAATCACAAATAAAGAAGTTCAACTTATAAATTATGATTTTGCAAATTTTGCTAAAATCATTTAGTAAGTTTCACTAAATAAATTGTTGTGATTTAAAATGTTAAAACAAAGTTTCAAAAATATTAAATTAAACAAAGAAATTTGTGAATTTATTGGAGCTTTTATTGGTGATGGTTACTTAGGCAATTATGGCAAGACCAAAAACCAATACGTAGTTGGCATTTCCGGTGACAAAAAATTAGATGAAGACTATCTTAAGAATCACTTAAAACCATTAATTGAAAGAAATTTTCCATCTACAGACCCCAAACTCTATTATAGAAAAGACGAAAATACATTGATGTTAAGGGTCAATTCTAAAGCTTTATATGAACTATTTTTAAAAATTGGTTTTAGTCAAGGAAAAAAGTCAGATAGTATAGGGATCCCCTTAGAAATATTAAATAATGAAGAACTAACGAAAGCAACAATAAGGGGCATTTTTGATACAGACGGATGTATTTTTCTAGATAAAAGGAAATCATACAAGAAACCCTACCCAAGAATTACTTTACAATTAGCGAGTATAAGCTTGATTAATCAATTAGAGTGTTACCTATCAAAAAATTTCAAATTGTATGTTAATAAAAGCAATAGGGATGGTTATAGAAATTATGTTGAGATATATGGGCATAAACAATTAGAAAAGTTTTTAAAACAGGTTGGTTTTTCTAATCAAAGACACCTAAATAAGGTCAAAAACATGCCTCCGTAGCATAGTAGCTATTGCGCCAGGTATAAAGGTTCTTTATATCCGCAAAACCTTGGTATTATGCTGACCAGACAGGTGGAGGTCACGGGCGCACATCCCGTCGGAGGCTTTTATTTTTCTATACAAATGTAAAGCTTTATAAATAAAATAAAAATCCTACACTTATAGGAAATGTAGGTAGTAGCTTACCTGAATCCTAAATTAAAGTTAATAATGGAGGCTAAAATGTCGATGTATAAATACGTTAGGGAGCTATGGAAGCAGCCTAGGGAGAACTTAGGCGAACTGTGGCAGAAAAGAATAATTGAGTGGAAGAAAGAGAATACAACAGTAAGGATTGAAAAACCAACAAGGATTGATAAAGCTCGTTCTTTAGGGTATAAAGCAAAGCCAGGCTATATTGTAGTAAGGCAGCGTGTTATGAGGCAGAAAAGACAAAGGCCTAAATTCTCATCTGGAAGAAGAAGCAAGCATATGAGAAGAAAGAAAATAGTAAAGATGGCTCACCAATGGATTGCAGAGCAGAGAGCCCAGAAAAACTATGTTAATTGCACTGTTCTTAACTCTTATCCAGTTGGAGAAGATGGGAAATACAAATGGTTTGAGATTATTCTAGTTGATAGAATGAGCCCATCAATAAAAGCAGACCCTAGAATAAACTGGATTTGTGAAGAGCGTGGAAGAGCTGCCAGAGGATTAACAAGCGCTGCAAGAAAATCACAGGGTTAATTATTTTCTCTTTTTTCTCTTATTTTTTTAATAACGTTCTCAATACTTTCCCTGTTGAAATACCCAATAAGGGATAGAAGGATAATGATTATTAAAATTGTTGCAAGTTTTGGATTGTCTAATAATAAGCCTGCACCAGCTACAACTCCTCCAGTAATTGCACCTAAACCTTTTGCAGCAGCAGACCTGTCATCTTCAATTTCAACATTTTCTATAACTTCCTGCTGATTACTGCCTTCTTCAACTACATCTTCTGTTTCAGGCAAAGTAACTTTATAGCTGCCAGAAGGCACTTCTTTAGAAAGGTCTATTGTGGTTTCCCCATCAACATCCAATTTTATTTTCTTATTTATTAGGAAGGTTTTGCCATCTTTTTCAAGCATTATTGCTGTTTTTTCGTTGAATTCTACATTACCAATGTTTTTGATATAGACAATATCCCCTTCTAGCCTTGTTTCTATCTCTGGATTAGGCAGAATCTCAATTGTATCTTCATTTTTTAGGCTATCAAAACTGCTTTTCAAGATATATTCATTTGGCGGCGTCTTTGGGCTGAATGTAAACTCAAACTCTTTGTTAGCCTTAATTTTTTGGCCAAAAATTACTATCTCATCTTTGAACAAGGATTTTTCTCTTAATAATTTAACTTCAATGTCCTCATTTATCGGGTCATCTGCCTGGTCTAATAGTATTATTGTTAACTTTATTGTTTCTTTAGGCTTGAATTCTTTTTTGTTCAGCTCAAATTCTAATTTTGTTGGAATTGCTTTTATGCTTATTGTTTTGCTATCCTGGTTATAATTTCCGTAAGAATCCTGAACTTCAACTGTTATACTATGCTCTCCTGATTTTATATTATCCTCTAAATGCAATTCATAACTAAAGTCTTCACTTTTTAGGTCCATACTATTTGCTTTATTGTCCAAGCTTATGGTCAATAAACCGTCTTCAATTTTGCTTTCTTTTTTCTTCGCTGTTCCTTGTATTTTTATCTTATCACCTGGCAAGGCTTCTGTCTTGTCTATAGTAAATGAGAGATCCAGCTCGTCTGAAACAGTAAACTCTTTGGATGTTGTGCCATCTATATTGCTGCCTTCCATCGATTCAATATTCACTCTTATTGTACAGAGGCCTTCAGAAAAAGCCTTTATTGTTGGAGCATTTATACTCTCTTCTTTATTCTCTTTTAGGCTTAATGGAGCTACGTAATAAGAAACTTCTTTATTTGTGCATTTTAAGGTTAGTTTTACCAATGCATCTGTTGTTTCCTGAGGCACTATCTTGATAGACAAGGGTATAAGATCACCTAGGCTATATTCGTCTTTTAGCTGGTTTGTAATCTGAACAGAGGCAGAACTGAGAGGTAAAACCAAAATTAACATTAATATCACTTGAAATGTTTTCATAAACCTAACCTCCTGTCGATATCATCTGCAACCTCTTTTAGATCTGAGCAAGTTCTTTCAATATCCTTCTGAACTTCATCCACTAGGTCCTTTAAATTGTCTACCCTTAATAAATATTTCTTTCTTTCATGGATTACAAGGCCAGAATCTATCAATCTATTCAGGTGATGGATTACAGTGCCTCTTGTCAATTCAAGCTGTAAAGCTAATTCGTCAGAGCTTAAAGGCTGCCTTCTTTTAGCTGCTTTTAGAAGCTCTATAAATATCCTAAAACAACTCTTATCTTTATCCCTAAGATTGAACAGGCCTAGTGAGTTTCCAAACCACTGGAGCTCTTGGTTTATTGTGTTTTCTGGCGGCCTCCTTGACCTTACAACTGTTATTTTTTGATGATATATATGTATCACAATCTTATTTTTTTTATCAATCTATATAAACTTTTTGGTGATTTATATACTCTAGTATGGAAATCTTTAAATACCGGTCAATATTAACCATATTCTGTTGACTTTAAGTCAACGATTTAGGTTTTGACAAAAATGAAACATGAAGACAAAAGTAAGGAAAAACTTAAGCAAAAAGAGAAAGAACTTAAGGAATGCAAACAGGAAGTTAATAAAGCTGATGATAAGGATACAAAGATAGAAGAGCTTACAGATACTTTGCAAAGGCTGCAGGCAGAGTTTGAAAATTACAAAAAATATGTTGAGAAGAGGAATTCAGATTTTGTTAAATATGCAAAAGCAGAGCTTATTGGGAAGTTATTGCCTTTGCTTGATTCATTTGAGATGGCTTTAAGAAACGTGTCTGACAAAGCGGAGTTTATTAAAGGCGTTGAGTTGATTTATTCCCAGCTTTATTCCCTGCTTGAGAAAGAAGGCCTGAAAAAAATAGATGCAAATGGGAAATTCGATCCTCATTTTCACGAAGTTTTGCTAAAAGAAGAGTCTGATAAAGAAGAAGACATGATAATAGAAGAGTTGCAGAAAGGATATATGCTTAATGACAAAATAATCAGGCATAGCAAAGTTAAGGTCAGCAAATGCAAATCAAAAGAAACACCTCCCTCAAAACAATCTTGAAGATTGGCAGTGTTTGCCAACGGAGAAACCATTGTTGCAAGTTTGGCAGTGGTTCTCTTGTTGGTGATGACCTAAAAAAGATTGCTGATTTTTTGGGGATGAGTGGAGGGGAATTAAAGAAAAAATATTTGGTTGAAAAAGAACTGTTCAATACAAAATTTTTAAGGCCAAAATTAAAATCAGACAAGCCTTATGGCAAGTGTGTTTTTTTCGATAACGGATGCAAAATACATTCAGTTAAGCCATTGCAGTGCAAAGTTGGAAATTGCGGTGAAAATGGAGAGGATTTAGGCATATGGTTTATGCTTAATTACAGGGTAGACAAGAATGATCCCGAATCAATAAGGCAATATGCAGATTACCTCAAGTCAGGCGGCAGGACAATACCTGGGGGAAAGCTTGAAGAGCTGGTTCCTGATAAGGATGAATTAAAAAAAATATTGAGTTTTGAAAAACTTAAATAATTGGAGGATAAAAAATGGCTGAAGAGAGAATAAACATGAATATTAATGATGGGGACGCATTTTATGCCCATGAATTAAGCATAAATTTCAATCCTTTGCAGTTTGTTTTTGATTTTAAAAGCGTTACACCAAGGGTAGACCCAAGGAGCAAGGAAAGAGCTTCAATTGTTTTGAAGCACAATGTGATATTGGTTGATCCTTATCATGCAAAAAGGGTTTATGGGTTACTTGGAGATGTGCTAAAAAAATACGAAAAAGAATTTGGCAAGATTGAAAAGCCAGCTGCTTTGAAAATTATTGAAAAAAAGAGCAAAAAAGAGGCTGGGAAAATAAAAGACAAGGAGAAAATAGTAGCTCCAAGTTATATTAGTTAAAAATTTAACAAGGTGAAAAAATGGCAAAAGAAAAAATTAAAAAGGAAAAAATCATTGGAATAGATCTAGGAACATCAAACAGCGCGTGCGCTGTACTGCAAGCTGGAAAACCGACAATTGTCCCATCAGCAGAAGGCACTACCCAATATGGGAAGGCGTTTCCATCTGTTGTAGCATTTACAAAAGACGGGCAGAAATTAGTTGGAGAGCCGGCAAGAAGGCAGGCTGTCTCTAATCCGAGAGGCACAATAACAGCTGCAAAAAGGAAGATGGGCACTGATTTTAAGTACAACATAAACGGCAAGGAATTTACCCCGCAGCAGATTTCTGCTTTTATCCTGCAAAAAATAAAGAAAGATGCAGAAGAGTTTGTTGGTGAGAAAATCTCAAAGGCAGTCATCACTGTTCCTGCTTATTTTGACGACAATCAGAGGCAGGCAACAAAAGATGCAGGTACAATAGCCGGGTTAGAGGTTGTAAGGCTGGTTAATGAGCCGACAGCAGCTTCAATGGCTTATGGGATTGATAAATCTGAGCAAGAGCATAAAATACTTGTATTTGACTTTGGCGGAGGAACATTAGATGTTACAATAATGGAGTTTGGTGAAGGTGTATTTGAGGTTAAGTCTACATCCGGAGATACACAATTAGGCGGAACCGATATGGATGAATCTTTGATGAAGTTCATTATTGAGGATTTTAAGAAAAAGAATGGCATTGATTTAAGCGAAGATGATACTGCTATGCAGCGTTTAAGAGAAGCTGCAGAGAAAGCGAAGATTGAGTTGAGCACAACAAATGAAACAGACATTAATCTGCCATTCTTAACACAAAAAGACGGAAGCCCCGTACACTTAAAGATGAATATAAACAGATCTAAGTTAGAGGAACTTGTTGAGCCTATAATAAAGAAATGCAAGCATCCAATGGAGCAGGCAATCAGCGATGCAAAATTAGGCAAAGATGGCGTCGATAAGATAATCCTTGTTGGCGGGCCTACAAGAATGCCAATAGTAAGAAAATTTGTTGAAGATTTTGTCGGCAAAAAAGCAGAAAGAGGAGTTGACCCAATGGAATGTGTTGCTCAAGGTGCTGCAATACAAGCAGGAATCCTTGCAGGAGAATACGGTAAGGACATTCTATTGCTTGATGTAACTCCACTAACATTAGGTATTGAAACGCTTGGTGGAGTTAGAACAGAGTTAATAGTCCATAACACTACAATCCCAACTAAAAAGAGCCAGGTGTTTTCAACAGCATCAGACAATCAGCCTGCTGTAACAATCAATGTTTTGCAGGGCGAGAGGCCAATGGCTAGTGATAATAAGTCACTTGGAAGATTTGATTTAGTTGGAATTCCACCTGCACCAAGAGGAGTTCCTCAAATTGAAGTCACATTCGACATTGATGCAAGCGGAATTATACATGTGTCTGCAAAAGATTTAGGAACAGGTAAGGAACAGAAGATACAAATTACAGCTTCTCAAAAACTAAATGAAGAAGAGATAGAGAAAATGAAAAAAGATGCTGAAGCTCACGCAGAAGATGATAAGAAAAGAAAAGAGAAAGCAGATACACTTAACGAAGCAGATGCTTTAGTTACGCAGTATGAACAGACAATAAAGGATATGGGTGATAAAGTTGACAAAAAACAGCTTGAGCCTATAAAGAAAGACATCGATGCCTTGAAAGAACTGCTTAAAGACAGGGAGAATAATTACGAGACAATTAAAAAAGCAAAAGATGAGCTTATTAAGAAATTCCAGAAGGTTTCTGAAGAGCTTTACAAGAAAGCTGCAGAAGAGCAGGCAAAGAAGCAGCAGGCTGAACCTAAGAAAGAAGAGAAGAAAGAAAAGAAGAAAGATGATAAGGTAGTTGATGCTGATTACGAAGTTGAGGGTGAGAAGAAGAACAAGTAATTTTTTTAATAATATTTAAAAAAGGGTGCTGATTTTAGCAATAATATGGCAGCTTTACCAATAACAAGAGAACAGGCAATTGAGTTACTTAAAAGTATGCCTCAATCAGAATCAGATATGAACCATTATCTCGAGTCAGAAGCTATTATGAGAGCTTTGGCTGAGAAATTGGGAGAGGATGTTGAGTACTGGGGCATGTTAGGCTTGTTGCATGATATTGATTGGGCTTTTACAAGGGATAACTGGGCAGAGCATTGTACCAAGGCTGTTGAGATTCTTAAAGAGAAAGGATTTAGTGATGAATTTATCAATGATGTTCAGTCACATGGCTATGGCTATGATGCAATTCCTGCTTTGAAAGAGAAAAAAAGAGAAAAGAAAATTGAGCATGCCCTTGCAGCTTCTGAAACTCTTACTGGAATAATCTATGCTTATGCTTTACTTAAAGGAAGAAAAATAAGTGATATGGAGGTTAAAGGCTTGAAGAAAAAATTCAAGGATAAAAGATTTGCTGCAAACTGCAATAGAGAGATAATTAAAGAAATTGAAAATATTGGATTAAGCCTGGATGAATTTTTTGAGCTTGCTGTAAATGCTATTAAGGGAATTGCAGGCCAGATAGGTTTGAGTTAATATGGCGAAAGACTATTATAAAATATTAGGTGTAGGCAAGAATGCTACTAAAGAGGAGATCAAGAAAGCTTACAAGCAATTAGCCAAGAAATACCATCCTGATATTAATAAAGATGATGATGCTTCTGATAAATTTAAGGAAATAAATGAAGCTGCCCAGGTTCTTGGTGATGATACTAAAAGACAGCAGTACGACCAATTTGGAGATGCTGATGCATTCAAGCAGGCATCTGGCTTTAGGGGATTTAATGCTTCTGATTTTGGTTTTGGAGATTTTGCTTCTTTTGATTTTGGGGATATATTTGACACCCTTTTTGGCGGTGGAGGATTTGGCGGTGGAAGGAGAAGGAAAGAACCTTCAAGAGGCGCTGATCTTAGGTATGATATGGAGATAACTTTAGAGGAGGCTGCTTTTGGAACTGAAAAAGAGATTTCTATTCCTAGGAATGAGCAATGTCCTGAATGCGGCGGGAGTGGTGCTAAAAGCGAAGATGATGTTGTTGAATGTCCTGAATGCGGGGGTTCTGGAGTCAGCAGGAGAACGCAGAGAACTCCTTTTGGAATGTTTTCTACAACTACAACATGCAGGAAATGCCGCGGCGAGGGCAAATATATAAAAGAAGAATGCGATACTTGCGACGGTACAGGAGTTATACACCAAAGAAGAAAAATAAAGATAAAGATTCCCAAAGGCGCAGAAGAAGGGACCAATCTGAGGATAAGCGGCGAGGGAGAAGCTGGGCAGAGAGCAGGAAGGCCAGGGGACCTATATATTGTACTGCACATGAAAGAGCACAAAGTCTTTGAAAGGCAGGGTGATGATATTTACATTAAAGTCCATATACCCTTTACAGTTGCTGCTTTAGGGGGAGAAGCAGAGGTTCCTACATTGGATGGAAAGGCCAAATTAAAAATACCTTCTGGAACAAAATCAAACACTACTTTTAAGATGAGGGAGAAAGGAATTAACTATTTGCATGGTGACGGAAGAGGGGATGAGCTGGTTGAGGTTGTTATCGATGTTCCTGAGAATCTAACTAAAAAACAAAAGGACTTGCTTAGAGAGTTTGAGAAAGAGAGCAGGAAGAAAGGATTTTTTGGGATTTGATAGAAACATAAAAAAAGGCTTTGCTTTTTTTAGCTTCTAAAATGCTTAGCATTTTAGAAAGATTATTAAAGCAGCGCGGTTATTTTCTTATTATGGAAATAAGAAACGATAATATTGAAAAACTTACACCTAAGTTGAATAGCTTTGATGATCATTTTATTCTAGATAATAAGTTGGCTG
>Ga0268276_1004242_pt1 | contig 10277 bp, 8 predicted proteins | sample saktaG_4_FD_190145 | JGI IMG/M metagenome (GOLD analysis project Ga0268276, IMG submission 190145) | Saline water microbial communities from Sakinaw Lake, British Columbia, Canada - sak_2010_1_5_45m | ecosystem: Environmental > Aquatic > Non-marine Saline and Alkaline > Saline ...
TTCTTGCCGGTATATTTCGGAGCAGAACCACCTATCGGTTCAAACATTGAAACACCTTCCGGATTTATGTTTCCTCCGGCGGCAATCCCCATTCCTCCCTGGATCATGGCGCCAAGGTCAGTTATAATATCTCCGAACATGTTGTCTGTGGCTATTACGTCAAACCACTCCGGATTTTTCACAAACCACATACATATAGCGTCAACATGCGCATAGTCGGTCTGAACATCGGGATATTCTTTCGAGATCTCCTGAAATGTCCGCATCCAGAGATCCCATGCGTAGGTAAGCACGTTCGTCTTACCACACAGAGTAAGTTTCTTTCTTTTACCCCTTGCCCGAGCCGTATCAAACGCGTACCGAAGCAAACGCTCAATTCCCTTGCGAGTGTTGATCGATTCCTGAATCGCTATTTCATCCGGCGTTCCTTTTTTGAAAAATCCTCCCGACCCTACGTAAAAACCTTCCGTGTTCTCTCTAACCACTACAAAGTCTATGTCTTCAGGCCCTTTGTTTTTAATCGGCGTTTCAACATTCGGATAAAGCTTAACTGGTCGCAAATTTACATATTGGTCAAGCTCAAATCTTAATCTAAGGAGAATTCCTTTCTCGAGAGTTCCAGGAGTGACATCCGGGTGACCTATAGCTCCCAGGTAAATTCCATCAAACGTTCTCAATTCCTTGACCACCGAATCGGGCAGTATCTCACCCGTCCGCAAATATCGCTCGCCACCAAGATCATAATCGACGCAATTCAGTGAAAAATCGAATTTAGAAGCCACGGTGTCCAGGACTTTTCTGCCTTCGCGCATAACTTCCGGTCCGGTCCCATCTCCTGCAATTACGGCTATATTGTAAAAATTCGACATATATACCCTTTCCAACTCAATATTTGTTGATTCCTATAAAGTCTCTGAATATTAGCCTATCAACATGCTGAGGGCAAAACAATAGCTTACCTTTTTGTAAAAAGTGTGTCGTCCTGGAGCTATTTTAGAAAATCATGAATAGATACGGTTATCTTCTTCGCTACATCTCTACCTAGGTTCTTCACATAATCAGTGGATCGTGGAAATTTACCGGCCAGCGCTTCCTCCACCGACTTTTTAATGAGTTTCGGGTCTCGCCCGACCAGACGGCACGATCCCTGTTCACAGTAAACCGGTCTTTCAGTATTTTCCCGGCAGACGAGGCATGGAACATCAAAAAAGCTCGCTTCAGCCTGCACTGATCCAGAATCCGAGAGTATTATCGAACAACCCTCAAGAAGCGAAAGAAAATCTATGTATGCTTGAGGTTCCACTAACAACAGATTTTCCATCCTGTTGATCCGTTCCGTTAGACCGAATTCATCCAGCCTCTTTCTGGTTCGTGGATGAATAGGGAAAATAACCTTCTGCGGTAATGATTCAAGGATTTCTATTACCTGTTGCAGAGCGTCACGCTCATCAACATTGGACGGTCTATGTATCGTGACGAGGACATAATTCTTTGGCGTCAGGTTAAAATCAACCCAACGCCTCCTTGACTCTATACCAGGTAAAAACAGACTAAGAGTTTCCAGCATGATATCGCCAACAAGGAGAGCTCCGGTCATTTGAATGCCCTCACGTTCGAGGTTCTTCATCCCAGCCGGTTCTGAGACATACAGGAGGTTCGAGAGGCAATCGGTGAGGCGGCGGTTCCATTCTTCCGGCATGGTTTCATCGAATGACCTCAACCCAGCCTCAACATGGGCTACAGGGATGAACAGCTTTCTTGCGACTAAAGCGGCTGCTACCGTTGAATTCACATCACCGACGACGATTACCAGGTCAGGTTTGATGTCGAGACAGACCTTTTCAAATTCAATCATAATTTTTCCGGTCATTTCACCATGACGCCCTGACCCTACGCCGAGATGACGCGCAGGCGCCGACAGGCCCAGGTCATCGAAGAAAACCCCACTCATCAGGTCATCATAATGCTGCCCGGTGTGAACAATCATATGGTTTATATCCGGGAAATCTTTAAACTGCCTTTCGAGTGGCCCCACTTTCATGAAATTGGGCCGAGCGCCCACCACACTAATTATTGTTTTTGTCATAATGTTCTTCCTAAATTAAAATTTGCTCGATCTGAAATACTCTACAGGCCAGTATGTGACCGTTTAAGAATCAAAAAGTCTTAGAAGAAAGATGAGTTTAAGGGTTTTTCCACAACAACAAGCCCTTAAACCAATAGAATAACCTTCCATAATATTCGTGAAGAGCGATTTGTGAATTCTCCATACCTGGTCCTGGAGAAAGCAATTCGAAAGGCGGTAGACGTCGTTTCGCCCTAAAATCGCACGGGCATGGGATGGGATTCATTCCCTTTGATCTGAAAAGGGTAAGAGCCCTCGGTATATGGCTGGCGGAAGTCACCAAAGCGAAGGGTTTGTCGCCAACTATAGGTTTGAACAAATTCGCCTCGTCATCCGTATCCAGCGCCCTTGTCTCAAGTATCAATGATTCCTTAGGGATACCTAAAAACTTGGGCAATGCGGCCATGACTTCCGCAGAACTCGGAGCGCCACCAGACAGGACAAGTTCGGCATGTGGTATTTCTCGCCACAGCCTCACGCCCTCAAGCAATCGCAGCACAGATCTGTTCCACACGTCTGAGGCGCTCATCCCCTTCGCGAATGAAGTCCCTCCCAAAACAACTATAAATTTTATACCGTGATTCTGGAGTTTTTCTGGATCAGCATAGGGGCCCGCTTGGTCTTCAAGGGATTTTATAAGCGTAAAACCTGTCCAGCCGAGCGAAAACACAAAAAGCGTCAGCGCTGCCGCTACTGAGAAAATCTTTGCAGCTTTACGACGCTTCTTCCATGCCATAGCAAGGCCTATAATTAAGAAAGTTAGGGTGAGGCCTACAGGATAGATTGCGACGCTGAGTGTTTTTTTAATAAAAAACCACAAGTAATCCATATAATTTGATTACACTCTTATGAATAAAAGGTCAGAATTGTGAATAACAAAATCGAGCGACTTCCTTTTTGAGTGATCCTACTATATAATTTAACTATACGAAATTTAATTACGTATTACTATGGCCCGTGGCAGAACCATAGGGCGCGGCAATCCAATACGAATCATGACGTCTCACGACAACGTACCATCGCGTTTCCCTGAAGGTAGACCCCTCGATCATGACACAGGATCATGGTGGATTCTCCATTGCAAACCGAACCGGGAATGGAAGCTTGCCAAATTCCTTCTGAAACATGAAATCAGCTATTATCTGCCCATCTATGAAAGAAAAACCAGAATCGGTTATTTTCGCCGTGAAAAAATAATACCGACCCCTCTTTTCAGGGGATATATATGCTTTGCCCTGGATAGAAACGCTCACCACCTTCTTTATGAGACCCACGATTTTGTCAGAGCAATCGAGGTGACGGATCAGGATAGGTTTGTCCACGAGCTTGAGTTAGTCTCAAGAGCAATAGAAACCGGGCAGGACCTTTTCGTGATGCCCGGAATCAAGAAGGGCCGTCGAGTTCAGATCACATCTGGTCCATTGAAGGGCGCTGAAGGAATAGTGGTAGGCCGTTCGAAAAAAGGCCAATTCGCTATTACCGTTGAGATGTTCAACCGGACTGTGATTGTAAACGTTGACCCATTTACAAACCTGGAACTCGCTTAATTATTGAAGAACAAAAAGGTCAAACCTGACACGCCAATGCGAAACCGTCATCCAAAGCATTGCCTACTTTACCACACCTGTTGGCGTCACCAATTATTCTTACATTGAATCCAGCTTCCTCAAGGGATTTGCCGAGCGAATTTTCCGGCCGGGAACCCATTGCAAGCACTACCGAATCACTCTTTATGGTTACGTCATTGCCATCAGTGTCTGTGTAGACGACAAAGTTCTCACCTATTTCTTTCATCTTTGCCTGAGTTATTAATTTAATGTGTCTCATATCAAGCTCTTTCATGAGAACCCATCTGGTAGACGCCCCAACGTCCTGCCCCATTTTGCGAGCCATTTCGATCACCGTCACATCTTTGACGCCGTTGAGCATAAGCTCTCTGAGCGTTTCGGTAGTTTCGGCCTGATGAAGAGTTAGAAAATAGAGCTGTTCAGGAGAAAGAGTACCTTTTGTGGCCAGCCATATAGCTGTTTCAAGGCCAACGGAACCTCCTCCTACGACCACTACATCTTTCCCCGTCTGCGCCTTGCCTTTTAGAACATCCCAAGCTTGATAAACATTAGGAGCTTCAACAGCTTCTATAGGTGGTTTAAAAGGAACGGCTCCGGTCGCGACCACTACAAGGTCAGGTTTTTCTCTGCTTACCAGTTCCGGTGTGACCTCAGTGTCAAGCCTGACATCTACATTAAATTTCGACAGAGCAGCTTGGTAATAGTCAAACAGATAATGGAAATCATGTTTGCCTGTAGGCTCGGCAGCCCAGAGTACCTGTCCCCCTATAGTTGATTCTCTTTCACACAGGATAACCTGGTGGCCTCTTTCAGCGGCGATAGACGCAAATTCACAACCCGCCGGACCAGCCCCCGCTACAAGTAACTTCTTTCTTTCCACTGTCGGGCCGTATATTGTCGATTTTTCCTTGCCTGCTCTAGGATTAACCATACAGCCTACGGGCTGAAGCATAAAGACATGATCGAAACATCGCTGGTTGCAGGCTATGCAACGTCTGATCTCCGAAACTCGTCCTTCCCTCGTCTTTTTCACAAACTCAGGATCAGCAATCAGACCTCTTGCAATTCCGACTAGGTCTGCAACCCCTTCTTTTATGACTTCCTCAGCTATTAATGGGTCATTGATTCTGTTGCATCCTATAACCGGGACGGTGACGCTTTCCTTAATTCCTCTAGCAAGATAGACAAAGCCCGCTTGAGGTAAATCCATGGTAATTTGAGGCACACGACTTTCATGCCATCCACCTGTAACATTAATGCAGTCTGCGCCAGCTTTCTCAGCCTCAGCCGCAAATATTTTGGATTCTATATTCGTGTGGCTTCCGGGCACAAAGTCATTACCGGCCACTCTGACCAAGAGGGCGGTCTTTTTTCCAACGGCGTTGCGAACAGCGGCAATTGTTTCCAAACCAAAGCGCATCCTGTTCTCTAGGGAGCCACCATACTGGTCTTCTCTCTTGTTGGTTTTTGGTGAGAGAAACTGGCAGATCAAATATCCCGCTGATCCCAGAATCTCTACGGCGTCAAATCCCGCCTTTTCAGCCCTCCTGGCCGCCTGAACAAAATCATCCTGAACTTTCCGAATGTCGTCGATCGTCATGGCCTTGGTTTTTTGACGGGTGAAGTAACTTGTGAATTCCGACGGAGCCAGCGCCGGCAATCCTTTGAGAGTGCAGAATGAGTATGCTCCCGCCATGTACAACTGCACAGCAACCTTGGTTTCTGTTTCATGAATCGCATCCGTAAACTTTTTTAAACCCGGCAGAAAGGAGTCATCTTTAATGCTCAGCATCAGATCGATGCCGGACGACTGATCATTTATTTCGGCGCCTCCCACAACGATAAGACCGGTCCCTCCACGGGCGCGCTCAACATAAAAATCTATGAACTGGTCGCTGACTAAACCATTTGGCGTGTAATTTAAGTGCATCGCAGTCATTACGACGCGGTTTTTGAGTTCAACAGGGCCTAAAAGAATCGGTTCCAAGAGTTTGGTTATCAATACATCCTCCTAATTTTCTATCTGGATTTAAAAGCCATAAAGTCTATAAGTGGAGCGCCTAGGCTCCCTTGAAGTTTCCTTTTTTCTTTTGCATATATGCGGAGAAAGCCTCAAAAATGTCTTCTGACGGCATTATCATTGATGATCTCGCCGCATTGAAGTCCAGAGCTCGATCAATTGGAACTCCTTGATTATAAAGGAATACGTCCTTTGCGCCTTGAACCGCCAGGGGAGGGTTAGCCGCAATTTCCAGTGCCATTTTCATGCCTTCAATATTCATGGTCTCCTGATCAGGGTAAACGTGATTAACCAGATTAATGGCGAGCGCATGCTGGGCTTCAAATCTGTGACCCCTAAAAGCTATTTCCCTGGCGTGCCCCTGTCCCACCACTCTGGGAAGGCGTTGCAATCCTCCGACATCTGTAATTATCGCCAAAGTAGCTTCAGGTAGTCCAAATACAGTCTCAGCGGAACAAATCCGGAAGTCACAACACAGCGCCAGTTCAAGACCCGCTCCTAGACAGTGTCCATGAAGAAAAGCTATACTTGGTTGAGAGAGTTTTTCCAGTCTGGTGTGGTACCCTTGTATACGCTTTACGACTTTGTAGAAGGCTATCTTCTGGTTTGCCGATGGGGTTCCCGTGACCATCGGTATAAGATCATTTTCCGGGCTTAGGTCGAGACCCGCACAAAAAGACTTTCCCTCTCCCCTGAGCACGACTACCCGACTTTCAGGATCTTCCTCCGCGCTGGAGATCGCCTCGTTCAAACTGTCCCAGAGGCGCAGGCTCATGGCGTTACGTTTTTCAGCTCTATTAAGCGTTATAAAACCAACATGACCTTCTCGTTGATAGGTCACCAGGCTTTTCCAGTTTTGATTGTTTTCGCCCATGCTTTTCTACTCCAAGACAAAAGTTTTTTGGTTTAGATGAAGACTGTCCCAAGGCAAAAACCCAAGGGGCATTGGAGAATTATCGACGGAACAATTACTCAATAGCCAGATGTCGACAAATCAAGCCTCCGTGCCAACTATGCCTTCACTGGCCAAAACGTGATCCTCCGTGAACTATAGGTTTAGGACGACGTTTTCCCGGCTTGGGTATTGATTCTCTGTCTATTCCAGCCAGAACCTTCAAATTCATCACATGGTCGGCAAGAGAAGAAAGGTCTGAAGATTCGGAATCGATATATTTCAGACATTCCAACATGGCTTCCTGGTAGTCTAGTTCCTGCGAGGGTGGAGCTTTCTTAAGCAGCTCATAAGCCTCTTCCGGTTTCATCAGTTTCAAGAGAATGCGTACCCTCTTGAGAAGGCTTGAAGGCGCCGCTGAAGATATCGCCTCGAAATATTTGAGAGCGAGATCGTACTTGCCTGACGCAGCGAGGGTATCGGCTATAGCGTTCAATGCGTGAGGTTTTCCGCTGATCAAACTCGCCAACTCCCTTACTTTTTCAAGCTTGCCAAGTTTGGCGAACATATGCGCCAAGGCCAGAAAATGACCAGGAGTTCTTAACAGTATCTGAGGATTAGCGTCTCTGAGACAAAGATAGTAGAGAATTTCATTTTCTGTTTTGAGGAAATCCAGATCAGGAAAGTCATAGTGATTTTCGACCGACAAGGAAAGAACATCCTCAATTTTTTGAGGATGAAAGGTCTTAAAGATTTTATGGATCTTTGCGTGAATTTCTACTGTTTTCCCCTGCAACTCGACCTGATGATAATCAGCGGGAAAACTAAACTCAAACTTGGCCTCCTGTCCAGCCTTGACTCCCAATAAACCCTTCTCAAAGGAAGGCAGCAACAAACCTCGTCCTAGAAGGATATCCCAATACTTCCCGGATATTCCAGTGAAGGGGACTTTACCCATATAGCTTCTGGAATCAAAAATTATTCTGTCATCCGGCCCGGAAGGTTCATCAGTTTCATGGAAAAAAGTGAGGCCTGATATAAGATCCTGTATAGGTTCAGGGTCCTTCGCCATATTCCTGTATCCAAGAAGAAATTCCTTGAGAAGATCAAATTCCTCAATGGCGTTTGAAGCCAGGATTCCATAAACATAATATTCTGACTCTTCAATCAGGTCCTCCCTCGAAGTCAACAGAAAGTCCAGAATTTCAAAAATTCTTTGTTTGTAATATACGTCCCGACCAAGTTGTTCGTTTGCCAGCGCCCAGAGGTTTCTGACCTTTCTGATCCCCTCTAAGTTCATTTTATCGGTCTCATATTGGTCTCCCGTTGAAAGATACTTTGGCCTCCATTTTGGGATGGGGTAGAAACCATATTTTGAATGGTTTTTCTCATAGGAGGAGCCGAAATAAAGTTGCATCTGTTGTGAACCAGAATTTGATTCTACAGGAATATTTAGTGATTTTATAAAGTTAATTGTATCCCTTGCATTATCTACCGTTTCACCCGGGAGTCCAAAGATCGTAAAGAGTTCAGTCTGAAGGTCAATTGATTGGGCATATGCTATGTTCTCCCTGACTTTTTCCAGAGATATACCTTTGCCGGTTCTCCTGAGAACCTCTGGACTACCAGACTCCAACCCAAAAGCTACGGTATCAGCGCCCGCCTCTTTCAAATATTTTAGAAGATCACCGTCCACCAAGTCTGAACGAGTTTGAAACCAAAACGGGGTCGAGATGCCGCGTTTAATTTTTTCCTCTAGAAGCTTAATAGTTCTGTTCCTGTTTTCGGTAAAATTCGGATCGGCGAACCAGAATCTTTGAATCCCCCTCTGGCTCAGGAAATCCATTTCTTCAACCACCCGATCTGTTGAATGATACCTGATGCGGCCGTTGCATACGCTTGGAGTCATACAAAAAAGGCATGAGTGTTTGCAGCCACGTGAGGACAGTAAAATTGCAGTGTCTTTTCCCTGAAGATTCAAGATCCCAGCGAGATATGGCGAAGGATAAGTGTCCAGATCATCGGGCGGAAGCGGTCCTCCGCCATTACGCTCAATGTGCCCGTCTCTCCTATAACTCAGTCCCGATATCTCTGCCATAGAAGCATTGTTTACAATACACCTGATGATTTCGGAGAAAACAATCTCACCTTCGCCATGGACAAGCAAATCTATATCCGGCAGATGATCAAGGGCTTCTGAGGGCATCCCGACTACCTGTGGTCCTCCTAACGCAATAGTAATCTCAGAATGTCTTGACTTGATATACCGTGAAAGGAAACGAATTCTTTCCATAGTGCTCTGATAAGCGGTAAATCCTATTAATCCGGGTTCAGTTTTCTGGATCCACAATTCTAGGTCAGAAAAACTCAAAGGTCTGTCAAGCAAGTCGTCCAAAATTATCCCCCGGGAACCTTCTTTTTCTACGAAGGCCATGATATATCCGAGGGAAATAGGTATGCTCTCTGAGGATTCAAATCCTACATCATGATTAACGTTAATAAGGATAAGATTCACTTTGGCTCCATATTTAACAGGCGGTGAGCTTAACTCTTGGTCAATAGTAAAATTCCATCCATCAATTGCTTTGTTGACCTAAAGACCGCCAAGATTTTATATTTGTAAAACAATGATCATGAATACCACAAGAACGTGGTCATAATTTGCAGAAAATTTGACTCTACTACAACTAAATTCCTTCGGAGGAAACGTCGAATGAAAAAAATTAAGAGTCCATATTATGGCATTGTATGGATTCTTATATGGACTGCCGGCATTATCTGGTTCATTTATACCGACATATTCAGCCAGAGAGAACTGATAGGGCTTGTACTCGTGTGGCTTATACTTGTTGGTGTCACCCTATATTACGTATGGATGAATTTCAAGATGGGGAGAAAAGGCTCTAATAGGTCTTAGCGGTTTGGTTTTCTTAACGATTGGCCCTGAGCACAGCCTCGACAGTTTGAATTACCTGGGCTTTGGCGTTTTCCATGGGCACCCCGTTCTGCATCAGGCAAGTCAGGTAATATCTGGCGGTAATCTGCATCTCGGCTTCTGAGCGGGCTTGAGCGATCATGACCGGATACTGTGAGCAATCGACTCGCTTAGGTTGCTGCGTTGGAGCACGATTCTGCTTCGGGCCCGGGGAAGGCGGATAAGCGTCCTGACGCATCGCCGGTCTGGGTTGGGACTGCGAAGGGGTCCCTTGTTTAGTGGAAGGGGGTTTTGAAACAATCGGATCTTCATAATCTTGAGTTGGTGGGCCAAACCCAAAATTCTTGATCGCCTCTGGCTCCAAGGGGGTTATTCTGGGGCCTATCTTCTGGTCATTATTAGATTTGCCCGGCCCTCTTAACTGGGAACCGCCGTTATCAACTTCAGGGGCAACGGGAACGAGGTATGGGAAGTCCTGTGGTTCTACGTAATCAAATGCGCCGACCCCCAATAGCGTTAGGAACAAAAAGATCAATACACGATAGCGTAAAATCATCGGCTAAGGGTCTCGCAAATTCCAGACTGAAAATCTTATATCATAATGCTCTTGCAAAATCTATCCGGCAAAATTTTCATTACGGGTACGCTGCCGAAACAAATCCTATTAAATCTTTTGGATTGGTGATGACAGATTATTCCAATTCATAATGGAGAAACTTGCTCTGATCGAAGGAATC
>Ga0268276_1004244_pt1 | contig 10273 bp, 8 predicted proteins | sample saktaG_4_FD_190145 | JGI IMG/M metagenome (GOLD analysis project Ga0268276, IMG submission 190145) | Saline water microbial communities from Sakinaw Lake, British Columbia, Canada - sak_2010_1_5_45m | ecosystem: Environmental > Aquatic > Non-marine Saline and Alkaline > Saline ...
TGATCTTTAATTATTTCTAAAATCTCCCGGCGGCGAGGTAAAAGAAAATCCTCCGGCAATTCTTCCTTTTTTTCACTCAATTTATCTAAAATCGATTTGGCTTGTTCAACTAATGACTCCAAGAAAAATTCAACAAATAAAGTCGTTTCAACCGATGGCTCTAAAGCTTGGTAATAATTTTCCCTGTTTTTATCAATCATCTCCTCCATTGAAATCAAACTTCTCAAACCATAGCCTTCATTATTTATAAGATAAGCGGAAATCAACCTCCCGACCCGCCCATTGCCGTCAGCAAAAGGGTGAATTTTCTCAAAGAGAAACTGTAAAATGGCGGCTTTTACCGGAATTTCTTCTTTTAGATTCCTGCTCATTTGAACAAATTCTTCCATTAGCTTCGATAGTCGAAAAGGGGTTGGAGCTAGGTAAATCGCCACACCCGCTTGATTAAAAATCGCCCAGGTTTCGGTTCGCCATTTACCTGCTTCAGAAGAAATATTTTTCATTGTCATTTGATGTATTTTTTTAATGAAAACCAAATTTAATTTTTTAGGAGCTTTTGAACTGCAAATATAGCGATAAGCCCTTAAGAGATTAAAAACCTCTAATTTTTTAAGATCATTAGTTTTTTCTGTTTCTCCTGCAAATTTTATTTTTTCCAAGTCTAAGGGATTACCTTCAATTCTGGCGGAAAAAAGGGCGCTTTTTAAAAGTGATTCCCGGCGTAAATTTTCTTCAATTTGAGGCAGAATTTTAAGCTGGTCAAAAAGTATCTTTAAGGCTTCAAACTCAATTAATAATTTTTTTATCTTTTTAGTTTCTTTAAATTTATATTTCAGCATTTTAGAAGATATTAGACAATATTAGATAATACTGGATATTATTGGATAATACAAGAAGATATTAGAAGAATTTAGGAGTTTAATCAACTATCATTTTATCCATATTTCGGATAACAGCATTTTTTATATTTCTTATTTGAGCCGCAAGGGCAGGGGTCATTCCGACCAGGCCGATTACCACTGCTGGCTTTAGTTGACGAAGAGCTCGTTGGTGGTTTTAAACCCATCTTATCTTGAGTATCAATATTGGTTTGGACTTTCTGAGGCATGGTTGGCTGATTGGCCACTTGAACTCGAAAAACTCTTCTCACAACTTCATCCTCAATCATCACCATTAATTTTTCAAAGGAGGCAAAGGCTTCTTTTTTGTATTCCATCAGGGGATCTTGCTGGCCATAGCCTCGCAAACCAATACCCTCTCTTAAATTATCCATGGCATCCAAATGATCAATCCAAAGACGGTCAATACTTTGCAGCCAAACAAATTTCTCAATTTCCCTCATTAAACCTGGGCTGACCTGTTTTTCTCGCGAATCATAAGCCTCAACCAAAACCTTGATTAAGAAGTCAATGATTTGATTTGAAGATTTAAACTGAGAGATTTGATTTTTAAGGCCACTTTGAGAATTTGGGTCAACCGGCAAGATTTCACAAAAACCATTAACTATCTGTTCAACTTCAATTTGCTCAAAACCTTCCGGCGTATACATCGCCACTAAATTGGTGATATAGCTGGCTATTCTATCCTGAATTTGCTCTTTAAACTCTAAATTATTTTCGTCAGTTGTTTGTAAAATCTTTTCTCTTTTGTCATAAATAATTTCTCTTTGTTTATTCATGACGTCATCATATTCCACCACGTGTTTACGCATATCAAAATTGAAACCCTCAACTTTGACTTGGGCTTGCTGAATGGCTTTGGAAACCAAACCATGCTCAATGGGCTGGTCTTCAGGAATCTTTAACATCCCCATTAATTTGGCAATTTGTTCCCCGCCAAAAAGTCTCATGACATCATCATCCAGGGAAACAAAAAATCTGGAAGAGCCAGGATCACCCTGGCGGCCGGCCCGGCCCCGAAGCTGGTTGTCAATTCTTCTTGATTCATGGCGTTCTGTCCCCACCACATGAAGACCGCCTAGTTTGACCACCTCATCATGTTCCTTCTCCCAAGCTTTTTTGTCTCGACCTTCTTTGGAGCCACCCAAAATAATATCAACTCCCCGACCGGCCATGTTGGTGGCGACCGTGACCACTTTTTTATGACCGGCTTCGGCTAAAATCTTGGCTTCTTTTTCGTGAAATTTGGCGTTTAAAACATTATGAGGAATGCCTTTTTTTTGTAAAAACTTATCAATGATTTCGTTTTTTTCAATCGAAGTCGTGCCCACTAAAACCGGTTGGCCTTTTTGATAGCATTCTTCAATTTCCCGAACTACGGCCGCGTATTTGGCTCGAGGCGTTTTGTAAACAATATCCGGATAATCAGCTCTCACCATGGGCAGATTGGTAGGAATGACCGTCACATCCAAACCATAAATTTTTCTAAATTCTTCCGCTTCGGTAAAAGCGGTTCCGGTCATACCGGCTAATTTTTGATACATCCGGAAGTAATTTTGGAAAGAAATAGTGGCCAAGGTAATGGATTCCTGTTGAATCGGCACACCTTCTTTGGCTTCCACCGACTGATGCAGACCATCCGACCATCGACGGCCAAACATTAATCTGCCGGTAAACTCATCAACGATAATTACCTGGTTTTCTTTAACAATATAATCTCTGTCTCTTAAAAATAAAGTTCTTGCCTTTAGCGCATTTTCAATATGATGAATGGTGTCAAAATCTTTTTCGTAAAGATTATCAACTTTAAGAATCTTTTCCACTTTTCTAATACCATGGTCGGTTAAATTGGCTGTTTTCATTTTTTCATCAATAAGATAGTCTGTGTCCCCAGAAAGGCCACGGATTAAAGCGGCAAATTCATAATATTTTTGAGTGGGTTCGGCGTCCGGCGCGGAAATAATTAACGGCGTCCGGGCTTCATCAATCAAAATGGAGTCAACTTCATCAATAATGGCAAAATGATGGCCGCGCTGAGCCATATCTTCCAGTCGCTGAACCATGTTATCTTTTAAATAATCAAAACCAAATTCATTGTTTGTTCCATAGGTAATATCTGCCGCATAAGCCTCTTTTCTTTCCACCAATCTTAAATGTCTCAATCTTTCATCTTCCTGCCCTTTTTCTTGGTAATCTAAATCCAGCAAAAAGGCTTGTTCGTGAACAATACAGCCAAGCTTCAATCCGGCAAAAGTCAAAGCCTTGCCATACCAGCCGGTATCCCGGCGGGCCAAATAATCGTTAACCGTGACAATATGAACGCCATTGCCGGAAAGACCATTTAAATAAGCAGTAATGGCTGAGGATAAAGTTTTTCCCTCCCCGGTTTTTTGCTCAGCAATTTTTCCCTGGTGTAAATTTGCCGCTGACATTAACTGAACATCAAAAGCCCGCTCGCCAACCACCCGAAAAATAGATTCTCTGGCCAAGGCAAAAGCTTCCGGCAGTAAACCATCCAATGTTTCACCTTTGGCAATTCTTTCTTTAAAAGAAATTGTTTTAGCCGGAAAATCTTTGTCTTTTAATTTTTTCATTTCCGGCTCAAGAGAATTAGTTTTCTCGACCATTGGCCGTAACTTTGCTATTTCCTTGGCATTAAAATCAAGCAAGCTACCAAATAATTTCATAACAATAATTTTATCACAATATCGGGGGTAAAATTTTATTTTGAGAGTCTTCTTAATTCTTCAATTTCAAGCATTCCTACCGCTCCTCGTTTACGACGATTAATAATTCCTCTAGGAACTTCTAATTTTTCAGCAATTTCTCTTAGGGGTATTTTGCCAATTTCTTCAATCACCCGATCTTTAACCGGAATTCTGGCAATGAAACTAACTAATTCCTCATCAAGATAAGGAAAAAGAAGATGAATCCCAAATTCTTGGCTTGATTTTATTAATTTATTCAGATGTTCAGATTTTAATTCTCCCCAGAAAAGTCTAAAATTTTCTTTCCTTTCATCTTCTGTTACTCTTTTGTTGCGATGTTCCCAATATCCTCCCATCTGTTCATCAATTCCATCATGAACAATAACTGTCTTTGGCCGAAAAGAAGAAATGTATTCATAAAGCAAATAGACATCAAAACTTCCTTCTAAAACTGCCTTTTCCAAATCTTCTCTTGATCTTTCCGTTTTATAATCTTCAAGACCGACATGAATTTTATTAGGTGAAGGAAGAAATTCGTGATGCTCGGTTTTAAACTTTCTGGCTACCCGACGAGCAAATTTAATATCAGGATGATCCTCATCTCCTCCCATGGTAAAGGTTACAATTTTTTTCTCCCAACCAAGGCTTTTTCTTAATAAAGCCAAAGACAGAGTGGAATCAAGACCACCGGAAAGAGTTGTATAAATAACACCCTTATTATCTGCAAGGGCTTTTTGACCAGCTTTTTTAAAAGAAGAAAGAAGGAGATTTTCCAAATCATTTATAGACCACTTTTCATTTTCTTTGTTAGAAATCGTATCAATCGTTTTAATCGTTTTAAAAATATTATCGTATTCCGTAATTTTTCCAAATTCTTGAGATACTTTTTCTTCGGTGTTCATTTTATCTCCTTTCCTACACCTTAACTTTGTAAATTATTCGACTGCCTAATTTTCTTGGCACTATTTTAAAAGCATTGTTAGTATGGTCGTAGAGAATCCCCTCAAATTTCTCAGCAAGACAATGATAAATCTCATCTTTATATAATTTATGAACAATAGAATATTTTTTGCCTTTCATATCCTTCTGGCTAAACAAGAAGCAGTGATGAAGTTCATGCCCGACATCACTGCCGACTTTAAAATGATGCATATGATGAATAAGGTAAAGTTTTATCTTTTTGTTGTCTTCAAGAGCAGATAAAAATTTCTTTTTTTGTTTCTCAACTTTCATTTTTTCGGAGAAATTTTCTTTATCATCAGCTTTTTTGATAACTTCTGGGCATATTTTAACATAATTTTCTTTTTTTATTCAGAAAAGATTTATTCAAATGTCGGCGTGAAGTTAAGATTTACTGTAAATTTTTTGCTTTTGCCAGAGGGAACTAAAATCCGCTCATTTTCTTTCAAAAAACCTCCTACAGGCGTAGAACAAGGTTCCACACAAAAATAATCATACTTAGGACTATCAGTCCAAAACCATAATTGGGCTCTGTCTCTTAAAAAGTCGCCACCTAATATCACTTTTATTTCTCCAATTTTGGGAATCTTGATTTCCACTTCCTTTTGCATTGATAAAACTAGAGTTTCAGTTAGTCGGTAATTCTCTAGGTCAAGTCCCTTAATATTATTTTCAATATCATTTAATTTTCCTGTGGGGAGACAAAAATAAGGATGAATCCCTGGGGCAATCGGCATATCTTTACTACCTTCGTTAAAGACAGTTAAAACATAAGAAAATCCATTTTCACCTAAGACTATTTCTAATTCATTCCTAAATTGATAAGGAAATAATTTTTGTGTCTTTTCGTTTGATTTTAATTCTAATAAAACTCCTTGTGGTTCCAAATCCTCATAAATAGTTTTGTCTTTCCATTCCATATCTCTGGCAAAACCATGTTGAGGCCAATCGGGATGATTCTCCAAGGGACCAGCATAAGGAAACAATATCGGTATTCCACCTCTTCGTTTTTCCTTGTCATTAATCGAATAATAACCGTCAGGAAAAAGAATATCCTTGCCATCAAAGCTTAATCTAGTAACATAAGCGCCATCTAAGGAAACAGAGGATTCCATCGAACCATAACGCAATTTGATATCTGGCTTGGCTTCTTTTTCGTTTTGGTTTATTCTCTCCATCATAGATTATCTTTTCGGAGCAATTTTCTTAAAACCGGTATACTTCTGAAGCACTTTAGGAATCTCTACCGTTCCGTCTTTTTGCTGATAATTTTCCAAAATAGCCAAAATCGGTCTCTCGGAAAAAGCTGTCCCATTTAACATATGAACAAATTCTATTTTCCCGTCTTTAGTTCTAAATTTTGTATTTAATCTTCTGGCTTGATAATCAGTACAAGTACTAACTGAATGAGTTTCCCGATAACGATTTTCTGAAGGAAACCAAGTTTCAATATCATATTTTCTGGCGGCCGGATGACCTAAATCACCACTGCACATTTTCACCACCCGATAAGGCAATTCCAGTTCTTGCATTAATTTTTCTTCTAAAGACAAAAGATATTCGTGTTCCTTGTCAGAATCTTCCGGCTTGGCAAAAGAAAACATTTCCACTTTGTTGAACTGGTGAACCCTAAAAATACCTTTGGTATCTTTTCCATAGCTTCCTGCTTCTCGTCGAAAACAAGAAGAAAAACCAACATAACGTTTGGGTAATTCTTTTTCCAATAGAATTTCATCTTTATGCATCGGGCCGATTGACTGTTCGGCCGTGCCAACTAAAACCATTTTGTCTTTTTCCAAAACATACATATTTTCCTGACCACCATTTTCCAAATAACCCATACCCACCATTGATTCTAAAGAAATCATGGCTGGAGGAATAATGGGAATAAAATTTTCTTTAAGAAGTTTTTCAAAAGCAAAATTGATCAGGGCAAATTCTAAAACAACGGCTTCATTTTTAAGATAGCCAAAACGTGTTCCGGAAACCTTACTGCCTCTTTTAGTGTCAATGACATCTAAAATTTCACCCAGTTCAAAGCTGGCTTTAGTCTGAAAATCAAACTTTTTTGTTTTTCCCCATTTTCTCAATTCCACATTTTCCGACTCGTCTTTGCCCAAGGGCACATCTGAAGCCGGAGGATTAGGGATTTGATAAAGAAGATTTTTTAGCTCTTCTTCAATCGCATTTAAATCCGGTTCTAATTTTCTTAAGTCCTCTTTAATTTTCTTACCTTTTTCCACATCATATTTCGTTAATTTATTTCTTTCAGCTCTTAAAGTTTCGATTTTACCAATTAAATCACGGCGAGCCTCATCAACTTTCAAAACCCGGTCCACAATTGCCGGATCATAACCTTTGTCTTTGGTTCCCTTTTTAACTAAGTCCTGATTTTCTTTTACAAAATTAATATCTAACATAATTACTTTTCTGGTCTTAATGTTGGAAATAAAATAACGTCTCTGATTGAGGGCGAGTTGGTCATGACCATCACCCAACGGTCGATTCCCGGTCCAATCCCGGAAGTCGGCGGCATCCCATATTCCAAAGCTTCCAAAAAATCTTCATCCAGTTTTTGAGCTTCTAAATTACCAGCTTGGGCTTTTTCTTTTTCTTTTTTCCAAGCCTCTCTTAAAACCTGAGGGTCATTTTGCTCGGAATAATTTGTCCCCATTTCCATGCCGGCCACATAAATATCAAAGCTTTCCACAAATTTTGGATTGTCTTCACATTGTTTGGCTAAAGGGTAAAAATCAGCCGGATAATCGTAAATAAAAATGGGTTGAGTTAATTCACTGGTACATTTTTTCTCAAAGATTTCCAAAAGAATTTCCCCATCCGTCATAAAATCTTTTATCTCTACTCCCATTTTTTTGGCTAAGGCTGTTGCTTTTTCCAAAGTATCAACCTCTTTAATATCTAATCCTGTATGTTTTTTAAATAACTCTGACAGCTTTATTCTTTTCCATGGCCTTTTATAATCAATCATTGTTCCCTGGTATGGAAGCTTGGTGGTCCCAAAAACTTTTAAAGCCACATATTCAAACATTTCTTCCACCAAATCCATATTTTTTTTGTAATCAGCATAAGCTTCCATGGTTTCCAGCATCGTAAACTCCGGATTATGATATCGATCCATGCCTTCATTGCGAAAAGTATGGCCCATTTCAAAAACTTTTTCCAAACCACCGGCAATTAATCTTTTAAGGTAAAGTTCATTGGAAATTCTTAAATAAAGATCGGTATCCAAAGTATTATGATGAGTTTTGAAAGGCCGGGCGCGAGTCCCTCCGTAAAGCGGCTGAAGAACTGGCTCTTCAACCTCAAGATAGCCTTTTTCTTCAACCAAGAACTTTCTTAAGGCATGAATAATTTTTGAACGCTTAACCAAAACATCTTTGGCCTGGGGATTCATAATTAAATCCAAATATCTTTTCCGGTATCTTTCCTCCACATCTTTTAAACCATACCAAGAAGATGGTAAGGGTTTTAAAGATTTTGTTAAAATTTGAAAGTCAGAAACCAAAATAGAAGTTTCTCCGGCCTTGGTTTTAAAAACTTCTCCTTGGACAGCCAAAAAATCACCCAAGTCTAAGCAAGAAAGTATTTTTTCATGAGTTTCATTAAGGTTTTCCTTTTTAAAAACCAATTGCATCTTACCTGATTCATCAGTCAAATCCATGAATTGAATCGCTCCATGTCCACGAATGGCCATTAGCCTTCCGGCTACAGCCACTTTTTTATTCATCATTTTCAAAGCTTGGGAAATCGTCTGCTGCCTTTGGCAGCGAGCCGGGTAGGGATCAACTTTTAATTTCCTTAATTGTTCTAATTTTTGAAGGCGAATATTTTTGAGTTGGTCAATTGGCTTAGCCATTAAACGAAGTTTAACACAAAAGAAGTTTCTCAATCAATCTTAATAATCGTATAGACAACTTTGCCAACCGGAGCTTCCACCTTCACCTTCTCCCCAATTTTTTTACCTAAAAGGGATCGGCCTAGAGGTGATTGATGGGAAATTCTGGATTCAGACGGATTGACTTCCCATTCACCGACTAAATGAAAAACATATTCCTTACTGGCATTTTTGACTGTCACTTTACAACCTAATTTAATTTCTTGGCAATTGCCATGACCTCCATCAATCAACATCGCTTTACTGATAACCTCTTCCAGTTCAGTAATTCTGCCATCAATGAAAGCCAACTCCTGCTTGGCTTGAGTATATTCATTTTCCTCAGCCATATCCCCAATTTTTCTTGAAGACGCCAAACGTTCGACCACTTCTGGCCGTTTAATTTTTACCAATTCATCATATTCTTTTTTTAATTCCTCCAAACCATTTTTAGTAAGAGGAATTCTGTCGTTGAGATTATCCATAAGAAAAAGCAAAAACTACTTATTAAAAATAGGATATTACTCTTCTAAGAAACTTCTGTCAAGTCATCAATTCTTTTCACACAAAAACTAGAAAAAATAGCTAAAAAGAGTTAAAATACAGAGGTTGCGGCCCCATCGTCTAGTGGCCTAGGACACCAGGTTCTCATCCTGGCAACTCCGGTTCAAATCCGGGTGGGGTCACAGAAAGAGTTAGTATAAGAAAGAAGTTAAAAAATTAAATAAAGTAATCAAAAACTATTTTTTAATCTCTTGATTAAAATTAATATAGGCCTCTGAGCCTGGACTCCAAAGGAAACCACAATTTTTCAAATTATCATTAATGTCTTCTGTGCTTTCAGGGTGCTCTTTTCTCATATCCATAATCAAAGGCATAAATTCTTCTATTATATCTGAATCTTTCTTCCCCTCCACTTCAGCCATGGCGCTTAAGGCCCGAAAAACACCACCTGACGAATAACCCCTTGAAACTTCAGCAATGAAATAGCCAAGAAGAAGTGTTTTTTGTTCAAATTGTATCACTTCCATTTTTTTTCTTTCATCTCTCTCCAGACTAAATATATCTGGACCTCTTCCGATCTCAAGTTTTGCGCTATCAATATCCCAACCAACAAGAGCAGATCCCACTCCCCTATTTAATCCAAAACCAAGTCCTTCGATTAAGGCACTTTTCTTATCAAAAGATATTTCCTCATTAGAGATTATTTTATCAACCTCTCCCATGCCAATTTTTTTCATTCTCCTTTCAAGCTCTTCGGCAAGTTTTGGATATTCTTCTTTAATCCGTGGTGAAAGTTGAATTGTTTCTGCGACTAGATTCCTCAAGGCATCTATTCTCGGATCTTCCAAACTCTTTGATTGTTTATAAGCCTCAACGGCAGCTTTGCCTTCTTCATGGGCAATTTCCTGAAAAGCTTCTTTCCCTTCTGGAGTTAATTCATCTTGATATTTTTTAAGGGCGTCTCTGAATGGGCTTTCGGCTTCTCTCACTGTTTTGACAAAATCCGCTGGAAGACCTTTTTTTACATCTTCTTGTGTTTGTTCTGCCATTTTTTCACCTCCCTTTGTGAAAATTAAGACTTGTTTTCATAATAAACAGAAAAAAAATAAAAGTCAAACCTTAGTAATTCCGAAATTCTTTAACCATTTTATTGACAGAAAAGTTCGAAATAAGATAATGGTGGGTCACAGAATTATTAAGTTCTTTTAAGTAGGTTTGCTATTGTTTATTATTATCCTGATTTGGCAATCCTTGGTTAATTGGATTAAGCTGAATATTTTGAGCGGTGACACTACCATCAGAATTTT
>Ga0268276_1004245_pt1 | contig 10273 bp, 8 predicted proteins | sample saktaG_4_FD_190145 | JGI IMG/M metagenome (GOLD analysis project Ga0268276, IMG submission 190145) | Saline water microbial communities from Sakinaw Lake, British Columbia, Canada - sak_2010_1_5_45m | ecosystem: Environmental > Aquatic > Non-marine Saline and Alkaline > Saline ...
CTGCGCCAGTATATTTACATTGAAAGGGTCCCTGTATTTATCAAGGTATCTCACTATACGCGCGCTCGTTACGCCGTACCCCACTCTTAATCCGGCCAGGCCATAGATCTTGGAGAAGCTTCTTGCGACTATAAGATTTGGCCTGTCGAGATAATCGAGGCCGTTGGGATAATCACTGCAAAAATCACTTGCCAGCTCATAATAAGCCTCATCAAGATAGACTATGATATCCTCCGGCAGACCGTCAAAAAATTCCTCAAGCTCTCTCTTAGTGACATATGTGCCGGCAGGATTATCGGGATTCGCTATAAATATGATCTTCGTCTTGTCGGTGATCGCCCTCTTCATCGCTTTAAGATCGTACTTGAGGTCCTTCATCAAGGGTACAAATTTAATATCCGCTCCCACGATCCCAGCCGCGACCTGGTATATCAAAAATGTCGGCTTGGCTATGATGACCTCGTCGCCCTTGCCGGCAAAAGCCTTAAGGGTGAGGATGATTATCTCGTCCGAACCGTTCCCGCAAATGATCCTCTCTATCTCCGTCTTCAGGGTAGTCGATAATTTAGCTTTAAGATACCAGGAAGCCGCATCGGGATAACGGTTTATACCCTTCAAAGCCTTCTTTATCGCAGAAACGGCTTTCGGCGAAGGCCCGAGAGGGTTCTCGTTCGACGCTACCTTTATGATGTGCTTCAAACCCAGCATCCTCTCGACTTCCTCGATGGGCTTGCCGGGAATATATACAGGTATATCCTCTATCTCTTTACGGAACAGCCTGTCGATCTTGCTCATAGATCTCTTCCTTATATGACTTCGGCTGCGGGATACGAGCCGAGGATCTTTAGATATGTCGTATTATTCTTCAATATAGAGAGCGCTTTTGATATCTTCTTATCAAGGTGATGGCCCTCCATGTCAACGAAGAAATAGTATTTCCAAGCCTTGATCTTGGACGGCCTGGACTCTATCTTCGTCAGGTTTATCCTGTACTTTTTGAAAGGCATGAGTATGTCATGAAGCGCGCCCACCCTGTCCTTCAGGGAGAACATCACGGACGTCTTGTCTTTCCTTGTTTGCTTTGCTTCCGTCCTGCCTATAACCAGGAACCTTGTCACGTTATGGGCGCTGTCTTCAATGGAGTCGTAGAGATCTTTAAGGCGGTATTTTGCCGCCGCGAGCTCACTGGCTATGCATGCCGCACCTTTCTCTTTTGAGGCTATGGAAGCGGCCTTTGCGGTGCTTGCGACCTCGATCAAGGTAACGCCCGGAAGGTGCTCCTCAAGCCAAAGCCTGCATTGCCCAAAGACCTGGTCCTTGGAGTATACCTTCTTTATCCTCTTTACGTCAGACTCACCGGATAGCAGACTGTGCGATATCTCCAGATATATTTCAGAACATACCTTCAGATCGGAATCTATGAACATGTCCAGAGTATGGTTCACGGCTCCTTCCACCGAATTCTCTATAGGGACCACCCCGTAATCGGCTCTTCCTTTTTCCACTTCATCAAATACCGAAGTGATCGTACTGCAGCCGGAGTACTCCACGCTGGAGCCGAACTTCTTCATGCTTGCCAGATGAGTGAATGTGAATTCGGGCCCAAGGTAGGCTATCTTTATCGGCTTCTCAAGACCGAGCGCGCTCGACATGACCTCCCTGTATATCGCCTTTAGGGCGGCATTTGAAAGCGGGCCCTTATTGTTATCGGCCAATTTCTTATATACTTCGGATTCTCTTTCCGGAACAAAGATAGATTCATTGCGTTTCGACTTTACACTGCCGACTCGAAGCGTGACCTTCGCCCGCTCATTTAAGAGTTTCAATATCTTAGAATCTATAGAATCGATCGACACCCTAAGTTTCTTTAGACTCATTTTGTGTCTCCTTGTTTACCGTTGAAAGCTCGCCTGTATTTGTATCTATGACCTGTGACTTCTGCTGCTCTTTCACGAAATCCAGGTCGCTCTCCTGGAACTCCTTCAATTTAGGAAGATCCTCGAGTGACTTAAGGCCAAAGTGCTGTAAAAATTCGGTTGTGGTGCCGTAAAGTATAGGCCTGCCAGGCCCTTCAACTCTGCCCCTTGTCCTTATGAGAGACCTCTCTTCAAGGGTGTGCAGTACCCCATCAACATTCACTCCCCTGATCGCCTCTATATCGCTTCTAGTCAAGGGCTGCTTATAGGCTATTATCGCAAGGGTCTCCAGGGCCGGTCCGGTCATTCTGTCAGACGGCTTCTTGTACAAGCTCGATATCCACGTGCTATATACGGGATCCGTAAGCATCTGGAATCCGCCTGCTATCTCCTTTATGCTGAAGCTTCTCTCAGAGGAATTATATTCATTGTTAAGCTCCTCTATATAAGCCCTTATCTCGGTCGGATCGATCTCTTTCAATACGTCTTTCAGTGTAGCTATCGATACCGGCTTGTCGCTTACGAAAAGAATAGCCTCGATTATCCTTTTTGCTTCCTGTTTATCCATTGCTCCCGCCTATGGGTTTTACTTCTTCCACGCACCTTATTATCTCTATATCGCCAAATACAACTGCCTGCTGTATCACCACGGCCTTGAGCCTTATAAGCTCCAACAGCGCCAAAAATATCGTTATCATCTCTCTCTTATGCTTCGCTGCTTTAAATAGATCCAGAAAAAATATCGATTGCTTCTCGACCATCATGTGCAGGATATCGTGCATCTTCTGCGAAACTGTGAATTCGTCCTTGACGACCTGATGGAATACGTCCTTCGGTATATCCTTTAATACTTTGGTAAATGCCGTTATCAGGTCGAAAAGGCTCGCCTCAAATAATATATCCTTTTGGATCTGGGCCTCGTCTATCTGTGCGGATCCAACTCTCGGGAAGAGATGCTTGTGCTGCTTCTCCATGCTGGCAAGTTCGGATGCCGCTTCCTTGAACTTTTTATACTCCAAGAGCCTTCTCACAAGCTCAGCGCGCGGATCTTCCTCCGCATCCTCCTGGGCCGTCTCTTCCGGAGGAAGGAGCATCTTCGATTTTATATGCATCAAAGTCGCCGCCATCACCAGAAACTCGCCGGCTATGTCAAGGTCCATCAGCTGCATCAGCTCAAGATACTCCAGATATTGATCTGTGATCCTGGAGATCGGAATATCGGATATATTGAGCTCTTCCTTCTTTATCAGATACAAGAGAAGGTCGAGCGGCCCTTCAAATACCTCTAGCTTTACTTTATATGTCATCTATCTTGGTAAGCCCATCATGCCTTTTACTTCGTCCATCGTCCGCGAAGCAAAGTCTATCGCCTCTTTGGCGCCTTCTTTAAGGATCTCTTTTATCTTGGGATCTGTTAAATGAGCTCTCTTTTCACGTATAGGCGCTAAAGTTTCTATCAATATCTTCGCAAGATTCTTCTTGCATGCGATGCAGCCTATGGAAGCCGATTCGCATAAGCTTTTAGTCTCCCGGCTCACCGCATCGTCCCCAAAATTGGAGAGGTAATTGAATACGGTGCATATCGACGGATGGCCCTTATCCTTGACATGGATGCGCTCGGGGTCCGTGATCATCTGCGAGACCTTCTTCTCTATCGTCTCCGGAGTATCGGAAAGAGCGATAAAGTTCCCGTAGCTCTTGGACATCTTTCTGTTATCCAGCCCCAAAAGTTTAGGCGTTGAGGTCAATATTGGTTCGGGTTCGGGGAATAGATCCTTCTTGTACAATGTATTGAATCTGCGCACTATCTCACGCGTCAATTCAAGATGCGGAAGCTGGTCTATCCCTACGGGAACCGCATTGGCTTTATAAAGAGCTATGTCAGCCGCCTGAAGGATCGGGTATCCCAAAAAACCATAGGTGGTGATCTCCCTGCCCTTCAACTCACGCAGCTGTTCTTTATATGTCGGACACCTCTCCACCCATGCCAGCGGCGTCAGGTCCGACAGTATCATGGCAAGCTCCAGATGCTGCGGCACCTGCGATTGTATGAATATAGTACACCTATTGGGATCGAGCCCTGAAGCTATAAAATCCTTTGCCACTTCATAAGAAAACATCTGCATATCTTTTGGGTTCTCATATTCGCTCATGAGAGCGTGCCAATCGGCTATCATGTAAAAACACTGATAGTCATCCTGGAGCTTGACCCAATTGCTGAGAGCGCCGACGAGATGCCCTAGGTGGAGCTTCCCGGTAGGCCTCATTCCGCTAAGTATACGCTTTCTCGTGGTCATGGTCTTTTTGAATCTAGCCTGCGCGCGACTTTCTCTATTTGATACAGTTCGATGATATCGCTTTCTTTTATGTCGTCGTGCCTGTCCAATGATATTCCGCACTCGACACCCTCATTTACTTCGCGCACATCGTCCTTGAACCGCTTCAATGAACTTATCTTGCCTTCGTAAACCACTTCTTTATTTCTTATCAACTTGGCGATGCCGTGCCTTCCCATCTTTCCCTTGACTACCTGAGAACCCGCTATCGTGCCCGCCTTTGTAACCTTAAAGACCTGTTTCACAACGGCTCTTGCGACAAAGACCTCTTTAGAAAAAGGCTCCAACAATCCTTCCATTGCCGCGACGACATCTTGTATAGCCTCATATATGATACCGTATATCTTTATTTCGATCTCTTCTTTGGAAGCAAGCTCCGCGGCTCTTTCGTCTGTCTTCACGTTGAATCCCATGACTACGGCGTTCGAAACCATCGCAAGCATTATATCGGACTCGTTGATATTGCCAACATCGGCATGGACTATCACAACCTTAACGTCCTTGGTATTCAGCTCAAGCAATGACGCTTTTATAGCTTCCACGGAGCCCTGCACATCGCCTTTCAACAGAACCGTAAGTTCTTTTATGGCCCCCTCTTTCATCTTCTTATAGAAATCTTCAAGAGTAACTCTCTTCGACGATCTTAGCCTGTGAGCGCGATCTTCATCCTGTTTCAGAAGGGACAATGTCCTTGCCTTCTTTTCATCCTTTACCACGAAGAACTCTTCACCTGCCATAGGGACTCCCGATAACCCTAGGATGCTCACCGGCTTCGAAGGCGGAGCCTCTTTTATGCGCTCGCCCTTATGGTCGATCATAGCTTTCACACGGCCATAGTTCCCGCCGCTCAATACCATATCTCCCAAATGCAATGTTCCATTCTTCACAAGCATGGTCGCTACCGCGCCCTGCCCGCTCGACATCTTACCCTCTATGACAACTCCTCTCGCCTTAAGGCTGGGATTTGCTTTTAATTCCAGGAGTTCTGATTCCAGCAATAACATCTCCAGCAACTTATCCACGCCTTCGCCGGTCTTGGCCGAAACTGCCACGGTGACCGTCTTGCCGCCCCAGTCTTCCGCGCTCAATCCTATCTGCGAGAGCTGCCCTTTTACCTTATCTATATTAGCTCCGGGAAGATCGCATTTATTCAATGCCACTACTATTGTGGCTCCTGCTGCTCTTGCATGATCTGCAGCCTCTTTCGTCTGCGGCATCACTCCGTCATCTGCCGCCACGACCAGCACTACAACGTCCGTAGCGCTGGCACCGCGAGCTCTCATTGCAGTAAATGCTTCATGTCCCGGGGTATCGAGGAATGTCACTGAGCCATTGGCCAGCTTCACTTCATAAGCGCCTATATGTTGAGTAATTCCGCCTTTTTCCTTATCCGCGATGCGCGTCTTTCTTATAAAGTCCAGGAGACTCGTCTTGCCGTGATCGACATGCCCCATAAATGTAACGACGGGTGGACGCGTCACAATATTCTTCACGTCCTGTTTGTCCTCCATGTCACGGTGTTCTTTGACGACTTCGGCCTCTACCTTGACCGGCTTTCTGAATTCAATGCCGTATCCTTTAAGAAGTTCACTTACCATCTCTTCGCCTAAGCCCTGATTTATGGTGGCAAATATATTCCTCGCCATCAGTTTCATGATAAGCTCGTTGGACTTTACGCCTATTTTTGCCGCTAGGTCTTTTAGGGCTATAGGAAGATCAAGCTCGAGGATCTTAGCCTTAACTTCTTCTACTGGAGGCTTAATTTCTTCTACAACGGGATTTACTATCGGCTGGGCCTTTGGCACTTCTTTCTGTTTTACAACCGGAGGCTCTACTCTTTTGGGCGGATCAGGGATGACTATCCGCGGCTTTATCAGAGGCGGCGCGACCGTCTTGACTGCGACCGGGGCTTCTCTCTTTACAACAGGCTCTATCTTTGCAACGGGGACTTTCTCTTTTTTTATAACTTCTTTAACGGACTTCGTGGCCTTCTTCACCGGCTTTGCTTTAACGGGAGAGAGCTTCTTCACCGCGCCGGACTTTGCAGCTGAAGTTTTTGCCGGCACTTTCTTTTTTACTTCTTTCGCCTTCTTCTCTTTAGCTTTCTTTATCATATGTCCTTAACCGCCTTCAGGATCTTCTCGGCTGTCTTCTCGCCGACACCCTCAAGCTTTGTAAGGTCTTCTATAGTCAAAGCTTTTAGCTTTTCGGACGTGTCATACCCGGCGGCGATAAGTATCTTGGAGATCTTCTGGCCTATACCCTTTATACCGGTAAGATCGAAAGCATTGTCTTCGCCTTTGGCTTTGACTTTTACAGTCTTTATTTTTTTTGTTTTCGCTATCGGCGCCTCCGGGGGAGGGACCTCTTCCTTCTCTTCTGGCTTTCCCGCCAATAAAGCCTCTGCCGCTTTTTTGGCCTTCTCTTCTTTACCCCTGATATCTATCTCCCACCCGATAAGCCTTGAAGCAAGCCTCACATTCTGGCCGTGCTTTCCTATGCCTATCGATAGCTGATCGTCAGCGACCGTCACTGCAATACGTTTATTCGTCTTATCTATCGTGACCTCAAGGGGCTCTGCCGGACTTAGCGCGGCCTTCACATACTCTTTAATATCATCGCTCCACCTTACTATATCTACACGCTCGCCTTTAAGCTCATTTACTATATCTTTAACGCGTGAGCCCCTCATGCCTACGCATGCGCCCACGGCGTCCACCTTTTCGTCCTTAGACCACACGGCTAGTTTAGTCCTCTCGCCCGGCTCTCGCGCGATAGATCTTATCTCGACGATGCCGTCCATTATCTCGGGGACTTCTATCTCGAACAATTTTTTTACGAACGCAACATCGGATCTTGTAAGGACCACCTGGGGTCCGTGTGAAGTCTTATTCACTTCCAAAATATATGCCCTGATCCTGTCGCCCTGTTTATACCGCTCACCCTGACACTGATGGGATCTCGGTAGGATCGCTTCGGTCTTGCCCAGGTCGAGCACTATGTCGCCCTTCTCAAATCTATGGACAGAGCCGTTGACTATGGTGCCGATGCGCTTTGTGTAGTCCTCCAAAACTATGTCGCGCTCCGCCTCTCTGATCTTCTGTATTATGACCTGCTTCGCGGTCTGAGCGGCGATCCTGCCGAACTCCGCCGATTTCACGGGCTTGCCCTCGCTCATTATCGCTATCTGGCCAGTTGACCTATCTATAACCGCGGTAACCTCCGCTTCCTTGTTTTGGATTATCTTCTTCGCAGCGCTCGCAAGCGCGGACTCTATCGCCTTGAAGAGCAGTTCCTTGTCTATACCCTTCTCGCGTTCCATTTGATCCAGTATCGTCAGCAGTTCTTCATTCATCGCTACACCCCTTTATCTAGAAATCTATTTTAAGCCTTGCCAAGGCTATATCTCTCCGAGGTATGACTGTGCTTATACCTTGGCGCTCTATCACCACATTATCCTTATCCATACCTGCCAATAGACCTTCATGAGTCTTTCTGCCGTCAATAACTTCAAACGTCGTAAACTCTAAAACCTTGCCCATTGAACGCTCAAAATCCCTGTCAGTCTTTATCGGCCTGTCGAGCCCCGGAGAAGATACCTCCAGTGTATAACGATCCTGTATAACGTCCTCCCTGTCGAGCACTTCGCTTAAAAATTTATTGAGTCCGGTACATTCACTTACCGTTATCCCCTGCGATGTATCGGCAACTATCCGCAATACAAGGGCAGGGCCTTCGCGCCTGAAGATGATATCTATGAGCTCTATGCCATGGTCCTTCAGGTAAACTTCCGCTATCTCTCTTACTCTATCTACGATTTCCATAATTTTTACCAAAAAAAAATGGGTTTATTAAAGCTAAACCCACTTACTCCCCTCCTTCAAAAGGAAGTCTTAAATTTGTGTGTATATTATGCTACTATAAAGGCCTTTTTATGTCAAGCTTAATCATGCTCTGCCGAGGTATTGCCCGTTCCTTGTATCCACCTTTACTATCTCGCCCTCTTCTATAAAAAGCGGCACGTTAATGACTAACCCTGTCTCCAATGTAGCCGGTTTCAAGGCTTTGCCTGAAGTATTACCTTGCGCGCCCGGGGCAGATTCTGTTACTTTGAGTTCAATGCAAGTGGGAAGCTCAGCGGTAATGGGCTTACGATCGTGATACATGAGACTTATCTCTATGTTCTCCTTAAGATAATCTTTAACTCCAGCCAATATCTCAGCATCAAGCACTATCGTCTCATAAGTCTCCATATCCATGAAATGAAACCCTGAATGGTCGTGGAATAGATACTGCCCCTTCTTAGCCTCCAAGTCCACCTTATCAACATAGTCCGAAGCGCTATAACGCCTGTTCGCCAACCTTCCGTCAACTATGTTCTTCAACTCTGTCTGGTACATGGCCCTTAAGTTACCGGGCGTCCTGTGCTCCACATCCGTAACGGCATACAGCTGGCCGCCGTCGTTTATTATCATGCCTTTTTTTAGATCTGAAGCCTTCATCTTGCTCATTATCTTTCTTCTCCTATCTTCTTATCAGGGCACGATTGTATCACAAGCAGAAAAAAAATCAATGGAAATGTTTATTGGTGGGTATTCCGGGCGAGGCCTGGGTGGAGTTAACCACCCAGCGCCAAGCATCCTCTCTCGGAACTCTAGCGTCTAAATCTTACTTCGTACATCGATTAATAAAGTCTACCAAATTTGCCACGCAAATTTGGTGCCTACTGCGAGGCTATTGCCTTGCGGGCTACCTTCAATACCAAGTATACTCGTCATCAAGAAAAAAACAATGGAGAATAACTTAGTTTTTTATTAGTTAACTGAAGGAAATTTTGATCGTGTTAGGGGATGAACTACTTAGATATGAGGAGCTGTTTCAAATGGGTTGCTGCATCTTTAGACTTAACTTCTGTTACGCTGCGGTCCTTCCTATTCTTGATCTCTATCACATCCTTTTTGGCGTTCTTCTCTCCTATGATTATCTGAACAGGTATCCCGATCAGGTCGGCATCTTTAAACTTTATACCCGCGGAAATATCCCGGTCATCAAACAGAACTTCATACCCTGCCTTCGTAAGGTCTTTATAAACCTCTTCGGACACTTCTTTAACTTTTTTGTTCGCAACGTTCAAAGCAACTATCATAATCTGATAAGGGGCGATCGACATAGGCCATATAATGCCGTCCTTATCATTGCTCGTCTCGATCAATGTGGGTATTATTCGGGTGACCCCGATACCGTAACAACCCATTACTGCAGGTACGGTCTTTCCGTCCTGCTCCAGGATCCTCGCGTCGAGCACTTCGGAATATTTTGTCCCGAGCTTAAAGGTATGCCCCACTTCTATGGCGCGCTTGATATCGAGATCCTTGCCGCAAGATGGACACTTGTCGTCTTTGGTTATTATCCTTAAGTCGGCGAACTCCTTTGTCTCAAAGTCCCTGCCGATATTGACGTTGATAAGATGCGCATCCTTCTTATTCGCGCCGGTGACGAAATTCACCATATCTTTTACGCTGTTATCGGCCACTATCCTCACTTTTTTAAGCGCCACAGGGCCTGAAAATCCGGCGGGAGCGCACGTTATTGTTTCTATGGTCTTTTCGTCGGCAAGTTCCAGAACGGAACATTTTAAATAATTTTTCAGTTTCGTTTCGTTCGCTTCAAAGTCGCCTCTCAATAAAAGCGCCACAACATTTTCATCCGCCTTATACAGTAAAGTCTTTACCAACTTTGTGGGCTCGACCTTGAGAAACTCAGAGACCTTATCTATCGTCTTTATATCCGGCGTCTCAACTTCGGCTATAGGTAAGTTCTTCGTCGCGGCCTTATGACCCGAACCCGAAGCCTTACAAGCCGCTACCTGTGTGCTTGCGGCGTATTTACATTTCTGGCAAACCGCTATCACGTCCTCACCCGCCTCCGATGGCACCATGAATTCGTGTGAAATATTGCCGCCCATCATACCGGGATCGGCTTCTACCGGGATATAAGGAAGTCCGCATCTTTCGAATATAC
>Ga0268276_1004246_pt1 | contig 10265 bp, 12 predicted proteins | sample saktaG_4_FD_190145 | JGI IMG/M metagenome (GOLD analysis project Ga0268276, IMG submission 190145) | Saline water microbial communities from Sakinaw Lake, British Columbia, Canada - sak_2010_1_5_45m | ecosystem: Environmental > Aquatic > Non-marine Saline and Alkaline > Saline ...
GAACAGAATTTACCCGTAAATAACCAGATTTACCTCTTAAACCAATGAAAGTATTTGCTCACTTTTCAAAAAACAGTCATTATTTTACTTGCTTTGTAGCAAGTAGGGCAAGTGTCACCTACGGCGGGATTGACTTCACCAATTTTCAAATATCTCAAAAACGTATCGCAAACTCTCAAAATCATCAATCAAAAAACAGCTCCCGGCGTTAGGTGCACACAATGGTTATACCATTTATTTTCTAAGTTTTCTAACAAATGAATAATATCCAATAAGTGATTAATTCACCACTTAATATATCTACAAATACATAAAAATCAGGATATATACTTCCCCAAAATATCGGCACTCTCCAACAAACACGCATTTCAAGAGAATCGCCCTGTTCATAAGGAAGAATCTTTATCGATGTTTCTTCTTTTGCATTATCAATATGTATTGCATCCTCGGTTACAACAAAAGTATCTACTTCGGCGTAGCCATAATATATCAACTCTGCACCAATTACTGATTCTTCTGCTTCTTCTGAACTTATCAAATTATTTTCAGGAACAACAATATCACCATAATGGTGTCCATCGATCTGCACTATGTTATCAGTAATTAATACCATAATATTTGTTTTTAATACCTCAATAGTATCATATGCCTGGTTTTGAAATGATACAATCCAATCGTTAAATAGATTAGTTCCATGTTGGTTTGTAGCTTCGGAAACAATTAACTTGGATGTATCACTTACGTTAGTGAATTGAGAAAATGCAACAACGGCTGATTTTGCCTTCGATACTGCATAATTCACATTGTTAATCGATGATGATCCTCTACTGAGTAATCCAGATGGACCAATAAAACCATATTCATCTAATTTTGCTTTATAATGGGAATTCAATAGCGAATCCAATTCTAATTGTAATTCGTTAAGTTCTGATTCCGATAATGGGTATAGAATTGTTGGATAATCAATATTTGCATTATCGTGTTCTTCTGATGACTCAAATAATTCGCATCTAATAAAAAATAGAAGAGGCAGCATAAATAAATAGACCTTTTTCATTTTACACCTCCTATGTTTTAATAAGGTATAACATATGTTTATACTTCACATTTACGCTTAAAACAGGTTTCTCTATTAAGAAACAAGTTTCTCCATACAGAAACATTTTTAGAAAGTTTCTTAATCAAGAAACCAAAAGGTTTCTTCATAGACAAACTTTTTAACCCATTTTGTGGATTTCTATTCATTTGATTCTATTTTAATCATTCATTATTCTATTGTCAAGACACAATGAAACAGCCTCACGATATGACAATTCCCAATAGCCTCTTTCCTTATTCCAGATGTAATGGCATACAACCGAAGACAGTCATACAGTCACCCTTCGATCCTACTCAGGGTGACGCCGTTTTTATTTTTCATTTCTCAGATCGAACTTACTATAGTTGCGGTCGGTTTCAATCGCTTTTTCTTACTTTATCACCTTTGGCAATAACATATATCCCCAATCCAATCAGCAGTCCCGGAAACAAGTATTTCCAGCTAAATCTGAAAATGTCCCGAAATATCTGATCAAGATACCACCAGTCTCTAATCAGCAGGATTGCCCCGATGAATACTAAAAACAGACCTATCAGTAATTGCGGTGTGTAACTGGTCTTCATCTGCACATGTTTTGCCTCTTCAGAATCCATTGCTGCACCGGGCGTGTCAATTCTCTCGGGGATGATAATCCAGGCGATGATATAGCCTAACAAACCGGCGCCACCAATAAAAAACAAGATGCCCCAGACCAGACGAACTAAGACGGGATCGATATTGAAGTATTCACCAACGCCGCCACAAACTCCGGCAATAATTTTGTTATTCCGGCTTCGAAATAATCGTTTCATAATTTACTCCATTCTGTATTTGTTGATTTTCTCAGTTGTTTTGAAATAGCGTCTACCCGGCGAATCGGTTCACACAGCCGATAATCAAAACACAGGTCTAATACAATTTTCCGGGCATCGTCAATCGTACATTTATATCCGGGTGATACAAAAAGCGGTTTGCAATGACGTTTGCTTCTCAGTACGGATCCGACAGTCTGCTCTTTTATGAACAAATCAGAATACTCGCCCTTTTCTTCTCCCGGTTCCTGATAATTCCCGATCAGTTTTGACTTTGCACACCCGATGCTGGATTTATCAAACAGCAATCCCAGGTGTGACGCCAAACCAAACCCCCGCGGGTGAGCGATCCCAACACCATCGGCAATAATCAGGTCAATATCCATATCAATTCGCTGAAATAACGGCAGGAGCATTGGTATTTCTCTGAAACTCAGATAACCCGGTACGTAAGGAAATTCTACTGTTCCGGTATAGGTCTCAATAAGCAGTTCTTGGAGTCTAATCCCACGGACTTCGTTGTCATATTCAACCCGGTATATTCCCAATACTGCATAACCCATATGATCCCATCTTGTATAGGAAACATCCACCGCTGCAATTATGCCCGGCATTTCTGTCAACGAAACGTGCAATAGTTGGCTTTTCAGTTGATTCTGGATTTTTCGTGCATCCGAAACAGACACATTCCAGGGATGATCAATGACCGGTATCATGGGTTTTTTCACCTTTTCCCTGTAGCATAATTGAAATGAAATTTTTCAATATAACTGAACTACTTTTGATCTGTTTATTCCGTTTCAAAATCACATCCGGCCTGGAAATATTCAGAGGATTTTTAAAATGTTCATTTTTTAAGTCAGTGTAACTCTTACGGATATAGAAATCCATAATAGTCCGCGAATATTCGGGGTGAAACTGGGTGGTATAGATAAATCCCTCATAACAACAGGCCTGAAACTCAGTCTGATCATTCCAGGCCAGGGATAATACCTTTTTACCGATGGAACTTACGATATCATAATGAGATGAATACACTTCCAGTTTAGCATTCTTTAAACCCCGGAACAATGGATTCACTAAACCGGCCAGGGTCAGGTTTATTGTTGAGACGCCGATTTCCGGTCCCAGTGGATTCCGGATTACTTCCCCGCCAAGTAATAAATGGATTATCTGATGACCGAAGCAGATTCCAAGGGTCATAATTTTTTCTTCAAGAATTTTATTCAGAAGCCTTTCTATCCCCTTCATAAAAGGAAAGGGTTCGGTCAATGAATCATGGGCGCCGGTCAGGATAATACCCTGGTATTTATCAATTTCTTCCGGGATTACATGGTCGATTTTCTGAATTTTCCATTTCACCGGCAGATCTTGTCCGGCATTGATAATCCAGCGGTCAAAGTTACCGTGTTCGGCACTGAGTTCGCGGTACGTGCTGCCCATCCTGATAATTAAGATTGTTGGCTTTTTCACTGGTTCAAACCCATTAACATATTGTTCATTCGAAAGATAGTGATAAGCGGGGCAAAATATCAAATGTTTAAAATAATAAGTTAATCAATCCTCTAACGCCGCTCACCGGAACCGGCAACCATTTGTCGATTATGAGCAGTTGCTTAATGCCGGTGTTCTTATCTTTGGATCAGAACTGATGATATTTTTAATGATGAAAACCGAAGGAACACTGTCATGCTGATTTGCTTCGCCAAGCCCGGCAAAGAGGATTATTTCAAACTGTACAAAACAACCCCCTGGTTCAAGGAATACAATCTGAATATTGACACTCTGGTTGGATTTGGCCGGATTATATCCGATGGCATCATTCATGCCTATATCGTCGATGTTATCATTCATCCGAAATACCGGGGAATGGGCTATGGTAAATACATCAGGACCGATTTTCTCAACGACTTACGGAATAAAAAAAACCAAATCACCCAATAATTTAATAAATTTCAGAGTGTCCAATCCATCAGCATCCAAAAATGAACTCTCTGTCAAACTAACACCGGAATTCTGTGCCGCATTGTTAATATTGGACAACAAATATAAAATCAGCAATCAAATTCAAGGGAGCAACAGGAACCATGGTAAAATTTAAAATTGGAACTGTATTTGGATTGATCTGTGTGTTTATCCTGTCAATCAGCGATCGAGTATACTCTCAGACAATGGATAGTGTTAGCATCGACTGGACACATCCGGAAAATATCGATCCATTACAGTATGACATTACATCCTTTCTGAATGTTCAGTGGCAGGGATATGATCAGATCGGATTGCATCATTTACAACAGGGCAATTACCTGGATGCGGCCAGGTATTTTATCGCTTCGCTGCGGTTTAACGCCGATAATATCACCACTCTTTATAATCTTGCATGCTGTTACAGCAGACTGGGTTATACTGACCTGGCAATTAATTATCTTAAAAAGGCTCATGAAGCCGGTTATTCCGATTATTCATATTCATTGATGGACACCGACTTTGTGAACATCCGGAATGACACTGATTTTATCAACTGCATGGAAGAAATTCAAAATTCCGTTCAAAATACTGGAGAAGTACTGTATGTTAAGGGCTCAAAACTGGTTCCCTGCCGGGTTCATGTTCCACCTGATTTCGATCCCAAGAAAGAATATCCGCTGTTAATCGGACTGCATGGATATACTGGGAATGCAGAGAGTATGTCGCGGCTCTGGCGCCTTTTTAAAAAACAGAATTTCATCTATGTATGCCCTGAAGCTTCCTATTCGGTTTTGGGTAGTACCGGAAATACAGAAGGTCGTTATTCCTGGGAGCCCCGAACCCCAAACCTATCGCTCTGGAAACGCGCCGATCCACTGCCGGTAGAATATATCAATAATGTCCGTAAATATATCTCATCGGTATTCAAAATCAACAAGGTCTTCCTTTTAGGATTTTCCCAGGGAGCCGGATACGCCTACGTTACCGGAATAAAAAACCACGATGATTATGCCGGGATCATCTGTTTTGCCGGTTCTTTACCAATCAGTGACAAACCTTCCTCAATGCTTTCAGAAAAGGATATTGAGAATGGAAAATCCCTGCCCGTATTTATTGCCCACGGAATGAACGACGGGGCCATTTCCTATGACATCGGCGCAAAATCCCGGGACTATCTGGAAGAACATGGTTATGATGTAACATTCAGGGATTTTGCCGGTCATATCATCGAAACATCGGTCCTGCGCAAAGCGGAAAAATGGATGTTGACTATCGCAGAAAAATAATTGTTTGACACTTATCACTTTCTATCTCCATTTCTGGTTAATAATCAAAAATCTTTATATATTTACAATGCCTATGATGAAGCAAATTAAATATACTATGCTGTTTGTTCCGATCGGATTTCTCATTCTGTCCTCTCCGGCGGCCCAGCCCGACGGTAATCAAGAAGTGGATTCACTAGCTCAAAATATTCAGTGGCTTGGCCAGGCTTCCATAAAGATTTCGACTGAATTAATCACAATTTATATCGACCCTTTTCGGATCACGAACCCGGACCAGGCAGATATCATTTTCATAACCCACGACCACAAAGATCACCTTGATCCGGCCAGTATTTCAAAGTTATTAACCGACAAAACGATTTTAGTTGCGCCATTGTCGTGCCGGGAAAAAATCAATGAACCGGGCCTTGCCGACATTCGATTCCTGAGTCCCTGGGATTCAACCGAAATTAACGGTATTCATATCTTAGCTGTTCCGGCCTATAATATTGAAAAAGCCCATTTTCATCCACAAAGCAAAAACTACCTCGGCTACGTATTGACAATTGACGGAGTTAAAGTATATCATGCCGGCGACACCGAACGCATCCCCGAGATGCAGCAGTTTGGCTGTGACATCGCCCTGCTGCCGCTGGGACAAAAATACACTATGAACAGCGTTTATGAAGCCGCCAACTCAGCCCTGGATGTGAAAGCCAAAATCGCTATCCCCATCCATTACGGCATGTTCGAAGGCAAACTTTCGGACGCCGATGCTTTTCAGGAAATTCTAAAGGATAAGGTTAGGGTAATAATAAAATCAACGGCATCTGATAAATAGAAAACCACTGATAGCGGTTATCAACTCGACAATCGTCCCTGTTTCGAAATCGAACCCAAAAACTACCCGCACATCATGGATATCGTCATTGCCGTTAAACCGCTATAAACTGGAATCAAAAACATCCAATAGTCCCGGAGTTTTTGTTTTTCTCATGAGCATTCAATCCGGCTACACTACTCTTCGGTGTAGCCTTTTCTGAATACAGATAATGGAGCGTTGTATTTTTACTCAAGTCTGTCATATTGAGCGCAGTCCCTGTCTATCAAGCTTTGCGAAAGTTCAAAACTTTCGCAAAGCTTTCTCATAAAACCACTTGACATCACCTACAACAGTCCTTATATTACTACTAACGTAGTTACTCAACCACAATCATCGGAGATAAAATATGCCAAAAGTCGAAACATTAACCAAACTCGAATGGGAAATCATGAAACAGGTCTGGAAGAACGGTAAAACAACTGTCCGGGATATTCATGAAAACCTCGCCGCGACGGATTCCCGGGCCTATACAACAATCCAGACTTATTTGGAACGCCTGACCGATAAACAATACCTGAAAAAGGAGAAAATCGGCCTGGTCAACTTCTATTCCGCCAAAGTCAAGGAAACCGACACGCTCAAGCGGGAGACCAGTCATTTCGTTAAACGGGCCTTCGACGGTTCATTCTCAAAACTGGCGGCATTCCTGTTTGACACCCAGGATTTCGATGAAAAAGACCTTGAGGCAATTAAACAACTTATCGAAGAAAAGGAGCGGGAAAATGCCTGAGATCATCACTCGACTCAATCAAATCAGTGACGCGTGGTTCAGAATCATCACATTGAACTCCCTGCACCTGGTGATACTGTTTATTTTATTGTTTGGAATTACTGGCCTTCTGCGCAAGAAATCATCGGTCTTCCTCTACTCCATCTGGTCGCTGTTTCTCCTGGAAGCCGTTCTCATACCAGTGTTTCGGCTGCCCTTCTTCCAACGCTCCGTCATACCTGTCATTCCGCTGAACGACTTTGTTTATAACTCAACCCAGGTTCTGGTAACTCCCGGAACGGGCTTAGGCTTACCTGTCACGATTCAATCTCTACTTTTCCTAATATGGACTGCCGGGATTATTACACTATTAATAATGTATATCCGCAACGAACGTCTGTTTTATTCATCGCTGAAGAATTCAGAACCCTTTCCGAATCAGAATATCCTGCAAAGACTTGCGACTCAATTAGAAATCAAAAGACCGATCGAATTGCACGTATCACCGAATGTCCCGACCCCTTTCACTAAAGGTTTCCGCAAACCGGTGATCTACTTGCCCCAGTCAGCGCTTAACTGGAATGAGCCGCAGTTGAATCACGTTCTCTGCCATGAACTGGCTCATATTCAACGAAAAGATATTCTGGTTATCACTTTCCAGAATATTATTAATGTTCTTTACTTCTTCCATCCCCTGGTCTGGATGGCCAATCACCAGATCAATTTTCAGCGGGAAAAGATCTGTGATGATACTGCCATTGCCCTTCTGAATGAAAACCCTGCCAGCTACGGACGAACGCTCATGGACAACCTGGAAAGTTTTCTCGTTCATCGTCGATTACCACTCATTGCCAACGGGCTTTTCTTCTCCAGGAAAACCATCATCCGGCGCTTTGAATATCTCTTAAACCGTGGAAAGGAGATCACCATGAAGTTAAATGTTTTTCAAAAAGTGTTGATTTCAACATTCATTCTCGCAATTTTAATCTTCTCATGCAACGATGAATCAGATCAAATCTCATCTTCATTAAAAGAAGATAACAGTATTGAACAGATCGAATATGATGAAATGCCAATTCCAATTGGCGGTACAGAAGCGTTTCTTGATAAAATAATCTACCCGGAAAAATTAAAATCCCTTGAAGGCGAATATCCACTACTGGTATATGCGTTAGTAAATAAAAATGGTAAGGTTGTCAAAAGTAAAATTGAGGCTTCATCCGGATACAACGACTTTGATAATGCCGTTCTGAAAGCGGTCAAATCATCCGGATTCACTCCGGCAAAATTGGCTAATAAAGATATCAGTATGCCAATCTATATTCCGGTTCTTTTTAAAGATGGTCAAGTTAGATTAGGCAATTTATTTGTCAAACATTCAAAGCCTGATCCAAACGTCAAATTCATCCCTTATGATACTCCCCCGGAACCCATCGGCGGTTTTATAGCCATTCAGAAAAATGTCATCTATCCAAAAGCCGACGAAGAAGCCGGTCATGAAGGGACAGTAGTAGTTCAGGCATTCGTGGATAAAAACGGCAATGTCTCCGATACAACCGCCATTCTCAAATCACCCGGATTTGAAGGATTGGAAAAAGCGGCAGTAAAAGCCCTTAAAAATACTAAATTCAAACCAGCCATGTACGAAGGCAAGTCGGTAGGTGTTTATATCAGTGTACCAATCATCTTCAAACTTAGCAAAGAAAAAGAGACTGGCGATATCGGCCATTTGTTGAGAAATTTTGAAGGGGTTGATTTCATTCCCTACGATTCACCACCTAAACCGGTTGACGGCTTTGCATCGATTCAGAAAAACATTGTATTACCGGATAAAAGGGCCATTGATGGTACGGCAATTATCAAAGTATTCATTAATAAAGATGGCAAAGCGACCCAAATGTCCGTTCTGCAATCCTGCGGTAACAAAGCGTTTGATAAGGCTGCCATGACAGCCATTGGGAAGACCGCATTTATTCCGGCGCAGCAACGGGACAAAACAATCGGCGTCTGGATTTCGATTCCGGTAATATTCAAATCATAAATAAGGGGATAAATTATGCTGAAACGATCGATCATAATAATACTTGTTCTTCTTCCTCTGTTACTATCTGCCCAGGTTGGAAAATTGGTCGGAACAGTGGCAGATAAAGACACTGGTAAACCTCTTGAAAGAGCCAATGTCTGGATTCCCGACACAAAAATCGGTGCCGCCACAGACGCCAACGGGAAATTCTTTCTACCCGGACTCACTCCGGGAAAATATACATTCAACGTCTCAGTGATTGGCTACAAAACCGTCATACTGGAAGATGTTGAAATTGAAGCCTGGAAAACCAATACTATGAATGTCAAACTCGATCAGACGATTCTACAGGGTGAAGCGGTCATTATTCAGAAAAGCGAAAAGTAAATGATGAAGAAGAACTTCAAAATATTTGACAACTTCGCTAAAGTTGGGAACTTTCGTAAAGTATAATTCCTTTAACAATATATTTGAGTGAAGATCTATCGTGGATTAAATTGGGAGTAATTATGAAAATATCAAAGTATTTATTCTGCATATTTGCTCTTTTTCTATTGTCACTTTGTACCTTACAAATTTTCGCTCAAGATAAGATTGATAAAAACATTAGAAGAGAATTGAATAAATCGATGACCTTATTTAGGGATCTGAAATCACTTGAATCTGAAGAATATCCATTTATCATTACCATAACATCCAATTTTCCTGGAAAAAGATTAAAAGTCGAATGTACTACTGTTGAAAAGTCCGCTGATGGCCCGACTACCCATAACCATTTTGTTAAAAAAACGCCATTTGAAATATCTTTAACTTCAGACATGTTTTATGGAATATTTCATAGCAAATCGGAATTGATAAAAGTTGTCGTGTCAAGTAGTGAGCCCATGCCCGATAACATCGGGAATATACTAATCGTTTTAAAAGACAATAACAAAATTTCATATAGAATAATTGAATAAAATATTTGTTGGGGCGCAAGGCCTTGCGTCTCTGCAAATTATTCATATTCATTTAAAATTTTCGTTGTCAAAGGAATTAACCGGGGATTTTACGGTGAATTTTGATGCGTTTAGTCGTAATGGATTTGAATCCAACGATAAATGATCCTATAGAACGGGGCTGGCGTTTGAATTCCGTATTTGCCTGTAGGGGCACGGCATGCCGTGCCCCTACAAGAATATCGGGTCCTTAAAATCCCAATTCAGCCACTGAGGATTATCCTCTAATGCTATCTGGGCAATCTGCTTGAAATCCGCCATCCAGCGGTCCATCTTGTCCAGCCTGGCGTCCCGCTTTTCGGTGGCGTCCTGGGCTTCGCCTTTTTCCTTTTCCTGGACCATATTCGTATCCCGCCCGTATCCGAAATATTGATATTATTTTTGTTGCACTCTAATTGTAAATAAATTAAAATTGATGGTTTCGTAAAAAGTCACAAATCGCTATAACATACTGAATATAATGTAATTGGCGGCAATATATTACTTGACATAAATTAAATCTATTGTTAAATTAATATCATTATTAATA
>Ga0268276_1004247_pt1 | contig 10262 bp, 7 predicted proteins | sample saktaG_4_FD_190145 | JGI IMG/M metagenome (GOLD analysis project Ga0268276, IMG submission 190145) | Saline water microbial communities from Sakinaw Lake, British Columbia, Canada - sak_2010_1_5_45m | ecosystem: Environmental > Aquatic > Non-marine Saline and Alkaline > Saline ...
ATTCTACGGGTTAAGCGGCTTGGGAGACCTAACTACAACATGCGTCAGCCAATACTCTCGTAATCGCTGGCTCGGAGAAGAGATAGGGAAAGGCAAAAAATTTAGCGACGTACTCAAAGAGACGGATATGGTAGTAGAGGGTGTAGCGACGGCAAAAGCCGCTTACGATCTCGCTAAAAAATATAACGTCGAGATGCCCATCACGACGGAAATATTTAAAGTCCTATATGAAAATAAAGACCCAAAAATAGCCGTGCATGACCTCATGACCCGATCGGCAAAATCGGAATTCTGATCATGGCACTAGCGACCTCCCCTTATCAAAAATTCATTTGGACTTACCATATAATCTGATATAATATAACACTATTATGTATTATGGCGGGGGGTGGCTCAGCCCGGCTAGAGCACTTGCTTGGGGTGCAAGGGGTCGCCAGTTCAAATCTGGTCCCCCCGACCATCTTACTTCGCTCAAAGCTTTTCAGTTTTGAGCTTAGTAGGATAAATCTTACGAGGAATATATGCGAAGAATTAATATTGGTATAATCGGATTTGGGACGATAGGTGCCGGAGTCGTGAAGGCTCTTAAGGCGCGCCGCGCGTTTCTGGCGGAAAAAAGCGGGATCGATATCAATATCGTAAAGATATGCGATAAAGACCTAAAGACAAAGCGCTCCATAAATGTCCCGAAAAAACTCCTGACGAAACTCATCGGAAAAGTGCTCTACGACCCGAAGATAGATGTCGTTGTAGAGCTGATGGGAGGCGTGCGTCCTGCGAAGGACATTGCCCTGGAAGCTTTAAGAAACGGCAAACACTTCGTCACCGCGAATAAAGCGCTATTGTCCGACTCGGGGAGAGAAATATTCGAAATGGCTAATAACCTGGGTCTTTGTGTGGGTTTTGAGGCATCGGTGGGCGGCGGCATACCGATAATACGCGCGCTAAAAGAAGGCTTTATAGCAAATCATATAGACCTCGTCTATGGCATTATAAATGGCACAAGCAATTTTATTCTTACTAAGATGGCCGAGGATGGCCTCGATTTTAATGACGCGCTGGCGATAGCTCAGGCAAAAGGTTACGCGGAGCGCGATCCTGTCCTTGATATCTCAGGAGGAGATTCGGCGCATAAACTATCTATTCTTGCATTATTGGGTTTTGGAATAGAGGCCAAACCTAAAGATATATATACCGAGGGAATAACCCATATTGAAGCCTGCGACATAGAATACGCCAGGGAGATGGGGTACACTATAAAACTATTAGCGATAGCTAAGAGATCCGGCGATGAATTAGAGCTGCGCGTCCATCCTACGCTCTTACCGAAGAAACACCTGTTAAGTAGCGTCAACGATGTCTATAACGCGATATTTGTAAAGGGCGACCTGGTCGGCGATAATCTATTTTACGGTAAAGGAGCCGGCGCAGAACCGACATCGAGCGCCGTCATAAGCGATATAGTAGCTATCGCCAAGACCATATCAAAAGGGTGCTGTAAAGTAGAGAAGTGCGTGGCGCTCAAAAAGGACGTAGAAAAACTGAAATGTATTGATGAGATAAAAACCAGGTACTATATAAGATTCTCGGCTATCGATAAACCGGGAGTCCTTACTAAAATATCCGGTATATTGGCAAAACATGGCATAAGCATTGCCCATGTTACCCAAAAACAGCGTAAGAGTCAGAAGGTAGTACCGATAATAATGATGATACACGAAGCTCTCGAGAGGGATATGACAAAAGCTCTTAAAGAAATAGACGCCCTTTCGATAATGAAGAAGAAGTCAGTGAGTATAAGAGTGGAAGATAGCGATGTATAAAGGCCTGATAGATAAATATAGAAAATTTCTGCCGGTTACCGGAAAGACGCCGGTAATAAGCCTCAATGAGGGCAACACTCCGCTCATATACGCCTGTCATCTGAGCGAGATGTTCGGTAAGGGCTTCGAAGTATATTTAAAGTATGAGGGTTTAAATCCCACAGGCTCTTTTAAAGATAGAGGAATGACCGTCGCCATATCCAAAGCTCTCGAGGAGGGCTCGAAAGCCGTAATGTGCGCTTCAACCGGTAACACTTCTGCTTCCGCCGCGGCATATTCCGCCAGGGCTGGGCTAAAATGCATCGTTCTTATACCGGAAGGGTCGATAGCCCTAGGAAAACTTTCTCAGGCTATGATACACGGCGCTAAGGTCATAGCGGTAAAGGGGAACTTCGACGATTGTTTTAACCTTGTAAAAGAGATTACCGCGAAGTATAAAATCACCCTAGTAAATTCCGTCAACCCGTACAGAATAGAAGGGCAGAAGACCGGCTCGTTTGAAATATGCGACGCGCTGGGTGAGGCTCCGGACTTTCACGCGATACCTGTCGGCAACGCCGGCAATATCACCGCTTATTGGAAAGGTTATAAAGAGTATAAAAAATGCGGTAACTCAAAAATGACGCCCAAAATGCTGGGATTTCAAGCCGCCGGCTCAGCTCCAATAGTGCTGGGCCATCCGGTAAAGGACCCGCATACTATAGCGACCGCTATAAAAATAGGCAACCCCGCTAGCTGGAAACAGGCTGAGGCCGCGAGGGATGAGTCAGGCGGTTTAATCGATATGGTGACCGACGACGAAATATTAGACGCATATAAGCTCCTTGCCGTAAAAGAAGGCGTCTTCGTAGAACCTGCGAGCGCGGCGAGCGTAGCCGGAATAATTAAGTTATCCAAAAAAGGTTACTTTAAAAAAGCAGCAAGAATCGTCTGCGTGCTGACAGGACACGGGCTTAAAGATCCGGATAGAGCGATAGAGACGGTTGAAAAACCGAAGATAGTCGAAGCTAAATTGGAAACGGTTGTGAAAGAGATGGGGATATGAAAATTGCAATTTTAGTCGGCGATGGAATGAGCGATCACCCGATAGCCGCGCTTGGTGACAAAACTCCTCTTGAAGTTGCCAAAATACCAAATATGAATGAAATAGCGAAAGCCGGCTCTGTAGGGCTCGTGAAGACCGTGCCTCGAGGCATGAAGCCGGCCAGCGATGTGGCAAATCTGTCGATACTCGGATATGATCCGAAGCTGTATTATTCGGGCCGCGGGCCGCTTGAAGCTGCAAATATCGGCATCGAAATTGCTGAGGATGAGGTCGCCTTCAGGTGCAATCTGATTACAGCATCAAACGATACGCTCGCAGACTATAGTGCAGGCCACATAACGGACAAAGAATCAAAAGGCCTGATGGATTTTTTAAATGAAAAGTTAGGCACTGACAGAATAAAATTTTATCACGGTAAAAGTTACCGCAATCTTGTGGTTATAAAGACGCGCTCGAAGGATGAGCTCGAAGAGCTTATAAAAACAGACTGCACTCCGCCTCACGATGTTTTTGGGCAGCCAATACCTAAGAATCTGCCTAAAGGAAAAGGCGCTGAGCTTTTAATAAGGCTTATGCAGGAATCCAGGGAAATCCTTGAAAAGCACGAAATAAATAAGGTCCGCGTGGATCTAAAGGAAAACCCAGGAAATATGATATGGCTATGGGGACAAGGGACTAATCCCAATATGCCGAGTTTTAGCGGCATGTTCGGGGTCGAGGGTTCAGTAATATCAGCGGTAGATCTCGTGAATGGAATAGGGAAGCTCGTGGGACTCGAGGTAATCCAGGTGCCGGGCGCAACCGGTTATTACGACACAAACTACCAGGGCAAAGGCGATTACGCGGTGACGGCGCTCAAGTCGAAGGATTTTGTCTTCGTCCACGTAGAAGCCCCCGACGAAGCCGGTCATAATGGAGATGTGCGGGCAAAGATAACTGCAATAGAGAATTTTGATAAATTTGTAGTCGGGACCGTATGGAATTACCTTAAGGATACCAATGATTATAGGATAATGGTCCTGTCGGATCATGCCACTCCGGTAGCAATAAAGACGCATGTTTCCGATCCGGCTCCATTCGCTATGGCGGGAAAAGGCATTGAACATAACGGTTTTGATTCTTATAATGAAACCAACGCCGCAGCATCAAAGCTGAAATACAAGTCGGGCGCGGCATTAACAGAGACACTTATTAAAAAATAGTTTTAAGGAGAAGATCGGCAATATATGGCAAAAGAGATAGTAGTACAAAAGTATGGCGGAACATCGGTTGCCGATGTCGAGCGCATACAAAATGTGGCAAAGAGAGTGGTTAAGACAAAGCGCGAAGGCTATGACGTCGCTGTAGTTGTGTCGGCCTTGGGCGACACAACTGATGATTTAATAAAGCTGGCGCATAAGATATCAAAGACGCCTTCCGAGCGCGAGCTCGACATGCTAATATCGACCGGCGAGCAGGTGTCGTGCGCGCTTTTGGCCATGGCTATACATAAGCTGGGCGAGGACGCGATATCATTTACCGGCGCGCAGGTAGGCATCATAACTGACGGCTCCTTTACAAAAGCACGCATAATTGATATGAACGGTAAGCGCATATTCGATGAGTTAAAAGCAAATAAGATAGTTATAGTGGCGGGATTTCAGGGCGTTAGCTTGAACCAGGATATAACTACCCTCGGACGAGGAGGCTCCAACCTTACGGCTGTTGCTTTAGCAAAATTTCTTAAAGCCATATCGTGCGAGATGTATACCGATGTTGACGGGGTCTATACTACCGACCCCAGGATCGCTAAAAATGCGCGTAAAATCGAAAAGATAAGCTATGAAGAGATGTTCGAGCTTGCGTCGCTCGGCGCCCAGATACTTCAGCCGCGTTCGATCGAGCTGGCGATGAAATTTGGAGTCCCGATTCATGTGCGTTCAAGTTTTTCAAACAATACAGGCACAATAATTTCCAAGGAGGTAAGGGCAATGGAAGATACAGTGGTTTCAGGCGTAGCAATAAATAAAGACGAGGCTAAAGTAACTATATGCGACGTGCCGGATAAACCCGGCATAGCCGCGAAGATATTTAAGGATATCGCCAAGGAAAATATTAACGTCGATATGATAGTCCAGAACGTATCCCGGACAGGGTCTACTGATATATCATTCACAGTGCCCGGTGGGGATCTCAATAAAACCGTTAAGGTGGCTAAAGAAATATCTAAGCGTATAGGCGCCGGGGAGATAACCTCAGACAGTCAGATAGCTAAGGTTTCGATAGTGGGAATAGGAATGAGGAGTCATTCCGGCGTAGCGGCCAGTATGTTCGAAGCGCTGGCCGAGAACGACATTAATATCGAAATGATATCGACGAGCGAAATAAAGATTTCGTGCGTCGTGAATAAAAAGCACGGGGAAGATGCTGTCAGGGCGATACACGACAAATTCGGACTGGGGAAGAAATGACAAAGGTAGAACTATACGATACAACTCTAAGGGATGGGGCGCAATCTGAAGGCATATCTTTTTCGGTTAACGACAAACTGAAGATTTGCGAAAAACTGGCGGAAATAGGCTTACAGTATATTGAAGGCGGATGGCCGGGAGCAAACCCAAAAGACATGGAGTTCTTTAAGAAAGCTAAGTCTACAAAGGTTTGCGGCGCTTCTCATCTGACTGCTTTCGGTTCGACTTGTAAGGCCAGGACAAAAGCTTCGCAGGATGTTGTGCTTAAGGGGCTTGTTGCCGCCGGCACGGACTATATTACCATATTCGGAAAATCCTGGGATCTCCATGTTGCCGATGTACTAAAGGTTGACCTTTCCGAAAACTTAAGAATGATAAAAGATTCGGTCGGTTTCCTGAAATCAAAAGGTAAGATTGTTTTCTTCGACGCCGAGCATTTCTTTGACGGCTACAACTCAAACCGCGAATACGCCCTAAAAGCGCTTCAGGTCGCTGAAGAAGCCGGCGCAAAGAGAATAATTCTGTGCGACACGAACGGCGGAACTATTACATCTAGAGTATTTGAAATTGTCGAAGAGGTTAAAAAGGTAATAAAGACGCCGCTTGGCATTCACGCTCATAATGATTCCGAGATGGCAGTAGCCAATTCCATAGCGGCCGTACAGGCAGGCTGCATTCAGGTCCACGGTACGATTAACGGCTACGGAGAGAGGTGCGGGAACGCTAATCTCATATCGGTAATTGCGAACCTTAAGCTGAAGCTCGGAATGGAATGCGTATCGAGCCTGGCGTTGACGGAATTAACCGAAGTGGCCAGATTTGTTGCCGAGATCTGCAATATGAAACTTTCCGATAACCAGCCCTTCGTAGGTGAGAGCGCTTTTGCGCATAAGGCGGGCGTGCATATAAATGCCATACTTAAAAATTCGAGGACTTATGAGCACGCTGACCCGCATCTTGTAGGCAATAGACGCAGGCTTCTCGTGTCGGAGCTATCAGGAAAGTCGACCATACTTAAAAAAGCCCAGGAGATGGACCTCGACCTCGATAAAGACGGCGCACAGTCAAAAGAGATACTTAAGACGATGCAGGAGCTTGAAAATAAAGGCTACCACTTTGAGGCGGCCGAAGCGTCGCTGGAACTTCTTATGAAGAGAGTATTAAAGAAATTCAAAGACTTCTTCGATCTTGAAGGTTTCAGGGTAATTATCGAGAAGAAGAAGGACGGAAAAATGTCAAGTGAAGCTACTATAAAGCTTAAAGTCGGCAAAGAGCTCGAACATACGGCTTCGCTCGGTGACGGTCCCGTCAACGCCCTGGACAGCGCCCTCAGAAAAGCGCTAAAGAAATTCTATCCTAGGGTTGAAGAGATGCATCTTACCGATTATAAAGTCCGGGTCCTGGATGAAAAACAGGGTACGGCCGCCAGGGTCAGGGTGCTCGTGCAGTCCCAGGACAAGGATGATTCCTGGTGGACGATAGGCGTTTCAGAAAATATCATCGACGCTTCCTGGCAGGCGCTGGTCGACTCGGTGGAATATAAACTGCTGAAGGATTCTAAGGAACGAAAGTCATAATATGATAAAGAATATCTCGCTCGGCGAAGAAATTGTAATAACGACTGGAAATAAGGTAGGGCTTTTGGCCGACATAGCGACAATGCTCGCGAACCAGGGCGTGAATGTAGAGGCCGCTTCCGGATATGAGGTCGGCGATACGGCTATATTAAAACTCGTTACCAATGCAAATCTCGGCATCGTTGCCGAGCTTCGGGAAAAAAAATATAAATCCGTAAAAGAGACTGAAGTAATTTTGGTCGAGCTTTCAAATAAACCCGGAGCTCTTAAGGTAGTGACTACGGAGCTCGGTAAGAACAAGATCGATATAAATTGTCTGTATGTTACGTCGTCATCCAAAGGCGGCGAATCTTCGAGGATGGTCCTTTCAACGAGCGACAACGAAAAGGCGATGGCGCTCCTCGCCAACTTTATAGAATAGATATGGAAGAGCTCCCTAAAGCATATAACCCTCATGAGGTCGAGGACAGGCTCTATAAGGCCTGGGAAGAAAAAGGTTTGTTTCGCGGGACTCCCGATCCGTCGAAGAAACCGTATTCTATCGTCATACCTCCTCCTAATATCACAGGCATACTCCACATGGGCCATGCCCTGAATAATACCATCCAGGATATAATTATAAGATTTAAGCGCATGCAGGGTTACGAGGCAGAGTGGATGCCGGGGACCGACCACGCAGGTATAGCTACTCAGAATGTTGTCGAACGCAAACTCTTAAAGGGAAAGATTAACCGCCAGGATCTCGGCCGCGAAAAGTTTGTGGAGGAGGTATGGAAGTGGCGCGAGGAGTACGGGTCTACAATAATAAAACAGCTTAAAAAACTCGGATGCTCCTGCGATTGGGAGCGAACGCGTTTTACGATGGATGAGGGGCTTTCTGAGGCGGTCGTCGAGGTCTTTGTAAGGTTATATGAGAAGGGGCTCATATATCGAGGCAAATATATAATAAACTGGTGCCCCAGGTGCCAGACGGCGTTATCAGACGAGGAGTCTGAGCACAAAGATGTTGACGGGATGCTGTATTATATAAAATATCCAATCAAAGATAGTAAAGACCACGTTATTATAGCGACGACGAGACCCGAGACGATGCTTGGGGACGTTGCGATAGCGGTCAATCCTAAGGATGAAAGATATAGCGGGCTTAAGGGCAAGACGATAATATTGCCGATCCTGGAGCGTGAACTCAAGCTCATATTAGACCCTATGGTGGACCTGGAATTCGGAACAGGCGCTCTAAAAGTCACGCCCGCCCACGATCCGGTCGATTTCGGCCTGGGCCAAAAGTACGGCCTCGAGCAGATAGATGTGATGAACGATGACGCCACTATTAATTCGGTTGGCGGCGAATATGAGGGCATGGATAGATTTGAAGCCCGAGAGGCAATACTCGAGGACTTAAAGGCGAGAGGACTATTCATAAAATCTGAGCCGCACAGGCACGCCGTAGGCCATTGCTACAGGTGTCATACTATGGTCGAGCCGCGCCTATCGCCGCAATGGTTTGTAAAGATGAGGCCGCTGGCAGAGCCGGCGATCGCAGCGGTAAAAAACGGTGAGATTAAGTTTTACCCGGAAAGATGGACGAAGGTATATCTTGACTGGATGGAGAACATAAGGGACTGGTGCATATCGAGGCAGATCTGGTGGGGGCATCGTATTCCGGTCTACTATTGCAAAAAATGCGTGGAAGCCGGGGAATCAGGCGTTATAGTTTCAAAAATAACGCCCAAGATATGCCCTAAGTGCGGCGGTACAGACATAGAGCAGGATCCGGACGTTCTGGACACGTGGTTCTCGTCCTGGCTGTGGCCGTTCTCGACATTCGGATGGCCTAAAGACACCCCGGAGCTTAAATATTTTTATCCGACAGATTCGCTCGTTACAGCTCAGGAGATAATATTTTTCTGGGTTGCGAGGATGGTAATGGCCGGCCTTGAATTTCAAAAAACGGTACCTTTTAAAAACGTATATATACACGGCACTGTGAGAGATATAACAGGCACCAAGATGTCCAAATCGCTCGGAAATGTCATCGACCCGCTTGATATGATCGAGAAGTACGGCACTGACGCTCTGCGTTTCAGTATAATATCTATAACATCCCAAGGGCAGGACGTGTTTCTTGCGGAGGGTAAGTTTGAGCTAGGGCGCAATTTCGCCAATAAGATCTGGAACGCATCGCGTTTCATCCTTATGAATATGCAGCAGGAGGATTGCCGCGAGGATCTTTGCGTATTCTTTAAAGCCGCCGATCTTTCTTTAGCCGATAAATGGATATTGTCCCGTTTCTACTCAACGCTTGAGCTTGTGACGAAGTGCCTTGACGAATTTAAATTCAGCGAGGCCGCAAACGCGATATATGAATTCCTTTGGCATGAATTCTGCGACTGGTATATAGAGATCTCGAAGCCAAACCTTAAAGAGAAGACGACACAGCTCATACTGTATAAGATCCTCGAGAAATCGCTCAGAATGCTCCATCCGGTAATGCCTTTTGTAACAGAGGAAATATGGCAGAAACTCCCGCGCGAAAAAGATTCGGCAGCGGAGTCGATCATGATAAGTAAATGGCCGCATCTTCAGAAAAATATGATATCGGTTAATGTCGAAGAGGATATGAGGAAGCTGATCGATATTATAACTGCAATACGAAATATAAGGGCGGCTTGGGATATAGTGCCGGGTAGAGAGATAAGCGTTCTTGTAAATACGCACGACGCTTCCGATTTAAAACTTCTTAGTGATAATTCTGAGATGATAAAGCGCCTTGCCAGGATAGCGGATTTAAGCGTCGGAAAGATACTTAAGCCCAAAGGCGCCGCGGCAAGCGTCGTAGGGACTATGGAGGTATATGTGCCGCTCGAAGGTCTGATAGATCTGGAAAAGGAGAGGGCGAGGCTTAAGAAAGAAGAGGATAGGGTGGCGCTCGCCATAAAGTCTATCGAGTCCAGACTCGGGGACGATAACTTCACTCAAAGAGCGCCAAAGGATATAGTAGAAAAACAAAGGGTTCAATTGGCAGAGCTGACGCTTCAGCTGGAAAAGCTGAGAGCAAATCTGAAAGCAGTATAGAAAAAAGGAGGGTGTAAATATGAAGCTTGTTATGATGTTTATATTGGTATTGGCTGTTGTTTGTGTGGGCATGCCTGCGTTTGCGGGCTGCGGATCATGCGGATCCGGATCAAAAGCCGAGGCGCCGATGGAGCAGGTAGGCGATCCTATGACTGATGCATCGTCGGAAGAATCTTTAGACGATAAGATGGGCGCCGGAACAAGCGGCATGGTGGCTGCCCGTGGCCCTGTAGAGTACAGCGACAACACAGGTATGATGAACGTCGTTCCGAGCGACTCGCAAGGCGACATA